>Ga0213829_1000401_pt1 | contig 42477 bp, 37 predicted proteins | sample MC6MC0896MG_FD_180665 | JGI IMG/M metagenome (GOLD analysis project Ga0213829, IMG submission 180665) | Enriched soil aggregate microbial communities from Iowa State University, Ames, United States - MC6-MC0896-MG | ecosystem: Environmental > Terrestrial > Soil > Unclassified | place: USA: Iowa... | reverse complement strand
TGGCGTGCCATTGAACACGGTGTCTGACACCCTTGTGAGATAGCGGGCAATTGACGGGCGTGCCTGCGGGTGTCAGACACCTGCAGCGTGATCTGGGGGGCGGCTGGCGGGGCATTGAACACGGTGTCTGACACCCTTGTGAGATAACCGGCAGCTGACGGATTTGCCCGCAGGGTGTCAGACACCTGCAGCGTGATCTGGGGGCGGCTGGCGGGGCATTGAACCCGGTGTCTGACACCCTTGTGAGATAACCGGCAGCTGACAGATGTGCCCGCAGGGTGTCAGACACCTGCAGCGTAGCCACAACGCAAAAAAAGCCGCAGATGCGGCTTTTTTAGTGCGTAAGTCGCAGGCAATCGCGAGTTACTTCGGCAACAGCGCCTCCACCTTGCCCACTTTTTCCAGCCCCCAGATCGTGGAAATCAATTCGCGCAGTTCTTTTTCCGTTGCCGCGTCCGCGTAGCGGCCCAAGCTGAGCGTCTTGTCTTCGATCTCAGGGCGGCTGAGCGTGTTGCCCGGGTCGCCCTTGGGTTCGTCGACGCGGCCATGCAGCACGCGGCCGTCGCGGGTGTAAACCGTGACCTTGCCGATCCAGCGTTGCGGATAAGCGCCGTCGACTTCCGCGTCGAGCGCCATTTCCACCTTGCCGCGGAAGGCGGCGACGCCGGGGTCGTCCAGGCCCGCGTCGAATTCAGCCAGGCCCGCGCGGCCCTGGCGTGCGATCAATGCCAGCACCGTGCCCATCGAGAATTTGGACTGGTGCACCGTCTGCGGATTGACGACCGGCCCGAGGACGTCGATGGCGCCTTGATGGACATGCGCCACGACGCGTTCGACGTCGTCCTCGGTGAGGTGGTTGTCGCGCAACGCCTGCTGCAGCGCGTCGGCGGCCGGATGGGTGTGGCGGCACGAGGCATGGAACTTGAACGAGGTTTCGGCCAGCGCCCAGCGCTGCCCCAGGCGGTCGCACAGGCGGCTGGGATCGGCGTCTGTGGACATGCCGGCCGCCATGCCCTGCGGGCCTTCCAGGATGTGGCGCGCACCCGTGAAACCTTCGCGCGCGAGGTACGCGGCGGTGATGCCGTCCGCAGCCGCTTTGGCCGTGTGCAACTGCTTGGAATCGGCGGCGTCGCGCAGGAATTCCCACAGGCCCGCAGCTTGCGTGCCGGCCGAACCCAGCGCGTGCAGCATCTGTTCCGGGGACAGGCCGAGCAGCCGGCCGGTGGTGACCGCAGCGGCCAGCGTCCCCGCCGTGCCGGTCGTGTGGAAGATCTTGTAGTGCGAGCGGCCCAGGAACTCACCGACCCGAATGCCGACCTCGTAGCCGGCCACGGCGGCGGTGAGCAGATCGCGGCCCGAAGCGCCCAGCGCCTGTGCCACTGCAAGGGCAGGGGGGAACACGACGGCGGCGGGATGGAAGACCGAGCCGTTGTGCACGTCGTCCTGTTCCACCACGTGCGCGGCGGCCGCATTGACCATCGCGGCAAAGAGCGGCGTGGTGCGGCGGCGGGTAATCAGGACTTCGCTGGGGCCGTCCGCCGGACCCATCGCGGCGGCATAGCGGTCGATCGCCTGGACTGCGCGGGCCGACGCGCCGGCCAGGATGGAGGCCAGGCAGTCGAGCAGCAGGTCTTCCGCGCGGCGCAGCACCGGGGCCGGGATGTCTTCGTAGCGCAGGTTGGCGGCAAAGGCCGCAAGTTCGGCGCTCAGGTGCGGGGTGTCTTTGTCTGCGGTCATGTCGGAAGGTGGCGTGTCAGAAGGAGCGGGGCAGGCCCAGGATGTGTTCGGCGACGTACGACAGGATCAGGTTGGTCGAAATGGGCGCCACCTGATAGAGGCGCGTTTCGCGGAATTTGCGCTCGACGTCGTATTCGGTGGCAAAGCCGAAACCGCCATGGAACTGCAGGCAGGCGTTGGCGGCTTCCCAGGACGCATCGGCGGCCAGCAGCTTGGCCATATTGGCCTGCGCGCCGCAGGGCTCGTGGGCGTCGAACAGCCGGCAAGCCTCGTAGCGCATCAGGCTGGCCGCTTCGACGTTGATGTGCGCGCGCGCGATGGGGAACTGCACGCCCTGGTTCTGGCCGATGGGGCGGCCGAACACCATGCGTTCCTTGGCGTACGCGGTGACCTTGTCGACGAACCAGTAGCCGTCGCCGATGCACTCGGCGGCGATCAGCGTGCGCTCGGCGTTCAGGCCGTCCAGGATGTACTTGAAACCCTTACCCTCTTCGCCGATCAGGTTTTCTTCGGGGATTTCCAGGTTGTCGAAGAAGAGCTCGTTGGTCTCGTGGTTGACCATGTTGGGGATCGGGCGGATCGACATGCCATGCTTGACCGCGTGGTGCAGGTCGACCAGGAAGATCGACATGCCCTCGGACTTGCGCGTGACCTGGTCGAGCGGCGTGGTGCGCGCCAGGAGGATCATCAGGTCCGAGTGCTGCACGCGCGAAATCCAGACCTTCTGCCCATTGATGACATAGCGGTCGCCGCGCTTGATGGCGGTGGTCTTGATCTTGGTGGTGTCGGTGCCGGTGGTGGGTTCGGTGACGCCCATCGACTGCAGGCGCAGCTCGCCGGCGGCGATGCGGGGCAGGTATTCGCGCTTCTGGGCTTCGGAGCCGTGGCGCAGCAGCGTGCCCATGTTGTACATCTGGCCGTGGCAGGCGCCGGAGTTGCCGCCGCTGCGGTTGATTTCTTCCATGATGACCGAGGCTTCGGTCAGGCCCAGGCCCGAGCCGCCATATTCCTGCGGGATCAGCGCTGCCAGCCAGCCGGCTTCGGTAAGGGCGCGGACGAAGTCCTCGGGGTAGCCGCGTTCTTCGTCGACCTTGCGGAAATATTCGGAGGGGAACTGCGCGCAGAGGTCGCGCACGGCTTCGCGGATGTCCTGGTAGGCGTGGGAGGCTTGGTGCATTTGGCTGACTGTTCTGTTTGAAGGATTGGATCGGTACAGGGTCGAATGTGCCGCAAGGGCGAGCACGTGCCAATTCACAAATCATTAATACGGGGTTCCTGAACGCAAAAGCGCACCTTCATGACGGCCGTGCGTCATGTCCTCGCCGAGTTGTGTCAAGAAATTGCCAAACTGCATCTCCATAATCCATGGCACTGCCGCGAAAGGCGGCTCAGGCTATACACGGATGGATATGCGGAAAAATCTGAGGGTCACGACGGCGCTGTCGGCCATTCTTGCGTTGTTCGTCGTGCTGTTCGCCGTCGCTGCGGCGGCGGGCATCACGGTCTTGCGTGACAACCGCGCGGATATCGAGGCCCTGGGCCGGGGAAGCATCGAAAGGGCGAGCGATCTTGCCGACATGACCAGCCGGCTGTTCCAGGCGCGTGCGGCGCTGACGGACGCCAAGACGGCGATGGAAGGCGGGCTGGAGGAAGCGCGCAATACCTCGCTGGCGCAGGCCGATGCGCTGCTCAAGCAGGCGGCCACGAGCCTTGCGCGTCTGCGCGCCAACCCTGACGACAGTGCGCAGGGCGCGCCGCTGTTCGCGCTGGTGTTGACCGCCTATGCCGCCTTCGCGGACCAGACGCTGGCGCCGATGAGCAAGGCGATCCAGGGCTGGAACGGCATCGAGGTCAACCGGCTGACGGATAAGGCGCTGCCCGCCAGCGGCGCGGGCTATGTCAAGCAGGTGGAGGCCTACCAGGCTTACGCCCGCGAACACGGCCAGCAAGCGGTGGCCAGCGCAAGCCGTACCCTGGAACGCGTGATCGTGGTGGCGGCGGCCATGCTGGGTTTCGTCCTGGTGGCGGCCATCCTGATCCGGCTGGGGTTCCGCCGCAGCATCGTGCGGCCGCTGAACGAGGCGGGGGCGCACTTCGACCGTATCGCGGACGGCGATCTGACGCGCGTGATCACGCAGCGTGGCGACAACGAGATCGGCGTGCTGTATTCGGCCATGCGCCGCATGCAGACGGGACTGTCGGCCGCGGTGGCGTCGGTGCGGCTGGGCGTGGAGGAAATCCATACCGGGTCGGGCGAAATCGCTGCTGGCGGCGCGGACATGTCGGACCGCGCGGCCCGGCAGGCAGGCTCGCTGCAGGAAGCGGCGGCCAACATGACGCAGTTGGCGCACACCGTCCAGATGACCGCCGGCAATGCGGACCTGGCCAGCCGTCAGGCGGTCAGCGCCACGCAATTGGCGCAGCGCGGCGGCCAGGCCGTCGATGAAGTCGTGCACAGCATGCAGGGCATCGCCGACAGCGCGCGGCGCATTGGCGAGATCGTTGGCGTGGTGGACAGCATCGCGTTCCAGACGAACATCCTCGCGCTCAATGCCGCCGTGGAAGCGGCCCGCGCGGGCGAGCAGGGCAAGGGCTTTGCCGTGGTGGCGGGCGAAGTGCGGTCGCTCGCGCAGCGCAGTGCCCAGGCGGCGCGCGAGATCAAGGGGCTGATCGAAGACTCGGCCGCGCGCGTGGATGCCGGCGTGCGTCATGTGAATCTGGCGGGCGACACCATGCGCGACATGGTGGCTTCCGTGGACCGCGTGACACAGATCGTGGCCGAGATTTCCAGCGCCGCCGCCGAACAGGCGGCCGGCATTGCGTCGGTGAACGACGCGGTGGCCGATATCGAGCGATCCACGCAGGAAACGGCCGCCATGGTCGAAGAGACGGCGGCTGCCGCGGCGGCGCTGGAAGCTCAGGCGCAAGGACTGCGCCGGGCCGTGGCCAAATTCCAGATTGCGCAGGGCGCGCAGGCAGCGGCGCGCGAGGCCTCAGCCGGCGAGCTCCGGCAGGACGGCCCCTGTGTAGCGCTCGGCCACGAGCGACAGGTTCCCGTGCTTGACCTTGTGCTTGACATGGGCGGCCGCCGAGGCGATGTCCTCAGGGCGGATGCGCTCGCATAGCGAGGGCGTGACGGTCAGGGCGCCCACGCCCAGCGTCACGAACGGAAAGAAGCGCGGCACGCCGTAACGGTCCTCGGCCTCGATGCCACCGTTGCGGCGGCCCTGCTCGTCGTACAGGGACATGGCGCCCTCGTTGAACTCGGCAATGATGCGCTCGATGCGCGCCATCCAGTCCGGGCTGCGCAGCAGCACCACGAAGTCGTCGCCGCCCACATGCCCGACGAAATCGCGCTGCGGATCGCAGTGACGCTTGATGACGTCGGCGGTCAGCATGATCATGTCGTCGCCGCGCCAGTAGCCGTAGACGTCGTTGAAGGGCTTGAAATTGTTCAGGTCGCCATAGCAGATCGTGAAGTCCGCGGCGTCTTCCAGCAGTGTGGCGATGTGCCGGCTGATGGGGATGTTGCCGGGCAGGGACGTCAACGGATTGGCGTAGCGCGCCGCCTCGATGCGCATCTCGGTCACCGAGCGCACCAGGGTTTCGCCCGTGGCCAGGCCGTCGTAGCGGCCGTCGCGCGTGATGATGAGCCCGTCCATCAGGTAGCGCTGGTCTTCGGAAATCAGCACGTGGCTCAACTGGTCGATGGACACATTTACGTCCACCAGCACCGGTTCGGCGTTCATGAAGGTCGAGCAGGCGTCGCGGCCGAAGAGCTCGCGCGTGTAGCGCTGGGCGTAGTGTTCGGAAAAGTCCCGCCGGTTGATGATGCCGACCGGCCGGTTGTCGGCGTCGACGACCGCCACGGCGTGCAGGTTCTTGTGCTCGATGAAGAGACGATGCACGTCATCGTTGGTGTGCTTGGTCAAGAGGGCGGCCGGCGCCTCGACCCGCAGGCTGACGGCGGTGCCGCCGGCGGCGCGCTGCGATACCGGCGCCGACGTGCGCGAGCGCAGTGAATCGCGCAGCGGCGGCGTCAGCTCGGTCAGCAGCGTTTCGTCGGGCATGCCCAGGAACCACCCCTGCGCGTAGCGGATATCCAGCTCGCGCACGACGGCCAGATCCTCGGCGGTTTCGATGCCTTCGGCGATGATCGACGTGCCCAGGTGTTGCGCCACCTTCAGGATGGCGCGCACCATGTTCTGCTTGCGCTCGTCGTGGCCGATGCCGTCAAAGAAATACCGGTCGATCTTGACCAGCTCGGGCTGGGTTTCGGCCCAGAGCTGCAGGTTGGAATTGCCGACGCCGTAATCGTCGAGCGCGATGCGCATGCCGGCCTCGCGCAGACAGGCAAAGGCGTTGTGCAGTTCGGCCATGCGGTCCGACAGCGGATCCTGTTCGGTCAGTTCCACGACGATGCTGGCGGGCTCCAGTGCGCAGTCCTTGAGCAGCCGGCTGGGCATGTCGTGGCCCCAGAGCGTCCAGTAATGGAGCAGGGCAGAGCCAGACAGGTTCAGGAACAGCTTGCCGCAGGCGTCGTTCTGTTCGAACCCGCGCGCGCCCGCGCGGAAGCTGGCCAGTTCAAGCTGCGGGTGCAGCCCCTGCCGGCGCGCTTCGGCGAACAAGGCGTCGGGAAAGTGCAAGGGGGTGTCGGCGGGGCCACGGATCAGGCTTTCGTGGCCGTAGATGCGGCTGTGCGAGAGGTCGACCACCGGTTGAAAGCGCGGCCGCAACAATCTTTCGCGCAGGATGCCAGCCAGACTGGCGTGGGCGGACACTCCGTCAGGGGAATTGCGGGGAGCACGGGCCGCAGCCGGCCGTGGCAAAGCGTGAATGGAGTTCATCGCCGGGGCATTGAGATACGATCAGTGACAAGATAGGTCATATTGACAACAAAATATGTCTGCGTTGTTGCGACAAATCGTGTCGTGCAATCTTCAGTCGCTGTTACAAAAGTGTCAACAACGAATTCACACGTTGGTGGTACCCGCGCCAAAATTGTGGGAAGCCGGCCTGCGGCCGGCCCGGCCCTATACAATCCGCTCTATGACTTCCCCCAAGATTCCCGACTCCCTGCGCCGCGTTGTCCTGGCCTCCAACAATGCCGGCAAGCTGCGCGAGTTCTCCGCCTTGTTCGCGCCGCTGGGCATCGAGCTGGTGCCGCAGGGCGACCTCGGCGTGCCGGAAGCGGAAGAGCCGCACGTCACCTTCGTCGAAAACGCGTTGGCCAAGGCGCGCCATGCCAGCCGCCTGACCGGGTTGCCCGCCCTGGCGGACGACTCCGGCCTGTGCGTGGCCTCGCTGGACGGCGCGCCCGGCGTATATTCGGCGCGCTATGCCAAGATGCACGGCGGCGAAAAGTCCGATGCGGCCAACAACGCGCTGCTGGTGCGCAACCTGGCGTCCGTCGCCGACCGCAGCGCCTGGTATGTCGCTGTGCTGGCGTTGGTGCGTTCCGAGAACGACCCGCGTCCGCTGATCGGCGAAGGCCTGTGGCACGGCGAGATCATCGACGTAGCTGAAGGCGCCAACGGCTTTGGCTACGATCCGCACTTCTACCTGCCCGACATGGCGCTGACCGCCGCGTCGCTGGATCCCGACGAAAAGAACCGGGTCAGCCATCGCGCCCGCGCGCTGCGCGAGCTGCTCAGCAAGCTGAGCCACGCTTGACCACGGCGCCGCCAAGGCGCCAGGAATTTTTTGCATGTCCATCACCATTCCCATCCGCAACGACATGGGCGCGACCAAGTCGCGCCTCGTTGTTCCCGCCGGCGCCACGCTGACCAGCCTGCCGCCGCTGTCGGTCTACGTCCACGTGCCGTGGTGCGTGCGCAAGTGCCCGTATTGCGACTTCAACTCGCATGCGGCGCCTGGCGAGATTCCCGAACGCGCCTATCTGGATGCGCTGCGCAGCGATCTGGAACAGTCATTGCCGTCCATCTGGGGCCGTCAGGTGATTTCCGTCTTCATCGGCGGCGGCACGCCCAGCCTGCTGTCGGCCGCTGGCCTGGACGAGCTGCTGGCGATGCTGCGGGCTTATCTGAATCTGTGGCCGGACGCCGAGATCACGATGGAGGCCAATCCCGGCACGGCCGAGGCGGGCCGTTTCCGCGACTACGCGGCCAGCGGCGTGACGCGGTTTTCGCTGGGCATCCAGAGCTTTGACGATGCGCAGTTGAAGAAGCTGGGCCGCATCCACGATGCCGCGCAGGCGCGCGCGGCCATCGACATGGCGCAACAGGCGGCGGCCCGGGTCAACCTGGACATGATGTTCGCCTTGCCCGGGCAGACGCTGGAAGCCTGTACGGCCGATCTGCGTCAGGCGATTTCGTTCGGCACCGAGCACCTGTCGCTGTATCACCTGACGATGGAACCGAACACGGTCTTCGCGAAGTTTCCACCCGAAGACCTGCCCGACGACGACACCAGCGCCGCCATGCAGGACGCGGTGGAAGCCGAGCTGGCCGCGGCGGGTCTGGCGCGCTACGAGGTGTCGGCGTACGCCAAGCCGGGCGCCCGCAGCCGCCACAACATGAATTACTGGGAATTCGGCGACTACCTGGGCATTGGCCCCGGCGCGCACGGCAAGCTGTCGTTTCACGACCGCATCGTGCGCGAGGCGCGTCTTCGTGGTCCAGATTCCTGGATGCAGGCCGCCATGGCGCGCGACGGGAGCCATCTGGCCGAGAGCCGCCAGGTCGGTCCGGACGAGCTGCCGTTCGAGTTCATGCTCAACGCCTTGCGCCTGAAAGACGGCGTGGCTGCCACGGCGTTCAACGAACGCACCGGTTTGTCGCTTGCCGTCATTGCGCACCAATTGGAGGCAGCCTCGAAACGGGGCCTGCTCGACGCCGACCCCACGCGCCTGCGCGCGACGTCTCTGGGCTGGCGCTTCCTCAATGACCTTCAGGAAATGTTCCTGTAAGGTGCACGCACCAAGGTGGGGCGGTCATGCCCCACCTTTTGCACCACGATGGTGCTACATTCCCTCAAGCCTGACATGCCTCCCCCGGGAATACCGGGGCTAAACCTGGCACGCTTATTGCTTCCCTCTTTTATGCCAGTCGACGGGCAAAGCCCTCGACCCTTTTATCTAATGGAGATGACATGGCAAGCCCGAAAGACGTCCTGAAACAGATCGCCGATAACGAAGTGAAATTCGTGGATTTCCGCTTTACCGATACGGTTGGCCGTGAGCACCACGTTTCCGTGCCCACCACTGCGATCGATGAAGACAAGCTGGAAAGCGGGCAGGCTTTCGACGGTTCGTCGATCCCGGGCTGGAAGGGCATCGAAGCCTCTGACATGCTCCTCATCCCTGACTGCGCCACCGCCAACCTGGATCCGTTCCGCGAAGAGCCGACGCTGATCCTGTCGTGCGACGTGGTCGAACCGTCGGACCTGAAGGGCTATGACCGCGACCCGCGTTCGCTGGCCAAGCGCGCCGAAGCCTACCTGAAGTCCTCCGGCCTGGGCGACACCGCCTACTTCGGTCCGGAACCCGAATTCTTCGTGTTCGACGGTGTGACCTGGAACACCGACATGTCGGGCACGTTCGTCAAGATCAAGTCCGAAGAAGCGCCGTGGTCCACCGGCCTGGAATTCGAAGGCGGCAACACCGGCCACCGTCCGGGCGTGAAGGGCGGCTACTTCCCCGTTCCGCCGGTCGACTCGTTCCAGGACATGCGTTCCGAAATGTGCCTGCTGATGGAACAGATGGGCGTGCCGGTTGAAGTGCACCACCACGAAGTGGCTGCCCCCGGCCAGCTCGAAATCGGCACCAAGTTCAGCACCCTGGTGCAGCGCGCCGACTGGACCCAGATCGTCAAGTACGTCGTGCACAACGTGGCCCATGCCTACGGCAAGACCGCCACGTTCATGCCCAAGCCCATCGTTGGCGACAACGGTTCCGGCATGCACGTCCACCAGTCCATCTGGAAGGACGGCCAGAACCTGTTCGCGGGCAACGGCTACGCCGGTCTGTCCGAGTTCGCCCTGTACTACATCGGCGGCATCATCAAGCACGCGAAGGCCCTGAACGCCATCACCAACCCGGGCACGAACTCGTACAAGCGTCTGGTCCCGCACTTCGAAGCGCCCGTGAAGCTGGCCTACTCGGCCCGCAACCGTTCGGCTTCGATCCGCATTCCGTACGTCGGCAACCCGAAGGGCCGCCGCGTCGAAGCGCGCTTCCCGGACCCCCTGGCCAACCCGTACCTGGCCTTCTCGGCCCTGATGATGGCCGGCCTGGACGGCGTCCAGAACAAGATCCACCCGGGCGATCCGGCCGACAAGAACCTGTACGACCTGCCGCCGGAAGAAGACGCGAAGATCCCGACCGTCTGCGCCTCGCTGGAAGAAGCGCTGGAGTCCCTGGACAAGGATCGCGAGTTCCTGACCCGTGGCGGCGTGTTCAGCAACGACATGCTCAACGCCTACATCGACCTGAAGATGGCCGATGTGACGCGTCTGCGCATGACGACGCACCCGGTCGAATTCGACATGTACTACAGCCTCTGATGGTGTGAGGCCGTGGCTGGGGGGCGCGCGATGAGGTAGGCAGAAACTTTGCCCACACCACGCGCACCACCAGGTAGCCCCCCGACGAATTGCCCGCCCGGCCCCGCGCCGGCGGGCAGGGCGCCGGGCAGGCGCGCCCGTCGCGGACGCGTTCCGCTTTCCCCTGTCCATTCGGGTACGTTGAAAATGAATGTTGAAGCTCTCGATCTGCTAGCCACGTCAGTTTTCCTGGTCAACGAGCGCGGCCACATCGAATACGCCAACGCAGCCGCCGAGGACCTGTTCGGCCGATCGCGCAAGCAACTGGGCGGGCAATCCGCCGCCACTCTGTTCGACAACCCTGAAAATATCCAGTCATCCATCGACCGCGCCGCGGGCGGCAGGTACGCCGACGTGAGGCAACTGGCCTCGTTGCGCCGCGCCGCCGAATCCGTGGAAGTTGCGGTGACCACCGTGGGACTGACCGGCCAGCGTTGGCCGGTGCTGATCGAGACCCGCGAAATCGAGCAACGCGTGCTGGCCGACCGCAACCACCGGTTGGTGGACGAGATCGAAGCTCACCGCGAATTGCTGCGCAACCTCGCGCATGAAGTCAAGAATCCCCTGGGCGGACTGCGCGGCGCCGCGCAACTGCTGGAAGCCGAGCTGCCCAGCGCAGCCCTGGCCGAATACACCCAGGTCATCATTTCCGAAGCCGACCGCCTGCAGGCCCTGGTGGACCGCCTGAGCGGCCCGCAACGTGTGCCGCTCAATGCGCGGCCGGTGAACATCCATGAAATCTGCGAGCGCGTCTGCGCGCTGATCCAGGCCGAATTCCGCAACGACGTCACGATTCAGCGCGACTACGACGCTTCGGTGCCGGACCTGAAGGGCGACGCCGCCCGCCTGATGCAGGCCGTGCTCAACGTGGCGCGCAATGCCGCGCAGGAATTGGTGGCGCGCCCGCAAGGCCCGCAGACCGAACCCGGCGTGGTGACGCTGCGCACCCGCGTTGCGCGGCAGGTCATGCTGGCGCATCGGCAGCACCGCCTGGCGCTCGTGCTGTCCATCATCGACAACGGTCCGGGCGTGCCGGACCACATCCGTGACCGCATCTTCCACCCGCTGGTCACAGCCAGGGCTGGCGGCACCGGCCTGGGCTTGAGCCTGGCGCAGGACTTCGTGCAACAGCACGGCGGCATCATCGAATTTGAATCCCGACCGGGGCGCACCGAGTTTCGCCTGGTCCTCCCGATGGAGCCCGCAAACTGATGAAACCCGTATGGATCGTCGACGACGACCAGGCCATCCGCTGGGTCCTCGAAAAGGCCCTGGCCCGCGCTGGCGTCACCACCCGCAGTTTTTCCCAATCGGCCGACGTGCTCGAGGCGCTTTCGCGTGAGACGCCCGTGGCGCTGGTGTCCGATATCCGCATGCCCGGCGGCAACGGCCTCGAGCTGTTGCGCCAGCTGAAGGAGCGGCATCCTGGCCTGCCGGTCATCGTGATGACCGCGTTTGCCGACCTGGACAGCACGGTCTCCGCCTTCCAGGGCGGCGCGTTCGATTACCTGGCCAAGCCGTTCGACGTGAACGAGGCCGTCGCGCTGATCCAGCGTGCCATGCAGGAATCGACCCAGCCGGAAAGCCCGGACGGGCAGGGGGAAGCCGCACAGAACAACGAGCGCTGGATGATGACGCAATCGTCGTCCACCGCCATGCAGGAAGTCTTTCGCGCGATCGGCCGGCTGGCGCAGTCCAAGGTCACCGTCCTGATCACCGGCGAATCCGGCACGGGTAAGGAACTGGTGGCCCGCGCGCTGCACGGCCACGGCGTGCGCGCCAGCGGACCGTTTGTGGCGCTGAACGCGGCGGCCATCCCGCGCGACCTGCTGGAGGCTGAACTGTTTGGCCACGAGCGCGGCGCGTTCACCGGCGCCAATAATCTGCGCCGCGGCCGCTTTGAAGAGGCGCACGGCGGCACGCTGTTCCTGGACGAAATCGGCGACATGCCGATCGAGCTGCAGACGCGTCTGTTGCGCGTGCTGGCCGAGGGCAGCTTTTACCGTGTCGGCGGCGCCCAGCCCGTGCGCGTGGACGTGCGCATCGTGGCCGCCACGCACCAGCCGCTGGAGCAGCGGGTCGAGCAGGGCCTGTTTCGCGAAGACCTGTTTCACCGCCTGAACGTGATCCGGCTACGGCTGCCGCCGCTACGCGAGCGGGTCGAGGACATTCCCGCGCTGGCGCAGCATTTCCTGACCGCCAGCGCGCGCACGCTGGGTGTGCCCGTCAAGCGGTTGACGCCTGAGGCGCTGGCCGTGCTGACCAAGTTCGACTTCCCCGGCAACGTGCGCCAGCTTGAGAACTTCTGCCATTGGCTGACAGTGATGGCGCCCGGCCAGACGGTCGACCGCGCCGACCTGCCGCCCGAGATCCGGGCCATGGAGCACCAGCCGCAGGCAGGCCTCGCGCCATCGCGGCCTCCCGTGACGGTGGCGGGCGTGGGCACGGTCGTGCAGGCCAGCGCATATTCGTCCGAACCGGCAGAGGACGGCGCGCCGCGCAACTGGCAGGATTCGCTGCTGCGCGATGCGCAGTACCGGCTGGAGCGCGGTGAGCCGGCGGTCATGGCGACGCTGACGCGCCAGTTCGAGAAGATCCTGCTGCAAAGCGCGCTGGATGCCAGCCGCGGCCGCCGCGTCGAAGCCGCATCGCGGTTGGGAATCGGGCGCAACACCATCACGCGCAAGCTGCGCGAGCTGGGTATCGAAGACGAATAGTCCCCCGGGGCGGGCCTACATCCCGAGCAGGCTCTCGCACAGGCGCGGCGACTTCAGTTTCTGCAGCCACCACTTCATGGCTTCGCCCGGCGGCTCTGCCCGCCAGGCGTACGCCACGTGTTCCGTCAGGGACATGCCTTCATCCGTTTCGCACACCACCAGCAATCCCTGCGCCAGGTAAGGCGCGGCCAGCGTCAGCGGCAGATAACCGCAGCCTAGGCCGCGCACCTGCGCGTCGATCTTGGCCTGCATCGACGGCATCACCAGCGTCGGCTGCTCTGACAGAATGCCGCGCGACTGCACGGGCAGGTTGCGCGAGGTATCGGCAATCACCACGGCACAGTAGCGCGTGATGTCCGCGCGGCTGAGCGGCTGGGGAAGCGAGGCCAGCGGGTGGTTCGCCGCCACGCAGAACCCGAACTGCATCACGCCGATCGCCTGCGAGCGGTAAGGGCCCGTGGGTTCGCCCGCCGCGCCCGCGCCGATCACCAGGTCGGCGCGGCCGGACGTCAAGGCATCCCAATTGCCGCTCAGGACCTCGGTGGAAAAGCGCAGCGTGGTGGCGCTGCCCACCGCATGAAATTCGTCGATCAGGTCGTAGATGGGGCGCCACGGAATCACGGCGCTGACGGCGATGCGCAGCTGCACTTCCCAGCCCGTGGCGATGCGCTTGACCCGGCTGGCCAGCTCGTCCAGCGACTGCAACAGATGCCGCCCGTCCTTGAGCAGCGCCTCGCCCGCGGGGGTCAGCAGCGCGCGATGTCCGGAGCGGTCGAACAGCAGCACGTCCAGCCCGTCTTCGAGCTTGCGGATGGAATAGGTGACGGCGGAGGGCACCTTGCCCAGTTCGCGCGCCGCCTTGGCAAAGCTGCCGTGGCGCGCGATCGCGTCGACCAGGACAAGGAGTTCAGGGGTGATGGGCTGCATGGAATGGCGGCAAGTGAGGGTATTCAAATAATTTGAACGAAGTCATCAAAATATAGCGCCAAAACCAAGCGGCAGGGCGCGCAGAATACCACTCATGCCGGGGATGCAGACAAACGGCAAGGCAGAAAGCCAAGCCGGGATGCACCCCCTAATCATTCATATTATTGAAACAGGAGTTCAAGATGCTTACGATTCGCCGCGCTGCTGAACGGGGTCACGCCAACCATGGATGGCTCGATTCGTTCCACACCTTCTCCTTTGCCAACTACTACGACCCGGCTCACATGGGCTTCGGCGCGCTGCGTGTCATCAATGACGACCGCATCGCCGCCGGCCGCGGCTTCGGCACGCACGGGCATCGGGACATGGAGATCATCACCTACGTGCTGAACGGCGCGATCGCCCACAAGGACAGCATGGGCAGCGGCTCGGAAATCCAGCCGGGCAACGTCCAGCGCATGAGCGCCGGCCGCGGCGTGATGCACTCCGAGTTCAACCCCCGGCCGGACGCCGAAACGCACATGCTGCAGATCTGGATCGAGCCGAACGTGACCGGCATCGCGCCGGAATACGAAGAGCGCGCCTTCAGCGATGAGCAAAAGCGCGGCCGTCTGCAAGCCCTGGTGACGGGTGACGGCGCTGACGGGTCGATGAAGATCCATCAGGACGCCCGGCTGTACGCCGGTCTGTTCGACGGCGACGAGTCGGCTTCGCTGCCGCTGGCTGCCGGCCGCCGCGCCTGGGTCCACGTGGCCCGCGGCAGTGTGACGGTCAACGGCGCCGCGCTGAACGCCGGTGACGCCGTGGCGATCACCGACGCCGGCAGCGTCGACGTGTCGGGCGGCAAGGACGCCGAAGTGCTGGTGTTCGACCTGGCCTGACGCCAACGGCCGGGCGGATTCTGGAATCCGCCCGGTTTCACACATTACCGGCCGCGAGGCCATTAAGATGGCCCCAGGCCTATCCATGCGGAGCATTGCACCATGTCGACCCTGTCCCAAGCCGGCGAAAGCCAGATCGAAACCGTAGTGGTGCCGCGCACCAGCGACCTGGGCGGATTTTCCGTCCGCCGCGCCATTCCCTCCATGCAGCGCCGCAGCGTTGGTCCGTTCGTCTTCCTGGACCAGATGGGACCGGCGGACTTCGACGTCGGCGCCGGCATCGACGTGCGGCCGCACCCGCATATCGGTCTGTCCACCGTAACCTATCTGTACGAAGGCTCCATGGTCCACCGCGACGGCGCGGGCAACACGCAGACCATTCTGCCGGGCGAAGTGAACTGGATGACCGCCGGCCGCGGCATCGTCCATTCCGAACGCTCGTCGCCAGAAAGCCGGCTGGCGCCGCAACGCCTCTGTGGACTGCAGATCTGGGTCGGGCTGCCCAAGGCGCACGAAGAAACCGATCCGGGCTTCACACACTACGGGCTGGATGCACAGCCGGTGATCGAAGGCGAGGGTGTGCGCGCCCAGGTTGTGGCCGGTTCGCTGTTCGGCAAGACGTCGTCGGTCAAGACGCTGTCGCCGCTGTTCTATGGCGACCTGCAACTGCAGGCCGGCGCGACCACGGTGTTGCCGGCGGAGCATGAAGAACGCGCCGCCTACCTGGCGCAAGGCGAGGTGGAAATCGACGGCCAGACCTACGAGAGCGGGCGCCTGGTTGTCTTTGCCCCGGGCAAGCCGGTGCAGATCCGCGCCAGGACGGCCGCACGTTTCGCGGTGCTGGGCGGCGAGCCGCTCGACGGTCCGCGCTTCGTGTGGTGGAACTTTGTGTCCAGCAGCAAGGACCGCATCGAGCAGGCCAAGCAGGATTGGCAGCGCACGCGCTTCGATCAGATCGTGCCCGGCGACGAAACCGAGTTCATCCCGCTGCCCGAAGCCCGCGCCTGAGCGGGGCGGGATGACAATGCGTGATGGGGGATGTCATGCCGCCCCATGATCGTGTAACTTTTATTGTTTATTTTTGAGGGTTACACTGTCGCCGGAGATCACCATGAACACCAGCCACGCACCCGAATTCCGACAGCTGGGCGATCACGTCGCCCTGGACATGATCAACACCGTCGAGCAGAGCAGCGCCGGCCCGGTCGACCGATGGCAGTCGGATGCGGACGTGGCGGGCTGGCTGTCGCTTGCGGGCGTTGCCGCCGCGCAGGGCGCCGCGCCTTCCGGTCTGCTGGAAAGCGCGCGCGGACTGCGCGAAACCGTCCGAGCGTTGGTGGCCCAGCGCAAGGCGCATGCGCCGCTGGCGTTATCGGCGCTGAATCGCGCGCTGGCGGCGGGCGGCAGTCACCTCGAGCTTGCGCTGGCAGACGATGGCAGCCTAGTGATGTCGCGCCGTTATCCCTCGCACACGGCGGCGCAATGGTTGCTCCCGGTGGCAGAGGCAGCGGCCGATCTGCTTGCGCATGGCGATTTTGGGCTGGTGCGTAAATGCGAAAGCGATACCTGCTCGTTGTGGTTTTACGACCGGACGCGGTCGCACAAGCGTCGCTGGTGCAGCATGGCGCTGTGCGGCAACCGGCACAAGGTGGCGGCGTTCCGGCAGCGCGAGGCGGCAGACGCCAGCGCCAAGGCGAAATGACAACACGCGACGACTCCCAGCCCGGCTCATGCCGGGCTTTTTCATGGCTGGCTGCCGGGAAGGCTGGGGGCGGCAATTCGGAAAACCTTACGTAACCGGTAAGACGGTTATTGACAGGTTACGCGAAATGCGTAGACTGTGCCGTGAAACATCCAACCCGTCGCAGGATGCTGGTGTCTGACACCCTGGGGAGATGATCTCCAGCCTGCCGTAACGCCTCAACGGGTGTCAGACACCTACATTGCGACGGCGCAACAACGGCAGACACCCGCTTCTTTTCGAATTCCGAATCCCTCCCGGAGACCATCATGAACGCCCAGTCCGACAACATCGTCCATTACCGCCACGCGCAAGCCGACGGCCTGCGGTTTTTCTATCGCGAAGCCGGCGATCCGCAAGCGCCCGTGCTCCTGCTGCTACATGGCTTTCCCACGTCGTCGCATCAGTTCCGCACCGTCATCCCGCAGCTGGCCAAGCACTTTCGCGTCATCGCGCCCGATCTGCCCGGGTTCGGTTTTACCGAAGTCCCGGCCGAGCGCGGCTACCGCTACACCTTCGACAACCTAGCCAAATCGCTGGAAGCGTTTGTCGACGAACTGGGGCTGACCCGCTACGCGATGTATTTCTTTGACTACGGCGCGCCGACCGGATTGCGGCTGGCGGTGGCGCACCCCGAGCGCGTGACCGGCCTGGTTTCGCAGAACGGCAACGCCTACCTCGACGGCCTGGGCGATGCCTGGGCGCCCATCCGCGCCTACTGGAACGATCCGACGCCCGCAAACCGCCAGACCATTCACGACGCCATCCTGAACTTCGAAGGCACGAAGTGGCAGTACGTGCATGGCGTGGCCGATCCGGACAGCGTCGCGCCCGAAGGCTATACGCTGGACGCGGCCCTGCTTGAACGGCCGGGCAACAAGGACATCCAGCTAGATCTGTTTCTGGACTATGCGACCAACCTGACGCAGTACCCGGCATTCCAGGCGTTCTTCCGCCAGGCCCAGGTGCCCACATTGGCGATCTGGGGCCGCAACGATCCGTTCTTCATACCGCCCGGTGCAGAGGCCTATCGCCGTGACAACCCGGATGCCGTGGTCGAACTGCTGGACACCGGCCACTTCGCGCTGGAAACTCACGGCCATTACATCGCCCAGCGCATCGTCGATGTGTTGGGACGCTGACCGGCAAGGGCGGCCCGATGGTCCCACCGCCCGGTCTTCACGGCAGGAGCCCGCATGACGCGCCACTTTGACGACCTTCAGCTGGGCAGCATCGAGATGTTCTGCCTGGCGGCGGAACTCAGCAGTTTCACCGCCGCCGCCAACGCCGCGGGCGTTACGCCAGCGGCCGTCAGCCGCAGCGTCTCGCGGTTGGAAGCGCGGCTGGGCATCCGGCTGTTCGTGCGCAGCACGCGGCACATCCGGCTTAGCGACGAGGGCCGCGCCTACTTCGAGCAGGTGCGCCCGGCCATTGCTCAACTGGTCGACGCCGAACGTCAGGTGGGCGGGCAGGGCGCGGCGGGGCGGCTGCGCATCAGCCTGCCCACGCCCTATGCGCATTACCGCGTCCTGCCGCTGCTGCCCGCGTTTCGCGAGCAATATCCCAACGTGGACGTGCACGTCCACATCAGCAACCGCAATGTCGATTTTGCCGACGACGGCTATGACCTGTCGGTGCGCGGGCGCGCGCCCGACGACTCGGCGCTGATCGCGCGCAAGCTGGAGGACGCGGAGCTGGTGGTGGTCGGCGCGCCCGGGTACCTGCGCAGGCGCGGCACGCCGCAATCGCTGGAAGATCTGGCCGCGCACGATTGCATCCAGTTCGACCGGCCCAGCAGCGGGCGCCGCATTCCGTGGACGTTTCAGGTGGAGGGCGAAGCGGTCGACATCGTGACCGACGGCGCCTATGGCACGGGCGAGGACGTGCTGGGCGGCGTCACGCTGGCCCGGGCGGGCGCGGGCCTGTTCCAGACCTATCGCTTTGTGGTCGAAGACGACCTGCGCGAGGGCAGGCTGGCCGAGGTGTTACCCCAGCATGGCGGCAGCACCCGGCCGTTCGTGTTGCTGTACCCGCATGCCCGGCACGTATCGCGCCGGGTTCGGGCGTTTGTCGATTTTCTGGTCGACAAGCTGGCGGACTGAGCGTGGTCAGGCGCCTTTCAGCTGGGCAATGACCACCAGGATCACCGCCGCGTTGCCCGGCTGCTGCGCGACCGAATTGGCGGTGCGCGCGTGGCCGGCCTTCTCGCCGAGCACCCGCGCAAACAGGCCGGATGCGCCATCCAGCACGGCGGGCTGATCCAGAAAGCCCGGCGCGCTGGCGACATAGCCTTCGACGCGGACAAGGTGGTCCAGGCGGTCGAAGCTGCCGGTGTGCTGGCGGATCTGCGCCAGCACGTTCAGCGCGGCCAGTTCGGCGGCCTGCCGGCCCTGGTCGACGGTAAGCTCCGTCCCGACTCGGCCCTGCCACGCCACGTGCCCATCGCGCAGCGGCAATTGGCCCGAAATAAAGAGCAGGTCGCCCGCCTGGCTGACGGCGGTGTACTGGCCCAGCGGCTGGGGCGCGGGTGGAAGAATCAGGCCGAGTTCGGCCAATCTGGCGTCAATGGACATGGTGGATCTCTCGGTGATGGGACGCCCGCCGCGCGGCGGGCGTCCGCTTGGGTTGCTACCAGTGGCCGGCGGCGGCGCCGCCATCGACCGGAAGTATCGCGCCGGTGGTGTAGGCCGAGTCCGTCAGGTAGGTGACCGCCCCGACGATGTCTTCCACCTTGCCCATGCGGCCGGCCGGCTGCAACGAATTCAGGAAGCCGAATGTGGCGGGGTCGTGCATGGGCGTCTCGATGATGCCGGGCGCCACCGCATTGACGCGGATGTTCCGGTCCGACAGTTCGATCGCCAGGGCCCGCGTGGCGTGGTTCAGGCCGCCCTTGATCAGCACCGGCAGCAGCGCCGGGACGCGGCTGCTGGGCTGCATGGCGATGCTGGCCGTGATGTTGACGATGTGGCCGTCGCGGTATTCCGACATGTGCGCCGCCGCCTGCTGGGTGATGTGAAAGAAGCCCTTCAGGTTGGTGTCGATGATGCGATCCAGGTCTTCGTCGGTGTATTCGCCCAGGGGCTTGGGAATGAAGATCCCGGCGTTGTTGACCAGCACGTCGATGCGGCCGAACCTCTCGGTGGCCTGGTGCACGATGTCACGGGCGGTGCTGGCCAGGGCGATGTCGCCGGCCACGGCCAGGAAGCGGTCGGGCAGGCCCAGGCCTTCCTGCGCCAGGCGTTCGGCGGCCGCATCCAATCCCTGCTGGCTGCGGGCGTTGCCCACCACGTTGTCGCCGCGGCGCAGGTATTCCTGCGCCAGGGCAAATCCGATTCCGCTGGACGCGCCCGTGATCACTACAGTCTTGTTCGACATTTCAATACTCCGGTTTGGCATTTGAGGGTGCCTGCGCGCTCAGACAGTGGAACGAACTATAGGAGCGGGCGGGCCGGCGATAAATGCCCGCGGCGGAACATGAATTGATACCTGGCGGAACAAGCCGGAGCGATCGCGCTGTGCGCCCGCGCTGTCCGGCGATAAGATGCGCTACCCGTGCATAACGACAAACGGGAGGGAGACATCATGCATCGCTACACCCACAATGCGCTGCGCGGCCTGGCCGCGCTGGCGCTGATCCAGTGCGCCGTGCCCGCGCACGCCGCGGGCTATCCGGCCAAGCCCATCACCTTCATCGTGCCGTACACGGCTGGCGGCACGACCGATCTGGTCGCGCGCACGGCGGGTCAGAAAGTGGCAGAGAAACTCGGGCAGCCGGTCATCGTCGAGAACCGTCCCGGCGCGGGCGGCAACATCGGCATGGACGCGGTCGCCAAGGCCGCGCCGGACGGCTATGTCATCGGCTTTGGCGCAATATCCACGAACGCGCTCAATCCGTTCGTGTACCCGAAAATGCCGTTCGACCCGACCAAGGATTTCACGGGGATCAGCATGTTGGGGGCGTCCTCCGTGGTGCTGGAGGTGGGCCCGTCGGTCAAGGTGGACAGCGTCAAGGACCTGGTCGCCTACGCCAAGGCGAATCCCAATACGTCGTACGGCACGCCCGGCACGGGCACGTCCATGCACCTTGCGGGGGTGATGTTCGACCAGTTGACCGGCGCCGGCATGCAACACGTGCCCTACAAGGGCAGCGCCCAGGCGCTGAACGATCTGCTGGGCGGCCACCTGCCGGTGATGTTCGACAACCTGCCCGCGTCGCTGCCGCACATCAATGCGGGCAAGGTCCGCGCGCTGGCTGTTACCGGCAGCAAGCGCGCGCCGGCGTTGCCGGACGTGCCGACGCTGGCCGAACTGGGGTATTCGGGCGCGGTGGTGGATCCGTGGTTCGCGGTCTATGGCCCAGCCGGCATGTCGCCTGACGTGACGCGCGTGCTGAGCGACGCCTTCCAGGCGGCGCTTGCGATGCCGGACGTCAAGGACAAGCTGGAGAAGGCCGGCTTCATGCCCTATGGCTCGACGCCGCAGGAAGTCGAGCGGCTGACCCAAAGCCAGCACGAGGCCTTCAAGGCCTTGTCGCAGAAGGTGAAGCTGTCGACGGATTGATCCGCCGGGCGGCGCCCGCGCGTTCCGCTACCGGCCGCGCGCCAGCGCCTGTTCGCGCTGTTCTTCAAGCGCCTCGCGGCGGATGAAGTCGCGTACGAAGGTGTCGGCCGGGTTGTGGTGCAAGTTGTAGGGCGTGTCCCATTGCGCGATGCGGCCCTTGGCCATCACCCCGATGCGGTCGGCAATGGCGAACGCTTCGGCCTGGTTGTGCGTGACCAGGATCGCTGTGTGTCCCGTGGTCTTCAGGATCTCGCGCACCTCGAAGGCAAGCCGCTCGCGGGTGTCCACGTCCAGGTTCGAAAACGGTTCGTCCAGCAGCAGCAGGTCGGGCGAGGGCGCTAGCGCACGGGCCAGGGCCACGCGTTGCTGCTGGCCGCCGGAGATCTCGTGCGGATAGCTGTTGGCGGCGTGCGCCAAACCGACGAGTTCCAGCATTTCTTCGACGCGGCGCGCACGGTCTGGACGGGGCAGCTTGCGCAGGCCGAACGCCACGTTCAGCGCCACGGTCAGGTGAGGAAACAGCGCGTAGTCCTGGAACATCATGCCCACGCGGCGCAGCTCGGGTGCGACCTGTTCGGTGGGCGACGAGATGACCGAGCCATCCAGCAGGATGCGGCCGGCGCGCACCGGCTCGAAGCCGGCAATGGCACGTAGCACGGTGGTCTTGCCGCAACCGGACTCGCCCAGCAGGCAGCCGATATGACCGGCGGGCAGTCCCAGCGACAAGTCCTGCACGATGGGCTTCAAGCCAGCGGGCGTGTCGTAGGCGAGGGAAATGTGGTCGATTTCAAGCAGATCGGGCACGGTGATCAATGTCCCATTTTCAGATTGGTGCGCGCCAGCAGGATGACCGGCAGCAGGCCGGCCAGCACGATGGCCAGCGCGGCCACGGCGCCTTCTTCATATGTGCCGCGCGCGGCTTCCGCGTAGAGCCACGTGGCCAGGGTGTCGAAATTCATGGGGCGCAACAGCAGGGTGGCGGGCAGTTCCTTCATGGCGTCCACGAACACCAGCAGCGCGCTCGCGGCCAGCGCGGGGCGCAGCAAGGGCAGGTGGACGCGGCGCAACGTGCCGCCCGACGTCTCGCCCAGCAGGCGCGATGCCTGTTCCAGCGATGGCGGGATGCGCGCCAGGCCGGCTTCCAGCGCCCCGGTCGAAATCGCCAGGAAGCGGATCGCATAGGCGCACACCAGCGCGCCCATTGAACCCATCATGAACAAGCCCGTGCCGCCGAACACGCGTGCGACTGCGGTGTCGATCCACACGAACGGCGTCAGCAGGCCGATGGCCAGCACCGTGCCGGGCACCGCGTAGCCCAGGCTGGCGATGCGCGCGCAGGCGCGGCCCGGGTTGAAGCCGGCGCTTTCACGCAGGGTGCGGCCCGCCCACGCAACGATCAGCCCGCACAGCAAAGTGACCACCGTGGCGCTGGACGCGACGATCAGGGTGTTGCTCAGGCCGCCAATCAACTGGTCGGACACGCCGCCCACCAGGTGAAGCCGCTTGTAGGTTTCAACGACGAGATACAACGCCGGCGCGACGAATCCGATCAGGACGGGAATCCAGCCCAGTACGGCGGCCACGGCGGCCGCCGCGCCATGCAGCCGGCGCGGCTGCATCGGGCGCATGCGCTGCGTGTTGGCGTAGCGCTGCCGCTTGCGGCCATGGCGTTCAAGCAGGATCAGACCAATGACGATCGCCAGCATCGTCAGCGCGATCTGCGCTGCGCCGGCCAGGTCAGAACGGGTTACCCATGTGGTGTAGACAGAGACGGTCAGCGTCTGCACGCCGAGGAACTCGGAGGCCCCGATGTCGTTCAGGGTCTCCAGCAGCGCCAGGCTGACGCCCACCACGATCGCCGGACGGGCGAGGGGCAGCGCGACGCGGCAGAACACCGCCACGCGGCCCGCGCCCAGCGTGCGGGCGGCTTCAAGCAGGCTGGCGGCCTGCGTCATGAACATGACGCGGGTGCTGAGGTAGACATAGGGATACAGCACGAAACCCAGCACGAAGATCGCGCCATAAATGGAGCGCAGGTCGGGCAGGCGGAATTGGCGCGGGCTGTCGAAACCCAGCATGGCGCGGATCGCCGTCTGGATGGGCCCGATGGGATGCAGCAGGTCCAGGTAGGCGAAGGCGATGATGTAGGTGGGCACCGCCAGCGGCAGCAGCAGCGCCCAGGTCAGGATTCGGCGGGTGGGAAACTCGTACGCGGTCACCAGCCATGCGGCGCCCGTGCCAAGCAAGGTCACGACGATGCCCACACCGGCCAGCAGCATGACGGTATTGGCGAAGGCTTGCGGCAACACATAGCTGGCCAGGTGGTGCCAATGTTCCAGGCTGCCGCCCAACGCCCACCAGCCCAGCGTCAAGACCGGCGCAAGCACCGCCAGCGCGATCAGGGCCGCGCCAACGAGCCAGCCGGTTCCGCGTTCAGACCAGCGTAGCCGCAGCGGCCTGGGCAAGGATTCTGTATGCATGCTTCAAAGTCGGTTGCATCAATGGCAAGGCCTGCTCCCCCAAAAAAGCGGGAACAGGCCCTACGCTTTGCGCCCAATCAGGCGCGCGCGTGTCACTACAGCAGGGTCACGCCATGCCCGGGGGCAGGCGGTCCGGCAGCTTATCAGTTGTCGAAGCCGACCTTGTCGACGAGTTCGCTGGCTTGCTTGCGATGCTTGGCGATCTCGGTCAAGGGCAGGGGATCGACCTTCAGTTCGCCGAAGCTGGCAATCACCGGGTCCAGCTTCACGCCCTTGCGGACGGGGTACTCGTAATTGGCCTGCGCGTACAGGGCTTGGGCCGGTTCCGAAACCAGGAAGTCCAGCAGCTTGACCGCGTTGGCCTTGTTGGGGGCGTGCGCCGCGACGGCTGCGCCGCTGACGTTCACGTGCGTGCCGCCGCTCTTGGCATTGGCGAAGGTCGGGCGGATGACCTTGATGGCATCGCCCCACTTGCGCGCGTCGGTGCCGGGTTCGGCGTTCTTCATGTGGCCGACATAGTAGGCGTTGGCCAGACCGATGTCGCAGATGCCGCCCAGAATGTCGCGCGCCACGTCGCGGTCGCCGCCGGCCGCCTTGCGGGCCAGGTTGGCCTTCACGCCGCGCAGCCATTTTTCGGTGGCTTCGGCGCCGTCATGCGCGATCATGGAGGCGACCAGCGCGGTGTTGTAGGGGTGCTGGCCAGAGCGGATGCAGACCTTGCCCTTCCACTTGGGATCGGCCAGATCTTCGTAGCGGAAGGATTCGAGCTTCAGGTCCTTTTCCACGTACAGCACGCGGTCGCGCAGCGACAGGGCGTACCATTTGCCATCGGCGCCGCGCAGGTTGTCCGGAATGACCGAATTGAGCGTGTCGGACTTGATGGACTGCGTCACGCCGCCGTCCACCAGATCCAGCAGGTTGCCGATGTCCACCGTCATCAGCACGTCGGCGGGCGACTTGGCGCCTTCGGCCTTGACGCGTTCCAGCAGGCCGTCCTTGACGAAGACGGTATTGACCTTGATGCCGCTTTCCTTCGTGAAGGCATCCAGCAGCGGCTGGATCAGCTTGGGTTCCCGGGTGGTGTACAGGCTGACTTCCTCGGCGGCGTTGGCCGACACGGTGAAGGCAGCAGCGCCGGCGAGCGCCAGCGCGCGCAGCAGCGAATTCAATTGGGGACGCTTGATCATGAAGGAACTCCAGCTAGGGCCGAAACGAAGGTTGCCGCGGGGCGCCGCCATTTACAGCGACGCACCGCCGCGAAAAGCGGTCTGCTAACGAAAATGATTATCAAGTGAGAACGCGACGATAACAGGAAGCATTGAGCCGTTCAACTATCAGTAAGCATAGGGTTCAAGACGTTGATCCCCGTCAAGTTGGAATAAGGGTATTACGGAATAATGAGAGCAGTTATCATCAAGTCCCTGTAGAATAGGGACAACCCTAATGCCGACCGCGGCCTTTTTTTGCGGCTCGGAATGACCTCGCGGCATAGCCGGGCTTCGCCCGGCCACCGCCCGCCCTTACTGAATACGACATGGCTGCTTTCAACACTGAGCGCGTACTTAGCGTGCACCACTGGAACGACACCCTGTTTTCCTTCACCACGACGCGTGATTCGGCCTTGCGGTTCCACAACGGCCACTTCGTGATGATCGGCCTCGAAGTTGAAGGCAAGCCGCTGCTGCGGGCCTACAGCATCGCCAGCGCCAACTACGAAGAAAACCTCGAATTCCTCAGCATCAAGGTGCAGAACGGCCCGCTCACGTCGCGCCTGCAGCACCTGAAAGAGGGTGACACCATCCTCGTCAGCCGCAAGCCCGTCGGCACTCTGGTCGTGGACGACCTCAAGCCCGGCAAGCACCTGTTCCTGTTCGGCACCGGCACCGGTCTCGCGCCCTTCATGAGCATCATCAAAGACCCGGACATCTACGAACGCTTCGACAAGGTCATCCTGGTGCACGGCGTGCGGTGGGTCAGCGAGCTGGCCTACGCCAACTACATCGAAAACGAGCTGCCGAACAACGAATTCTTCGGCGATATCGTGCGCGACAAGCTGGTCTATTACCCCACCGTGACGCGCGAGCCTTTCCGCAATCAAGGCCGCATCACCGAGCTGCTCGAAAACGGCAAGCTGTGCGCCGACATCGGCATTCCGCAAATCAATCCCGAAACCGATCGCGCCATGATCTGCGGCAGCCCGCATATGCTGGCTGACATCAGCGCCATGCTCGACAGCCGCGGCTTCGCCGTGTCGCCGGGCGTGGGCCAGCCGGGTGACTACGTCGTCGAACGCGCCTTCGTGGACAAATAAGCCAAGCAGTTTCGGTTTCGTGGTTTCAACAAAAAACCCATCGCATTCGCGATGGGTTTTTTGCTTTGGTGTTTTTACCGCTGCAACGAGCCAGCGGTGTCTGACACCCGGGGGAGAGCTGCCGCAAGCCTGCTAAGGCGACTCATGGGTGTCAGACACCTGGATGCAGCGCCGGCAACTCAACCTGCGTAAATCATTCGGGCTGAATGCCGGCCTTCTTGATGATGTCGCCCCACTTCTTGGATTCCGCTTGCTGGAACTTGGCCAGTTCGTCGGGCGTGGAAGAGGCGGCGTCGGTGCCGGTCTGCGCGTAGAACTGTTGGGCCGGCTTGGCCTTGGTGGCGTTGACCAGCAATTCGTTCAGGCGCTTGACCACGTCGGGCGGCGTGCCGGCCGGGGCGTAGGCCGCGAACCAGTAGCCCATCTCGTAGCCGGGCACGCCGGCCTCCGAAATGGTCGGCACGTCGGGCGCCAGCGGCGAGCGCGCCTGGCCCGTGACGCCCAGCGCGCGCAGCTTGCCGGATTTGACCTGCGGCAGGCCCGTCGCGGTGTCGGTGATCATCATGTCGATCTGGCCGCCCAGCAGGTCGGTGACGGCGAGCGGGTTGCTCTTGTAGGGCACGTGCAGCAGTTGCACGTTGGCCATCTGCTGCAGCAATTCACCGGCGATGCGGCTGCTGGAGCTGCCGCTGCCAAAGCTCAGCTTGCCCGGCGACTGCTTGGCCTGGGCCAGGAAGTCGCCCACCGTCTTGGCGGACGAACTGGGATTGACGACCATGATCTGCCCACCCTTGCCCAGCAGCGTGAGCGGCGCGAAATCCTTGACGGGATCGTAGGTCAGCGACTTGTACAGGTGCTCGTTGGCCGCATGTGTGGTGTTGGTGGTGATCAGGACCGTGTAGCCGTCGGGCGCTGCGCGCGCGCCGGCTGCCGCGCCGATCATCGCGCTGGCGCCGGGCTTGTTCTCGATGACGACGGCCTGGCCCGTCTGTTCGGTGACGCCCTGGCCGATGGCACGGCCGATCTGGTCGGTGGCGCTGCCCGCGGCGAACGGCACGATGAAGGTGATGGGCTTGGCCGGAAATTGCGCCATGGCCGATAGGGGCAGGGCGGCGGCCAATAGCAGGGCCAGCCGGCCCTTGGTCGTGATGCGCATGTGTGTCTCCTGTGGTGTTTTTTTATCGGAACTGAAATCAGGCGGCCGCTGGGCGGTCGCCGGGTATGTCTGGCAGACGGCTCGCCAGCGCGGGGCTGACCTCCACCGTCATGTCCAGCAATCTGAAAGACAGGCTCTTGCCGTGCGTGTCGAGGTTCAGCGCGTCGTTGACGCCGCCGTCCAGTACACCTTCCAGCACGAAGTTCATGGCGTTGAGCATCGGCAGCGAAAACCGCGTCACGCGCTTGGGATGGCGGTAGGCGAACCACTGTGCGACGCGCGCTTCGGTCACTTGCGCGGCCAGCACGTCATAGCATTCGGGGTCCCAGGCGATGAGGCTCAGGTTCGAGATATCTCCCTTGTCCCCGGAGCGGCTGTGGGCCAGCCGGTACAACGGCACGGCGAGCAGGGTGTGGTTCATGGCGCGATCTCCTCCAGGAAGTTCCAGCCGCTCTTTACGGCTTCGCGGGGAATGGTGCAGGACATCATGTTCAGGCGCGGGCGCAGGGCGGTGCGAACGCCGCCGCCGCCGGCCGGGCCGCAGGTGTATAGCGCGGTCACTTCGCGCAGCACGCGTTCGGCCTGCGCGCGATCGGCGCTTTCCGTAGCCAGCCGCAGCCGCACGTCGCGGGCGCGGCTGTCGGGCAGTGCACGGCGCATTTCGCCCGCGTCGTCGCCCAGGATGCTGATCGCGCCGATCAGGTCGGCGCGCAGCTTGTAATCGGCGCCCAGACGCTTTTGCACGATATCGGCGGCCAGGCGTGCTCGTGCTTCGGCCTGCACGCCAGCGTAGGAAATCTCCGCTTCCGCCAGCCAGCCGCCGCGATAGCAGACGTTGACCTTGAGCTCGGCGGGCCGGGCATGGCCCGTGATGCCATGGACGGCAACCCGGTTGCCGCCCAACTCGACGACGCGCGCCTGGCTCAGATCCGCAACCACGTCCGGGGTCAGGTATCGGGCCGGATCATGGACTTCATACAGCAATTGTTCCTTCACGGTGCGCGCATCGACCGCACCGCCCGTGCCGTCGGCCTTGCCGATCACGAATTCGCCGTCGGCCTGGATCTCGGCGATGGGAAAGCCGGCCGTATGCACGTCCGGGACTTCCTTCAGCCCCGGCACGCAGAAATAGCCGCCGGTCACCTGCAGCCCGCACTCGAGCATGTGGCCTGCCATGGTGGCGCGTCCCAGACGCGGCCAGTCGGCGGGATCCCAGCCGAAATGCGCCAGCGCCGGACCCAGCGTCAGCGAGGGGTCGGCCACGCGGCCGGCAACCACGATCTGCGCGCCGGCGGCCAGAGCCTGGGCGATTTCTGAGGCGCCCAGATAGGCGGTGGCGCTCACGATGTCCAGGCCGTCCAGCGCGGCGCCCAGACGCTGCGCCAGCAGGTCGCGATGCTCGGCGCCGTTCAGCGCGTCGCCATGCACAACGGCGATGCGTGGGGCAGGCAGGCCCTGTTCACGCGCCAGTTCTGCGATGCGACGCGCGGCAGCGGGCGGGTTGGCCGCGCCGAAATTGCTGACGATGTTGATGCCGTGGCGCAGGCAATCCGCCAGGATCGGACCCACCAGTTCGTCCAGCAACGGTTCATAGCCGCGGCGGGGGTCGTCATTGCGCGCAAGCTGCGCCAACGCCAGCGTCCGTTCCGCCAGCGTCTCGAAGATCAGCGTGCCGCCGCCTTGGGCGGCCAGGGTGCGGACCACGGCCGCGGCGCCATCGCTGCGGTCGCCGGAAAATCCGGAGGCGCAGCCGATGAGCAAGGGAGATTGAGACATGAGCAGTCCAGGCGCGTTCAAGGGGTTGGAACGACTATAGGCAAGGCGCGATCATCCGTAAAATAGAAAAATCGGATTGATTAATACAAGAAAGCCATGAATCTATCGTCCCGCCAATTGCGTGCCTTTGTCGCGCTTGCCGACGAAAGGCACTTCACGCGCGCCGCCCAGCGCTGCCATTTGACGCAGCCGGCGTTCAGCGCCCTGATCCGTTCGCTTGAAGACAGCGCCGGCGTGCGGCTCTTTGACCGCAGCACGCGGCATGTCGAGCTGACTGCCGAAGGCCGCGTGCTGGATGCCACGGCGCGGCGGCTGTTGGCGGATATGGACCTTGCGATGGGCGATCTGCGGGATCTGGCGGAACGGCGCCGGGGCAGGGTAACGCTGGCCGCGCTGCCGTCCCTTGCGGCGGGATGGCTGCCGAATCTGCTGGCCCGCTTCCGGCATGATCATCCGGGCATCGCGCTTGACCTGCGGGATGCCTTGCTCGATCCCTGCCTGGACATGGTGCAAAGCGGCGTGGCCGATTTTGCCGTGGCGTCCCGGCGGCCCGACATGACCGATCTGGATAGCGAATTCCTGCACGCGGATCGCTACTTTCTGGTGTGCCGCGTGGACCATCCCTTGGCGGACCAACCGCGCGTGCGGCTGCGCGACGTGTTGCGGCACCCGATCATCCAGCTTGCACGCGGCAGCAGTGTGCGCAAACATCTGGATGAAGCGCTGGGCGCGGAGGCGCCGTTGCCCGTTTTCGAGGTCGAGCACCTGGCGACCGTCACGGGTCTGGTGCGGGCTGGTCTTGGCGTGTCGGTCGTGCCCGCGATGACGCTGTTCCATTTCCGCAGCGACGACCTGCGCGTTGTGCCGCTGGCGGGCCGCGCTTTGACGCGGCCGCTGTATCTCGTCCGCCGCAAGGGCCGCAGTCTGTCGGTGGCTGCGCAGGCACTGGCCGAATTGCTGATTGCGCATCGGGGCGATATCGGCGGCGCCGGGCATCCGCCGGGTGCGCAAGATCAGTCCTAAACCCGCTTACGGCGAACCGCTACTTTCGCAAAAGTCTATTGCTGGATAAACTCCGATAGTTGTAGCTTCTATCCGTCACTAGAAGGATTCCGCCCATGAGCAAGCAAATCATTCATACCGACACCGCGCCCGCCGCCGTCGGCCCTTACTCGCAAGCGGTTGCCGTCAGCGGCACCAAGACTGTCTATCTCTCGGGCCAGATCGGCCTGGAGCCCGGCACCGGCGACCTGGTATCTGAAAACTTCGACGCGCAGGTGCGTCAGGCGTTTGCCAACATGCAGGAAGTCATCAAGGCTGCGGGCGGCACGCTGGAAAACGTGGTCAAGCTCACGCTTTTCCTGACCGACCTGGGCAAGTTCACGGCGGCCAACGCCATCATGGCCGAGATCATTCCCCAGCCGTTCCCGGCGCGCTCCACGATCGGTGTGGCCAGCTTGCCGAAGGGCGCGCAGTTCGAAGTCGAAGCCATCATGGTCCTGTAAGGCGCGCCCGGACGTTTCATTCCAGGGGTTCGTTCCTACATGACGGCCGCAGCCGTGGCCTCCAAGCGTACCGGCGCCGACAAAAACGGCGCCGGCAAGATGACGGATACGGAGCGCAAGCTTCGTAACCTGGGTTTGGTGCTGCCCGAGGACTTCGTGCTGCACCTGCCGCTGCGCTACGAAGACGAAACGCGCGTCATTCCGATCAGCGCCTTGCGTCCGGGCTTTGCCGGCCAGGTCGAAGGCGAGATCACCAAATCCGAGGTCCTCTACCGGCCCCGGCGCCAGCTCACCGCCACATTGGCGGACGAGAGCGGCGAACTCCAATTGCGCTGGCTGAACTTCTACCCCAGCCAGCAAAAGCAAGTGACCGTGGGCAAGCGCCTGCGCGCCCGCGGCGAAGTGCGCGGCGGGCTGTTCGGCCGCGAGATGGTGCATCCGCGGCTGACCAACGCGGATTCGCCGCTGCCCACCGCGCTCACGCCCGTCTATCCCACCACCGAAGGGCTGCCGCAGCCGGCGTTGCGGCGGGCCATTGCGCAGGCGCTGAACACCGCCAACCTGTCGGACACGCTGCCCGATGCGGCGCGCGCCCGCTACGACCTGCCGCCGTTCGAACCCGCGATCCGCGCGCTGCACACGCCCGCCCAGGGTGAATCCGAACAGGCCCTGCTGGACCGTGTGCATCCGGCCTGGCGGCGCATCAAGTTCGACGAGTTGCTGGCGCAGCAGCTCTCGCTCGCCGCCGCTCGCGCGGCGCGCCGCATCAAGGAAGCCGAATCGCTGCCCGTGCAGAACGGGGCAGGCGGGCTAGTGGCACGCTTGTACGACACGCTGCCCTTCAAGCTGACTGGCGCGCAGCAGCGCGTCGTGCAGGAGATTTCGGCGGATCTTGCCAAGCCTTATCCCATGCACCGCCTGTTGCAGGGCGACGTAGGTAGCGGCAAGACCGTCGTGGCGGCCCTGGCGGCGGCGCAGGCCATCGCGGGCGGGGCGCAGGTTGCGCTGATGGCGCCCACCGAAATCCTGGCCGAGCAGCACTATCGCAAGCTGTTGTCCTGGCTGCAGCCGCTGGGCGTGAACGTCACGTGGTTGAGCGGCAGCCTGACCGCGAAGGCCCGGCGCGAAGCCGTGGCCGCCGCCGCCGATGGCAGCGTACAGCTTGTCGTCGGCACGCAGGCGCTGATCCAGGACCATGTTGAATTCCACCGACTGGGCCTGTCCATCGTGGACGAGCAGCATCGCTTCGGTGTCGGCCAGCGCCTTGCGCTGACGCGCAAGGGCGAAACCGTGCGCGGCCGCATCGTGCCGCACCAGCTCAACATGAGCGCCACGCCCATCCCGCGCACGCTCGCCATGACCTTCTTCGCGGACCTGGACGTGTCCGTGATCGACGAGCTGCCGCCCGGCCGCAGCCCCGTGGTGACCAAGCTGGTTTCGGACGCGCGGCGCGAAGAGGTCATCGCCCATATCGCGCAGGCCGCGCGCGGCGGCCAGCAGGCGTATTGGGTCTGTCCGCTGGTCGAGGAAAGCGAAGCCCTCGAACTGCAAACCGCCGTCGACACCTACGAAGGCATGCGGACCGATCTGCCGGACCTGCGGATCGGCCTGGTGCATGGCCGCCTGCCGCAGGCCGAGAAGGCCGCCGTGATGCAGGCTTTCCGCGACGGCGAGATCGATCTGCTCGTCGCCACGACCGTCATCGAAGTCGGGGTAGACGTGCCAAATGCTTCGCTGATGGTGATTGAACACGCCGAGCGCTTCGGCCTTGCGCAGCTGCACCAGTTGCGCGGGCGCGTGGGGCGGGGCACGGCCGAGTCCGTGTGCGTGCTGCTCTATCAGACGCCGCTGTCGCAGGTCGCGCGCGAACGCCTGCGCGCCATGTTTGAAACGTCCGACGGTTTCGAGATCGCCCGGCGCGATCTGGAACAGCGCGGCCCCGGCGAATTCCTGGGCACGCGCCAGTCGGGCATGGCGCTCTTGCGCTTTGCCGACCTGGAAACCGATGCCGCGATCGCCGAAGACGCGCGCGACGCTGCCGCGTGGCTGCGCACCGAACATCCCGCCGCCGTCGAGGCGCATCTGGCGCGCTGGATGCGCGGCCGCGAAGACTTCCTGCGGACCTGACATGCGGCCCGTCAACCCTCTTGAATCCTCAAGCGCCGGCCACGGGGCCGGCGCCATAACCCCGGGGGCGTAGTCCACCATGACTCTCACCGAACTCAAGTACATCGTCGCCGTCGCCCGCGAGCGGCACTTTGGCCGCGCGGCCGAGGCCTGTTTCGTCAGCCAGCCGACGCTGTCCGTGGCCATCCGCAAGCTGGAGGACGAGCTGGGCGTGACCCTGTTCGAACGCGGCGGCTCGGAAGTCGGCGTGACGCCCATCGGCCAGCGCATCGTCGCGCAGGCGCAGAAGGTGCTCGAGGAAAGCGCCAGCATCAAGGAGATCGCCAGGCAGGGCCACGATCCGCTGGCCGGCCCGCTGCGCGTCGGCGTCATTCACACCATCGGGCCGTACCTGCTGCCCAAGCTGGTGCCCGTGCAGATCGGCCGCACGCCGCAGATGCCGCTGCTGCTCCAGGAAAACTTCACCGTCCGTCTCGTGGAATTGCTGCGCCAGGGCGAAATCGATTGCGCCATCATGGCCTTGCCGTTGCCCGAAGCCGGCCTGGTCATGCAGCCGCTCTATGACGAACCCTTCGTGGTGGCCGTGCCCAACGACCATGAGCTCGCGCAGCGCAAGTCCATCGACGCCCAGGACCTGAAACAGCAGACCATGCTGCTGCTGGGCAGCGGCCATTGCTTCCGCGATCAGGTCCTTGAAGTCTGTCCCGAACTGTCCCGCTTCTCGGCGGCCAGCGATGGCATCCAGCGCACGTTCGAAGGCTCGTCGCTCGAGACCATCCGCCACATGGTCGCGGCCGGCATCGGCGTCACGGTGCTTCCGATCACTGCCGTGCCCGAAAATCCGCCCGCCAACAGCCTGTTGCGCTACGTGCCGTTCGAAGGCCACGTGCCCGAACGGCGCGTGGTGCTCGCATGGCGGCGCAGCTTTCCCCGCCTGGCCGCCATCGAGGCGCTGGCGCAGGCCGTCTATGAATGCGAACTGCCCGGGGTGAAGATGCTGGCGGGCGAAGCAGCGGCCGTGCAGGATTGACGCGGCGGCCGTAGCCGGCCATTGGGGCCTTTGCGCGGGGCGTCCTCACGCGGGGCGTCCGCACGCCGCGTCAATCGGTCGCAGCCCATTGTGAGAACGGCTTCGCCACAACGGCCGTTCTGTCGTGTTTGCAGTGGTATTCTTATTTCCGCCTTTTTCCATAGGAGCTAGCAATGGCCAAGTCCACCAAGAAGACCTCGAGCGTTCCGCGCATCAACATCGGTATTTCGGACAAGGACCGCGCCGCGGTTGCCGGCGAACTGTCCAAGTTGCTGGCCGATTCGTACACGCTGTACCTGATGACGCACAACTTCCACTGGAACGTCACGGGGCCCATGTTCAACACGCTGCATCAGATGTTCATGACGCAGTACACCGAAGAATGGAACGCGCTGGACAGCATCGCCGAGCGCATTCGTGCGCTGGGCCACTACGCGCCGGGCACGTATCGCGAATACGCCAAGCTGTCGTCGATCGCCGAACCGGAAACGGTGCCGGACGCGCTGGAAATGGTGCGCCTCTTGGTGGACGGCAACGAGTCGGTCGCCAAGACCGCGCGCGCTGCCTTCGAAAAGGCCGACGCCGCCAACGACCAGCCCACGGCCGACCTGCTGACGCAGCGCCTGGACGTGCATGAAAAGAACGCCTGGATGCTGCGCAGCCTGCTGCAGTGATCGGGACGGCCGGCTTTTCTCGAGGAAAGCGGCCGGTTCTTTAGGCTTGAGCTAAATGGCCGCCCAGAGGGGCGGCCATTTTTTTGCCTTGCGTGCGTGCCCTACAGGTCGTAAACCGGAATGGGCGGAATACGTTTGGCCGGCGGCGGAATGCGCCACGACGCTCTGCGGCGCAGCGCGCCCAGCAGTTTCAGCCCCTGCGGCCAGTCGGCCAGGCCGCTGTCCGCATTGATATGGCCGGCGCCGGGCAGGACCACGACGCGGCTGCCCCAGTCCGCCGCGAAGACGCGCGCGCGTTCCAGCGCGCAATAGGGATCATTGTCGCTGGCGACCACCACGCTCTGGAAAGGCAGTGGCTGGCGCGGGATGGGCGCGAAGCCGCGCAGGCAATCGGGCGTATCGGCGCGTTCGACGTCGGCGGGCGCGACCAGCAGCGCGCCGGCGACCTTGGCGCGCAAGGGGACCGGGAGGGCGGCGCTGATCAGGCAGCCGAGGCTGTGCGCCACAAGCAGGACCGGGCTGCGGGCGTCGTCGACCTCGGCCGTCAGGCGGGATATCCAATCGGCCGCGCTGGGGTTTTCCCAGTCGTGCTGCTCGATGCGCCGAGCGTTGGGCAACAGGGCCTGCCACCGGGACTGCCAGTGGTCGGGGCCGGAGTTTTTCCAGCCCGGGACGATTATCGGTTGGAGTCTCATGCGGCACATGATGCCGCCGCCGTTTAGTAACTCAAACGAATTAATGGTCTTTTGCATATACGGCGTTCGGAATAAGGCGGGGCGCCCCGAACGATGCCGCAGTGCATCACAAAACCCCGGAAAACCCTGCGCCAACCCACCCAAAAGCCGAGATATTTCAGTGTATGCTTGCCGTGCAAATGCACCGCCAACGGGCATGACATCTACGTTTCCGGCCGTCAGCCCGTTGATGGATCAACGATTACAAGTCATTCGAGGAGTCCACTCATGAAGCCAGTTTTCCGTCTGACCCCGGTCATCGCAGCACTGGGCGTCGCCGCTGGTTTGACGTTTGGCGCGGCCGCGCACGCGCAGACGATCAAGATCGGCGTTGTCGGCCCCACCACCGGCGCGGTCACGCAGTATGGCGATATGGTCCGTGAAGGGGTCGATACCGCGGTCGAGCGCATCAACGCCGCTGGCGGCATCAATGGCAAAAAGCTGGAAACCGTGGTCATCGACGACGGCTGCGAACCCAAGCAGGGTCCCAACGCCGCCAACCGTGTCGTCAACAGCAAGATCGGTTTCGTCGTGGGCCACGTGTGCTCGGGCGCCACCATCGCCGCCGCCGACATCTACAACAACGAAGGCGTGGTCATGGTCACCCCGTCGGCCACGTCGCCGGCCCTGACCGACGGCAAGAACTACGAGTTCATCTTCCGCACCATCGGCCGTGACGACCAGCAAGGTCCCGCCGCCGCCAAGTTCATCCTCGACAAGATCAAGCCCAAGAAGGTCGCCGTGCTGCACGACAAGCAGTCGTACGGCCAGGGCATCGCCACCGCGGTCAAGAACGACCTGGAAAAGGGCGGCGTGGCCGTCGCCGTGTTCGAAGGCATCAACGCCGGCGACAGCGACTACTCGGCGGTCATCACCAAGCTCAAGAGCCAGGGCGTGGACTTCGTCTACTACGGCGGCTACCACCCCGAAATGGGCCTGCTGCTGCGCCAGGCGGCCGAGCAGGGCGTGAAGGCCAAGTGGATGGGTCCGGAAGGCACGGGCAACCCGGACATCAACGCCATCGCGGGCGACGCCGTCGAAGGCATGCTGCTGACGCTGCCGGCCGACTTCACGCAGAACGCCGCCAACGCCGACATCGTCAAGGCGTTCGAAGCCAAGAAGCGCAACGCCAGCGGCGCGTTCCAGATGACCGCCTACGCGGCCACGCAGGTCATCGCGGACGGCATCAAGGGCGCTGGCTCGGACGATCCCACCAAGGTCGCCAAGTACCTGCACGCCAATTCCTTCGACACGCCGATTGGCAAGGTGTCGTGGAACAAGCAGGGTGACCTGACGAACTTCCAGTTCGACGTGTTCACCTGGCACAAGGACGGCTCCAAGACCGTCTACAAGTAAATCGCAGGACGGCGGGCCGCCGCAGGCTCGCCGCAGGCGAAAGGCGCTTGTCCTGCGCCACAAAAAACCGGGCCGCAAGCTGATCGCTTGCGGCCCGGTTTGTCATTGCGGGGGCTGGGGCAGGGGGCTGACGCCCCGTCGCTTACAGGCCCTGAACGCGGCGGCCCGTGTCGGCCTCGAACCAGTGCAGGGGATGGCGGCCGTCCGGGCCCACATTGACCTGCATGCCAACCTTGGCCGACGACTCGGAAAGCTGGCGGGTCGTGCAGCGCACGACCAGCGTGCTCTTGCCGCAGCGGCAGTGCACGAGCTGTTCCGAGCCCAGGGTTTCAACCATTTCGACTTCGGCGGGAATGCCCTGGGTGTTCAGCAGCATGTGCTCGGGGCGCATGCCCATGATGATCTTGCGGCCGCGGACCTGCGACGGCACCTGCAGCGGCGAGATCTCGAGCTGGTTGCCGTCGGCGGTCTGCACCGTGCCATCGCCAGCCACCTGCACTTCCATCAGGTTCATCGGGGGCGAGCCGATGAAGCCGGCGACGAACGTCGAGGCGGGTTTTTCAAACACTTCCATCGGGGTGCCGATCTGCTCGGGAACGCCTTGGTACATGACGATCATGCGGTGCGCGAGCGTCATGGCCTCGACCTGGTCGTGCGTCACGTACAGGCTGGTCGTGCCAAGGCGGCGATGCAGCTTCATGATTTCCAGGCGCATCGCCACGCGCAGCTTGGCGTCCAGGTTGGACAGCGGCTCGTCGAACAAAAATACCTTGGGTTCGCGAACGATGGCGCGGCCCATCGCGACGCGCTGCCGCTGGCCGCCCGAAAGCGCGCGCGGTCGGCGGTCGAGCAGGTGGCCCAGTTCCAGGATCTGCGCGGCAATGTCGACGCGCTTCTTGATCTCGTCCTTGGAGAACTTGCGGATCTTCAAGCCATAGGCCATGTTTTCGAACACGGTCATGTGCGGGTAGAGCGCATAGTTCTGGAACACCATCGCGATATCGCGCTCGGCGGGTTCCAGCGTGTTGACGACCTTGTCGTCAATGACGATTTCGCCGCTGGTCACGGTTTCCAGGCCGGCGACCATGCGCATCAGCGTGGACTTGCCGCAGCCCGAGGGGCCGACGATGACGATGAATTCACCGTCCTTGACGTCCATGTCGATGCCATGGATGACCGGCACGTTGCCGGCATAGGTTTTCTTGACGTTACGGAAGCTGAGAGTAGCCATGAGTTATTCGTGTTCGGAGTCGTGTTCGGGTGGGCGCGCGGGGGGTGCGATCATTTTTCAGTGTCGACCAGACCCTTGACGAACCATTTCTGCATCAGGATGACGACCAGCGCCGGCGGGATCATCGCGAGCATGGCGGTGGCCATGGTGATGTTCCATTCGGTCACGCTGTCGCCGCCGCTGATCATCCGCTTGATGCCGATGACGACGGGGTACATGTCTTCCTGCGTGGTGACGAGCAGCGGCCACAGGTATTGGTTCCAGCCGTAGATGAACTGGATCACGAACAGCGCGGCGATGCTGGTCTTGGACAGGGGCAGCAGCACGTCGCGGAAGAAGCGCACGGGGCCCGCGCCGTCGATGCGCGCAGCCTCGATCAGCTCGTCCGGCACCGTCAGGAAGAACTGGCGGAACAGGAACGTGGCCGTGGCGGACGCGATCAGCGGCAGGGTCAGGCCCGCATAGCTGTTGAGCAGGCCCAGATCGGCCACGACCTTGTAGGTGGGCGCGATGCGGACTTCGACCGGCAGCATGAGCGTGACGAAGATCATCCAGAAAAAGAACATGCGGCCCGGAAAGCGGAAGTACACGACCGCGAAAGCCGACAGCAGCGAGATCGCGATCTTTCCGATCGAGATCGCCAGTGCCATGATCAGGCTCACGTACATCATGCGGCCGACGGGCGCGCCCGACGAACCGCCCGACGATCCGCCGAAAAGCGCCTGCATGTAGTTGTCCACGAAATGCGGACCGGGAATCAGCGACATCGGCGCCTGAGCGACTTCCTGCGCGGTCTGGGTGGACGCGACGAAAGTGACGTAGAGCGGAAATGCCACCATCGCCACGCCGCAGAGCAGAATGACGTGGGCCAGAATATCCAGCCAGGGACGGCGTTCAACCATTGTTATCAGCCTCGGACAAAATCAATACTGCACTTTGCGGTCGACGTACCGGAACTGTACGACCGTCAAGGCAACCACAATGAACATCAGGACGACGGACTGGGCGGCGGACGAACCGAGATCCAGGCCGCGGAAGCCGTCGCTATACACCTTGTAGACCAGGATCGAGGTCGACGTGCCCGGGCCGCCTTGCGTCGTCGTGTCGATCACGGCAAACGTGTCAAAGAAGGCGTAGATGATGTTGACCACCAGCAGGAAGAACGTGGTGGGCGACAGCAGCGGGAAGACGATGGTCCAGAAGCGGCGCGCGGGGCTGGCGCCATCGATCGCGGCGGCTTCGATGAGCGAACGCGGGATCGATTGCAGGCCGGCCAGGAAGAACAGGAAGTTGTACGACACCTGTTTCCAGACGGCCGCGATGATCACCAGGGTCATCGCCTGATTGCCGTCCAGGCGGGGATTCCAGTCCACGCCCGACTTGCGCAAGGCCACGGCCAGGATGCCGACCGAAGGCGAAAACAGGAACAGCCACAGCACGCCGACGACGGCGGGCGCCACGGCATACGGCCAGATGAGCAGGGTCTTGTAGAGCCCGGCGCCGCGGATCACGCGGTCGGCCATTACGGCGAGCACCAGCGACACGCCAAGGCCAACACCGGCCACCAGCACCGAAAACACGGCGGTGACGCGGAAGGAGTCCAGGTAGCTCTGTTGCGAGAACAGTTCCATGAAGTTGTCCAGGCCGACGAACTGCGAGGACAGACCGAAGGGATCTTCAAGGCGCATGGACTGCCACATGGCTTGTCCGGCGGGCAGGAAGAAGAACACCACGGTAATGATCAGCTGCGGCAGGAGCAGCAGATAGGGCAAAGTCTTGTGCCCGAATACAACGCGTTTTTCCATAGGGGGAACCCAAGGTACAGAAAAGCGGCGGTTGAAATAACCGCCGCCTGAAACCGCCATCGCGCATGCCGCGCGTGGCGCCCGGAGCCCGAAAGCACCGGCACTCATAAAAACACGATAGGCTTAAAGCCCCAGAAAAACCAGGGCTTTAAGCCTCGTAAGTCCTTGTCGCAACATGGAAAATGCCGATTGACAAGGCGGTCAGATCACGCGAAAGGGCGTTACTTTACACTCTTCTCGAACTTTTCCAGCAACTCGTTGCCGCGCTTGACGATGTTCTCGGCGCCGTCCTTCGGAGCAACCTTGCCCGAAACGATGCGTTCGATTTCAGCGTCTTCGATTTCGCGGATCTGGGGCAGGAAGCCCAGGCGCAGGCCGCGCGATTGGGCGGTCGTTTCGACGTTCAATTGCTTCACGCCGACTTCGGTGCCCGGGTTCTTGTCGTAGAAGCCTTCCTTCTTGGTCAGCTCGTACGCAGCCTTGGTGACGGGCACGTAGCCGGTCTGCTGATGCCAGCGGGCGGCGATTTCGGGGCTGGCCAGGAACTTGAAGAACGCGGTCACGCCCTTGTAGGTTTCGGGCTTCTTGTTGGCGAAGACCCACAGCGAGGCGCCGCCGATGATGGTGTTCTGCGGCGCGCCTTGCACGTCGGCGTAGTAAGGCAGCGTGGAGGTGCCGAACTCGAACTTGGCGTTCTTGGCGATGTTCGCGCGCAGGCCGGACGAGCCGGTGATCATGGCGCACTTGCCGCTGATGAACAGCGAGTTGGGCTCGTCGCCGCGGCCGCCATACATGAAGATGCCTTCCTTGCCGAGCTTGGCCAGGTTTTCCAGGTGGCGCACGTGCAGCGGGGTGTTGATGGCGATGCGCGCATCCACGCCGCCGAAGCCGTTGTCCTTGGTGGCGTACGGCACGTTATGCCAGGCCGAGAAGGTCTCGAGCTGGGTCCACGACGGCCACGACGTGGTGTAGCCGCATTCCTGGCCAGCGGCCTTCAGCTTCTGGCCGGCAGCGGCCAGCTCTTCCCAGGTCTTGGGGGGATTGTCGGCGTCCAGGCCAGCCTTCTTGAAGGCGTCCTTGTTGTAGTAAAAGACGACGGTCGAGCTGTTGAACGGCATCGACACCAGCTTGCCGTCGGCCGACGAGTAGTAGCCAGCCACCGCGCCGATGAATTCCTTGGGATCGATCGGGTTGCCGGCTTCTTCGGACATCTGCTGCACCGGCTTGATGGCGCCCTTGGCGTACATCATGGTGGCGGTGCCGACTTCGAAGACCTGCAGGATGTCCGGCGCGTTGCCGGCGCGGAACGCGGCGATGCCGGCGTTCATGGATTCACCGTAGTTGCCCTTGTAGATGGCCTTGACCTGGTAGTCGGGGTTCTTCTTGTTGAATTCCTCGACCAGGCCGTTGACGCGGTCGCCCAGCGCGCCTTCCATCGAATGCCAGAACTGGATCTCGGTGGCTGCTTGCGCGGAAGCGCCAGCGAAAGCCGTCATGATGGCGGCAAAGGTCAGTGCAATACGATGGGATCGCATAAAGGGTTCTCCAGTTGGGCGTGTTGCGAACGGGTTGTCCGGGCGCATGAAACACGACACCTTATGAATTGTTTGTGACAAAACCGTGACTTTCACATCACTACAAACGCCTGTCAAATTGCGCGTTTCATGCGCGAACGAACATTTCTGGGGTTTTTGCTGCCCGGAAGTGACCGTTTACAATTGCCGCCTATGAAAAACGAACTTTCGATTGCGTTCATCGGCGGTGAGGGCAGGGTGAGAGCCCTGGCCGCGCGCCCGGCCGGCAAAGTATGCGCCGCCAGGGACGTTCATGTCATTGACATAAACCAGCATGCAACGCGCGCATCGCAGGCGGGGCGGCCGACGGGCGCGCGAGCCCGTAATGGTCGCATGGTGCGCACCGCCGGGGCACTGTTCGCGCGCGCGACACGGAACATGCAAGGTGTTGCGGCTTCGACACGTCAATGGATGCAAGACAACGTCGCGATTGCGCGAATGGCTGCAGTTGGCGCAGTGCGCGGGCCGATCGGAGCGTGCCGCCAATGACACCGTCCGCCGCGCGCTTTCCGGCCATGACCCGCCTGCAGTTCGGCATTTCGGTGCTGTGCATGCTGGCTGTCGTGGTCGGCTCCAATATCCTGGTGCAGGTGCCGCTCAATGACTGGCTGACATGGGGCGGGCTGTCCTATCCGGTGGCGTTCCTGGTCACCGATGTGCTCAACCGCCGCTTCGGCCCGGGCGCCGCCCGGCGCGTGGTGTGGTTTGGCTTTGCCGCCGCCCTGGCCGTGTCCGTCTGGGTGGCGTCGCCCCGCATCGCGCTGGCCTCGGGGCTGGCGTATATCTGTGCGCAGCTCGTCGACATCCAGGTGTTCGACCGCCTGCGCGACCAGCGCTGGTGGCGTGCGCCGCTGGCGTCCGGGGTGCTGGGCGCCATATTGGATACGGCGGTGTTCTTCAGCGTGGCATTCGCCGCATCCGGGGCGCCGTGGGTCACGTGGATGCTGGGCGACCTGGCGATCAAGCTGGTCGTCAATATCAGCATGCTGGCGCCGTTCCGTGCCCTGATGTGGAACCTGGCCAAGCCCGCGAACGCTTAGCCGCGTTCCGCTCCGTCTGCGCGAGGCCATGACTACGCGCGTCCGATGCTGTTTTAAGCCGGACGCGCGTTTTTTATTAATCCGCCAGACATTATTTGCGCGGTACGCAGTAAGTCCGGCGTAAGCACTGTATTTAAATGCGTTCTTAAACGCCGTATTAATGCGTTTTCATATAAATAGCCTAACCATAAATTCCAGCAAAGCGCCAGCGGACAACGCAGCCGGAATTGCGTTTTCTCCAACGAATTCACCGCATTACGCGAGCTATCCGTCACGAATAAAAGCCCCAATTGAAATATTGGGGATTACACGCAGTGACAGTATGACGGCTTGCTTTCAGAATACCGGCCACACCGTGTTTTTGCCCAAGAAGCCGGCGACGGGCAATGCGGACGAAGGGGTACTCTCCCGATAAGCCGTGTTGGACAGAGCCGCTCAAAACCTCGCTGGAGAACTCCGCATGAAGTTTCTGAATCGCCTTACCCCGGTAGCCATGGCGCTTGGGGCACTTGCCTTGGCTGGCGCCGCGCACGCCGCCGACACGATCAAGATC
>Ga0213829_1000399_pt1 | contig 42512 bp, 30 predicted proteins | sample MC6MC0896MG_FD_180665 | JGI IMG/M metagenome (GOLD analysis project Ga0213829, IMG submission 180665) | Enriched soil aggregate microbial communities from Iowa State University, Ames, United States - MC6-MC0896-MG | ecosystem: Environmental > Terrestrial > Soil > Unclassified | place: USA: Iowa... | reverse complement strand
GTCGATCAACTCTTTTGGAATGGCTGGAAGGTCACGCTGGGCCTCACGGGCCGGTTTCTTTTTGGTCGGCATACATGCACCTCTGCAACATGTTATGCCCGAACACAAAATTTATGACACTCCCCGGCCGTCGAGCGATCGACGTGTCATCGCGAGGCTAGCAAGTGTAATCCATGTTCAGTTACCGTTACATTTATAACAAAATGTAGCGCATACGTAGCATTGAAGCGATCACCAAACCACTCTCCTATAGCAACAAACGCACCGCACAGATGAATTTTTCTTCACCCCACCGTCCCTCCCCAACCGGTACATTGCACTCGCTCTTCAAGAAACTACGGTTTGCCCGCCCTCCCGCGGGCTTTTTTTTGCCTTTTGAATGGTTCGCTTCATTCGGTCATCCAATAACCGCCCTCCTCTGACGCAATTCACTCCCTATAGCCCTACAGGGTGTACCATCAAAGACTGTCCATCAGATATCAGTTAGCCATGTCCACGCTAAGCGAAGAGAGCCGTCAGATCGTAGCTTCTCTGACGCACCGCGTTGGCCCCAACGCTGACATTGCATCCGTCGCAGAAGCGATCACTTCAATATTGCGGGATATGGACGCCGTCCTCACGCCCATCCTTGGCCAGCAAGGGGTTGCCGCGCTTTATCGCCGCAGCCTGCATCTTTGCGCCGCCAACCATCCGCGCCTGGCCGGCACCTATGACAGTGTGCAGGCCTCCCTGGACCTGACAGCCCTCAAGTCCGTACTCGTTGAGCAAAGCGCAGCCGATGCCCTGTTTTTCGGTGAAGTGTTGCTGAGCACTTTCTACCAGCTGCTGACCACGCTGATCGGGCCCTCGCTCACCGCACGTTTGCTTCGTGGCGTGTGGGAACCTTCTTTGAGCGACACCCCTTCGCAGGAAACTTCGCCATGAGCACCAAAGTGACTATCAACCGCCTGGCCACCGGCGTGCCAGGACTGGACGAGGTACTGGGCGGAGGTTTACCGGAGTTTTCGTTCAACTTGATCGCCGGCCCTCCCGGCTGCGGCAAGACCACTCTCGCTCACCAGATGATGTTTGCCCTGGCGACGCCTGAGCGTCCGGCACTGTTCTTTACCGTGCTTGGCGAGCCTCCGCTGAAGATGCTGCGTTATCAGCAACAATTCGATTTTTTCGACAGCGAAGCGATCAACCAGTCGATCCGCTACATCAACCTGGCCGACGACACCCTGGCTGGCAATCTGGACGAAGTATTGCGGCGCATTGTCAGCGAGGTGGAGGCGCATTCACCGGCGCTGGTGTTCGTCGACTCGTTCCGCTCGGTGGTACTGGCCAGCCAGACCCAGGACAACCCGAACAACAACCTGCCGCAGTTCATTCAGCAACTGGGTATGTTGATGACCACCTGGCAGGCGACGACCTTCCTGATTGGCGAATACTTCACCGAAACCGACACCAACCCGATTTTCACCGTGGCCGATGGCCTGATCTGGCTGCGCCAGAGCGTCCAGCGCAATTCCATGGTGCGCAAGATGGAAATCATGAAGATGCGCGGTCAGCCGACACTTCCTGGGCTGCACACCTTCCGCATCGCGACGTCGGGCATCAAGGTCTTTGCGCCTGCGGCACTCAACCCGGTTGAAGCCCCACAGGAATTCCCCATCAAACGCCTGAAGATGGGCGTCGCACAACTCGACGAGATGCTCGGCGGCGGTCTGCCCCGTGGTTACTCCTTGCTGGTGGCCGGGCCGTCGGGCTCGGGCAAAAGTATCCTGGCCGCGACGTTCCTCGCTGAAGGCGCACGCAATGGCGAAACCGGCGTGATCGCGGTGTTCGAACAGCGGCCCAATCATTCCCAGAACGCGACCCTCGCCCGCCTGATCCAGAGTGGTCAGGTCGGTCTGGTGGACAGCCGCGCTCCGGACCTGTCCATCGATGAAATCGTGCAGTTGCTGCTGAGCGAGATCACCCGGCTGAAAGCCACCCGCGTGGTGATCGATTCGCTGTCGGGTTTCGAACTGGCGCTGGCGCCCACCTTCCGCGAAGACTTCCGTGAGTCGCTGTCGCGCATGGTCACCGCCCTGACCAGCGCCGGTGTCAGCGTGTTAATGACCTCCGAGCTGGAAGACCGTTATACCGATCTACGTTTCAGCCCTTACGGTACGGCGTTCCTCACCGACGCCATCATCGTTCAGCGCTACATTGAAGTGCAGAGCCGCCTGCTGCGCATCATGGCCGTGGTCAAGGTCCGGGCCAGCGCCCATTCCGATGAATTGCGCCTGTACCGCATCGACGATCAAGGTTTACAGATCGGCGAGATGTTGCCGGAGCAGGAAGGATTGCTGGGTGGTCGGCCAACCCGGCAACACGCTGACAAAGACCAGGGATGAACGAACCATCATGAATGAGGCTAACAGCAAGAATGAGCAAGCAATGGCCACCGCCGCTCGCGAATTGTTCCTGCTCGGCCAGAAAACCGTCGAGGCGCGTGCCGTACTGGCGGCGCTGCAAAAGGAGCTGAGCGAGGCCAACACCCAACTCGTCGACAGCCAACAGGTCGAGCAACTGATCGAGGCCAATCAGCAATTGGTCCTGGCGATTCTGTCATTGCAGTCGGATGCGGAAAAACCCCAACGCTCGGCCGAAGAACACCAACGCTACCTGGAGATGCGCGACACCAATGAGCAATTGGTGCGTGCCGTGCTCAGTGCGCAACATCTGCAAGCCTCGGCCGAGCACAGCCTGGCCCAGCAACAGAATATCCTCACGCTGGTGGCTCACGAGCTGCGTAATCCGCTGACGCCCATCAGCATGATCGCTGGCCGACTGGTGCGGGTGCCGAAAGAAGAGCTGCCCCGCATGCAGGCACTGATAGAAGGCCAGGTGCAGCACATGTCGCGACTGGTGGACGATTTGCTCGACGTCTCCCGCGCCAGCACCGGCAAGTTGCGCCTGGATAGTCGAATCGTCGACATGGTGCAAATCATTCAGGACGCCATCACCGTGTGCAGCCCGGTCATGACTGCTCGTCATCTGCACTTCACCGCAGAGTTGCCTGAAGAGGCGCTCGCGGTGAACGGCGATCCGGTACGGCTTACGCAAATCCTCGGCAACCTGCTGGGCAACGCGGCCAAGTACACCCAGGCGGGCGGCACGGTCACGCTGTCGGTGACCCGCGAAGACGATCTGCTGCAGATGAGCATTGGCGACAATGGCATCGGCATTTCTGCCAAGGCGCTGCCTTTTATCTTCGAGCCCTTCGTGCAGGATGTTCACGCCGGCGACTTCAACCGTGCAGGCCTGGGCATTGGCCTGACCGTGGTTCGCGAGCTGGTGGAGGCCCATGGCGGCACGGTCATCGGCATGAGTGACGGCGACGGCAAAGGCAGTACCTTTATTGTGACCTTGCCGTTGGCGGTTTGAGTTTTCCACTAACCGCCATGCAACACGTGACACGCCCTGGTCACGGCGCGTATGACACGTCCTACAAGCGAATAAAACCAGAAGAAAAATCCCACAGGTCTTTAAGGTTGTCGGTCGGAAGTCCGCTCAATAACCTTTGGCAGTCGCTGAACACTCAGTGATCGGGTGTGAGATCCCGGCAAAAAATATGCATCTAGCGCCGGTGCTTTCATAATTGGCGCCAGCTTATCCGCTGCCAGAAAATGCGTTATGGCGGCTGTGTGCGGGCAGACTTCGGTCTGGCCGGGTGCCTACTACCGGTGATCTCACACTGCACATAGCTGCCACCTCTTTGCCGCTTGAGATCCGGCAAGTGATGGCTCCTATTTCAGTAGGAGTTTTCACATGGATAAATTAACCCCCGATCCTCCCTTCGAAACCGCCAGACCCTATCGCCCCCACAGCCTCTTCATGGTCGTCCCGGACATGGACACTGAAACCCTGCTCGCCCACGCCTGCGAATCGTTGGCTTCAGCCAACGTCATGGCCAATGATTTCGCCACCTACCTGAACGGTCCGCAGCGCAACACTGCGCTGGCCATCGCGCAGATCATCATGTTGGCGGAACTGGCAGTGAACCAGGCGTTGGATAACGTCGATCCACAGGGGTAGGCAGGCGTTCATTCAGGTGAGCCGCGTTATCATTCATCGTCGCAATGCCGCCCAGACCAAGCCCACACAGGTATTGTTTGTGAACACAAAATTTGTGGTCGACAACAATCCCTGTGGGAGCGGGCTTGTCGGATCGCCGCACCGCAGCGAAGGCGGCGGCACATTCAGCATCCATGCAAGCTGACCCACCGCTTTCGCGAGCAAGCTCGCTCCCACATTTTTGGTCGCTTTCGTGCCCGGACTTTGTGGTCGCCGCAGCCCCCTGTGGGAGCGGGCTTGCCCGCGAAGGCGGCGGCACATTCAGCATCCATGCAAGCTGACCCACCGCTTTCGCGAGCAAGCTCGCTCCCACATTTTTGGTCGCTGTCGTGCCCAACGTTGTGGTCGCTGCAGATCCTCTGTGGGAGCAGGCTGCCCGCGAAAAAAACTACCTCAATTGACGGGCTGAGGCTGAGCCACTGGCGCCGGTTCTTCACGCTTTTGCAAAACCGGCAACTCCAGCCGCGCTCGCCCATAGAACGCCAGCGCCGTCAGCAAACACGCCAGCCACACGAAGATCCCGGCCCAGAAGGTGTGGGACATGTAATGCCAGCCTTGCAGAACCCGCGTCGTGCCGTAGACGAAACCGAGGGCCAGCGAGCCGTACATCACCGCTTTGGAATAGCGCCAGCGGTAGCGGCGTGCGACGAAGTACAACGCCAGCATGGTAAAACCACCCGAAGCATGACCGCCCGGCCAGCAGCGCCCTTTCCCGGCAACCTTCAGCAGGTCGAAATTCTGATACCACTCCTTGTGTTCAATCTTCCCCCCATACTGGGTCGTTTCGATCGGGCAATACACACTGGTATGGCCCTTGAGGTAGTGGATTACGCCGGTGCTGATGGAAAACGCGAGCACCACGTACAGGAAATCACGGCGGTGCCTGTTGGCAAACCGCAGCACCGGCGCGACTTTGATTTTTTCCAGAAACGCGATGATGGTCGAATGCTTTTCAGCCTTCAGGCGCGGCCAGAGAAACGACAGCAAGGCGCCGACGATGGCGATCTCGCCGGTCCAGTTCGGGATGATCCGCGCCCATTTATGGGTGATCTTTTCGAACCAATACACATGGTCCAACGGAAACGTCTGCGTCACCGGATCATAAAAAAGATCGTTGAAGGCGATGTCGATTCTGGTCAGGTCGAACAGCAGGAAAACCATGACCGCACAGGCCAGCGGGATACCGAAGTTCACACAGTAGAAACGCGAGCGGGAGGAAGTCGGCATTGAGCGCCCTGATCGAGAAAGTGAATTCATTCGCCGGTCACCGAGCGCCAGTCCGAGGCTTCGATGAAACCGAGCATGCGCGGTGCCTGTAACGTTTCGGCGGAAATGAACAAGGAAGCGCCGTAACCCAGGGTCGAGCTTGGTAACTTGAGGTCTTTCATGAGTTGCGACATGCATTCGCTGTGGGTGACCAGAATCAGATTGCGGCCGGCCACTTTGTGCGCCAAGGCGTCACGCAACATGGTGCCCTTGCAGTTGATCAACCAGTCTTCATCGAAACTGATCTTGTTGAACATATAGCCGGCGGTCTGCGCTGTCCGCATGACCGGGCTGTTGTAGATGTCGGCCTTGTTCAAGCCCAGTTGCTCGAACTGAGCCCCCACGGCCACTGCCACGCTGCGAGAACGCTCGGTGATGCCGTCATTGCCGCTCAGGCACGCTGCCGTGGAGTGATCGCAACGCTCGACGTGGCGCACCAGCACGATCATGTCACCTTTGGCCCAGCCGGCCGCCAACGCACGGGCGCCAGCCACATTGCCGTCGGCCAGGTCAGGCACGGCGTCAGGGCGCAACAGCCATACAGTCAACGGGATCACCAGCAGCGCCGAGGCCAGCACCACAGCCCCGTTGCGATAGCGGGCCAGACGGCTCAGGTCCAGGGAGTATTTAATCCCGAACAGCCTCAGTCTCAATTCCACATCAAGCCGCCCCGCCGACATACATCACTGTCATTCGATGCCGCGAGGGTAGAGAGGCGCCCGTTGGCTGGAGGTGAAACGGTTGTGAAAAAAAGCTTAAGAACAACAGAAAAAGATCGCAGCCTCGTTTCACTCGTCAGCTCCTACATTGCAACGCGCCCTCTGTAGGAGCTGCCGAGTGAAACGAGGCTGCGATCTTTTGATCTGCCTTCAGTTCCAGGCCCCGCTGCCGATACACACCAGCTACCTAACCTTGCTGGCTCCCAAAAACAACAATCTTCCAGCCACCGACGATCAAGAAACACAACGTTCCTGGAGGAATTTGATGAATAGCTGGTTCGGCAACATCAGCGTGAACCTGAAACTGGGCCTGGGGTTCGGCCTGGTCCTCGCCCTGACCTGCATCCTCGCCCTGACCGGCTGGACGAGTCTGGGCGGTTTGATTGACCGCAGCAACTGGATGAGCGACATCACCCAGCTCAATGCCGGCCTGACCAAACTGCGCGTGGTGCGCCTGCAATACATGCTCACTAATGGCGACGAAACCGCGGCGCAAAACGTACTGACCACCCTTGACGCGTTCTCCGCCCAGCAACAAGCGCTGCTGGCGAAGTTCCAGAGCCCGGAAAACCTCAAGCTGCTCAGGGAACAGGGTGCCGTCATTGAGGCTTACAAGACGTCCCTGAACAAAATGCGCGGCGCCTACCGTACCGGCAACAGCGCCCGCGACGTCATGGGCAGCAACGCTGAAGTCGCCAGCAAGCTGATCGATGCCATCAAGACTGGTGTGCTGCAGCAGCCCTTGGGTGATCAACGCTTCGAACAATTCCAGGCCATCACGGCCGCCAAGGAAGCGTTCATGCTGGCCCGCTACGAAGTGCGTGGCTACACCGCCACCACCAATGCCGAGACCGAGCAAAAAGCCGTCGGCCAACTGGACATGGCGATGGCCGGCCTGAAGTCCCTGAGCGTGCATTTTACCGAGACTCAGCCAGACGCCCTGCGTCAGCTGGAAACCGCGCTGAGCAACTACCGCAGTGCTTTGCAGGCTTATAAAAACGCTAGCAACGACGCCGTCCAGGCGCGCAAGGAAATGACCGACCAGGGCGCCGCCATCGTGTCCCTGAGCGATCAACTGTATCAGATCCAGCTCGACCGCCGTGACGTCGAAAGTGCCCAGGCGCGTACCCTGCAACTGATCAGCACCCTGCTGGCATTGTTGGTGGGCATCATTGCTGCCGTTATCATTACCCGCCAGATCACCGGCCCGTTGCGCGACACCCTCGCCGTGGTCGAGCGCATTGCCGGCGGCGACCTGTCCCACGACGTCAAGGTGACTCGCCGCGACGAACTCGGCGTACTGCAGCAAGGCATCGCGCGCATGGGCGTTACCCTGCGCGATTTGATCAGTGGCATTCGCGATGGCGTCGCCCAGATTGCCAGCGCCGCCGAAGAGTTGTCGGCCGTGACCGAACAAACCAGCGCCGGGGTCAACAGCCAGAAGATCGAGACCGATCAGGTGGCCACGGCCATGCACGAGATGACGGCCACGGTGCAGGAAGTTGCGCGCAATGCAGAGCAAGCGTCCCAGGCCGCGGCTGCCGCTGACGGCGAGGCGCGCGAAGGCGACAAGGTGGTCAACGAAGCCATCACCCAGATCGAACGCCTGGCCAGCGAAGTGGCGCGTTCGACCGAAGCCATGAACGTGCTGCAGCAGGAAAGTGACAAGATCGGCAGCGTCATGGACGTGATCAAGGCGGTCGCCGATCAGACCAACCTGCTGGCGCTCAACGCCGCCATCGAAGCAGCCCGTGCCGGTGAAGCCGGTCGTGGGTTTGCCGTGGTGGCCGATGAAGTCCGTGGCCTGGCCCAACGCACGCAGAAATCCACCGAAGAAATCGAAGGCCTGGTCGCCGGTCTGCAGAACGGCACCCAACAGGTATCGGCGGTGATGAACAACAGCCGCACCCTGACCGACAGCAGCGTAGCGCTGACCCGCAAGGCTGGCGTGTCACTGGAAAACATCACCCGTACGGTGTCCAACATCCAGTCGATGAACCAGCAGATCGCTGCCGCCGCCGAGCAGCAAAGCGCCGTGGCCGAAGAGATCAGCCGCAGCATCATCAACGTGCGCGACGTGTCCGAACAGACGGCCGCCGCCAGCGATGAAACGGCAGCGTCCAGTGTTGAGCTGGCGCGGTTGGGTAATCAGTTGCAGATGATGGTGAGTCACTTCCGGGTGTAACGGCATCGTCCACTGAATCCCGCTGAAGGTCTCTGTAAACAGCACGCCAGCCATTAACTTACTTGCAGCAGACGTAAAACACGACAAACCTCGCATTTAGCGGGGTTTGTTGTTTTTCGGGCGCGATGGCAATGGAGCAATCGAGATACAAGTACCCTAGCGCTGCTCAAGAGCCGCCAACACATGCCCAGGGTCATTGTGTATGGCGCGCAACAATGCTCGAGCAGGACCTTCAGGCTCCCGCCGACCTTGCTCCCAGTTCTGGAGCGTTCCCAGCGCAACATCAATCGCTTTGGCAAACCGCGCCTGTGATAGCCCTGTGGCCTTGCGGATCATTTTGACCTTTACCGCATCAACGTGAAATTCACGCGACGGTGGACGCTCGCCGCGATCAATCTCGTCCATCTGGGTCATGCTTTCGACCAGACGGTTGAATAGATTCTTTTCCATCATTTCCACCCTCTGTTTAATTCGATCAATACTTTCTTTTCGGCAGGGGATAGATCGTCCTTGATTCCCTTGCGGTAAATCAGAATCAGCCGGATCTGGTAGGCCGCTGAAATGTGGTAGTAGATCACCCTGCCCCCCACCTCTCTTGCCTTTCCCGTTCGCCGCCCAGCGGACCTTCCTCAATCCATTGGTTCCTTGAATCACATCACCAGCCGCGGGGTTCTCGGCCAGGTACTCTTGAAATTCACTGTAGCTTTCACCGCTCAGAAGCTCGCCCAGGTCTTCTGTAAAATAGGGGACTCAATGAATATCATCTTGATATGGCTATCCGCCATTGGCGTACATTCAGGATAATCACTCATGCTGTTGGGCGCAACACCCTACCGATTATCCAGTGTCAGTCTCCAGCTGCGCTGGCATGTAGGATATTTCTTTTTGTTCAGTAGGAACCTTCTTCTCATTTAGTACTCCTAGCCACGTTGCCGGAAACGGCACGCTGAGCTGTCGCGTCAGGCGCGGACCTGATCCCACACAAGGCAGTCAGCTAAATTTCACAGGGATGCGAAATGATTTTTCTCTCTTGGCCAAGGGATTACTTGGCCGATCACGACTCAGTGCGCCCAGTGTTCACAACCTCGCCATCTGCCAATTGCATTGCGGTGATGGGGTTGCTGCTGGGACTGTGCGGCAGTTTTTCCGCCCTGGCCGCTGATCCGCCGGCGCCTGCCCAACAGTTGCTGTTGCAACAAGAGCGCGAGCGAACGCTGCGCGAACAACTGGAACCCAAGCCAGACGTGCGGCTGGAATTGCCACCCTCGTCGTCCAAAGGCAGCGTACTCGAGAAAAACGAAGCGCCCTGCTTTCCGATTCGACAGATTGTCCTCGATGGCGAACAGGCTCAGCGTTTCCAATGGGCGTTGCGCCATGCCGATCCGAAGGATGATCCCGCCACCGGTCAATGCCTGGGGGCGCAGGGCATCAACCTGACGATGAAGCGCATCCAGAACGCGATTATCGAGCGCGGATTTGTCACCACCCGGGTGCTGGCGCCGCCCCAGGACCTGAATAGCGGTGTGCTGCAACTGACCTTGATTCCGGGGCGCATCCGCTCGATCCGCTTTGCGCAAGGCACCTCGACCCGCGCCAACGCCTGGAACGCGGTGCCGGCCAAGCCGGGAGAGTTGCTGAACCTGCGTGATCTCGAGCAGGCGCTGGAGAACTTCAAGCGTGTGCCGACCGCCGAAGCCGACATTCAGATCACCGCCGCCCAGGGAGTGGATGCCAAGCCTGGCGACAGCGATCTGGTGATTGCCTGGAAGCAGGCTTTGCCTGTGCGCGTGAGCCTTTCGGTCGACGATTCCGGGACCGATGCCACCGGAAAATACCTGGGGTCAACCTCGGTATCCCTGGACAATCTGCTGAGTCTCAATGACTTGTTCTACGCCAGCTACAACCATGACATGGGTGGCGGCGACTCCGGCGATCGCGGCTCCAAAGGTCATACGTTGCACTACTCGGTCCCTTATGGCTATTGGCTGTTCGGCATCACTTCCAGCGAATACGACTACCACCAGTCGGTCGCAGGCGCCAACCAGACTTACACTTACACCGGCGAGAGCAAGAACAATGAAATCAGTGCCTCGCGCTTGCTCTACCGTGATGCCGTGCGCAAAACCAGCGCCCGGTTAAGTGGCTGGACGCGCACTTCGCAAAACTTCATTGACGACACCGAAATCGAGATCCAGCGCCGTCGCATGGCGGGCTGGGCACTGGGGTTGACTCACCGTGAGTTCATTGGCACTTCGACCCTCGACCTGGGCGCCAGCTATCGACGTGGCACCGGCGCACGCAATGCCCTGAAGGCCCCCGAGGAGGCCTTTGACGAGGGCACCTCACGGTCGCAGATCATCACCGCCGATGCGCAGTTCACCGTGCCGTTCAACCTCGGCGATCAACACCTGCGCTACACCACCAACTGGCGAGCGCAGTGGAATCGAACCTCGCTGGTGCCTCAGGATCGTTTCTCCATTGGCGGGCGCTACACCGTGCGCGGCTTTGACGGTGAAAACATCCTGTCCGCCGACCGTGGCTGGCTGGTGCGCAACGATCTCGGCCTCGCGCTGGGCAGCACCGGGCAGGAAACCTACCTTGGCGTGGATTACGGCAAGGTCGGCGGCCCTTCAAGTCAGTACCTCATTGGCGATCATCTGGCCGGTTACGTGGTGGGCTTGCGCGGCGGATATCGGCAGGTGTCCTACGACGTATTCGTCGGCCAGCCGATCAGCAAACCCAGGGGCTTCGACACCGCCAGTACGACGGCGGGTTTCAGCCTGACCTGGTCCATGTGAGGCGTCGTCATGCAGTTCGATAATCTTGATCTGATCGCACCGGCCCTCAGCGAAGAACCCTGGAGCGAAACCCAGGCGTTGGGCGCTGCCGTTTGGCTGTGGATGCACTCGGCGGCGCATCGCGATGCGCCGCTGCACACCCTGAACACATTGCTGCTGCCGGCGATCCGTCATCGCCAGTTCATCATTGGCAACGAACAGGGGCGGCCGGTGTTTTATGCGTCCTGGTGCTGGTTCAACGAAGAGGCCGAACAGCGCTACCTGGATAACCCGGCAGTCAGCCTGCCGGCAGCAGACTGGAACAGCGGAGACCGGCTGTGGTTTCAGGACTGGGTGACGCCTTTTGGCCATAGCGCCCGGCTTGCGCGTTTACTGCAACGACACCTGTTTGCCGACTGCAGTGCCCGCGCCTTGTACCACCGTGGCGATGAACGCGGGTTGCGGATCAAACATTTTCAAGGGATTGCGAGCAAGCCCGACCCGGCACCTGCCGGGGTTCACCAGAACACGCGTGTCACTCACTCGTAACGCGCGTCGCTCTTCAGGGCAATACAGGACACAGGGATCGTCATGAACAAAAACCTCTATCGCATCGTCTTCAACAAAGCCCGTGGCTTGCTGATGGTCGTGGCTGAAAACGTGCTGGGCAGCAAGAAGTCCTCCAATCGTACGGGCGCGCAATCCGCTATCTCCACCCCAGCGCTGCTGGTTACCCTGCTGCCCCTGCGGTTTTCGCTGATGGCGGCCCTTGGGTTGATAACCCTGGCATCACCGCTCGCCTGGGGCGATATTGTCGCCGACCACGGGGCTCCGGCCGGCCAACAACCGGTGATCATCAACGCTGCCAATGGCGTACCCCAGGTCAATATCCAGACGCCGAGCGCCGCAGGGGTTTCGCGTAATACCTACAGCCAATTCGACGTCAATGCCCAAGGGGCGATTCTGAATAACTCGCGCACCAGCGTGCAGACTCAGTTGGGCGGCTGGATCGAAGGCAACAGCGCCCTGGGCAACGGCTCGGCGCGAGTGATCCTGAACGAAGTCAACAGCAGTAACCCGAGCCAATTGCGCGGTTACGTCGAAGTCGGCGGCGACCGTGCCCAGGTCGTCATCGCCAACCCGGCAGGCATCGCGTGCGACGGCTGTGGCTTCATCAACTCAAACCGGGCCACCCTCACCACCGGCACAGTGCAGATGCAGGAAGGACAGCTGCAGGGTTATCGGGTCGAAGGTGGCAAGGTGGTGATTTCCGGCAAGGGCCTGGACGCCTCGCAGACGGACTATACCGACGTCATCGCCCGCTCCGTGGAGGTCAACGCCGGCCTCTGGGCCAAGGACTTGCGCGTGACCACCGGTGCCAACCAGGTCGACGCCGACAACTCCCGGGCCACCGCGATTGCCGCCACCGGCGAGCAACCGGCCGTCGCCATCGACGTGGCGCAATTGGGTGGCATGTACGCCGGCAAGATCAAGCTGGTGGGCACCGAAGCCGGGCTGGGTGTGCGCAATGCCGGACAGATCGGCTCCAGCGCCGGTGAGGTGGTCATCAGTGCCGACGGTCGCCTGGGCAACAGCGGCCAGATCAGCAGCAGCCAAAGTCTGCAGGTAGACAGCCGGGTCGGTATCGACAACAGCGGCTCGCTCTACAGTCAGGGCAGCACTTCGTTGTCCAGTCGAGGTGATATTCGCAACCAAGGGGTCATCGCTGCGCAACAGGACCTGACACTGAGCGCAAGTCGCATCGACAACACCAGCAAGTCGGTACTGGGTGCCGGTGTCGCCGGTGACGGTATTGCACGTGGCAACGGCTCGCTAAAGGTCACCGCCACCCAGACCATCAATCATCAGGGATCGGCCATTGCCGCGGGCGACATCGCTTTCGACGGTGCGAGCCTGAACATGACGGGCAGTGAAACCAGCGCTCGCAACATCAACCTGACCGCTCGCAATGGCGACGCAGACTTGAGCGGCGCTGCCGTGGACGCGACAGCAATCCTTAATACCGCCGTGGCCAAAACGCTGAAGACCGACAATGCCCGGGTAAATGCCGAGGGTATGCAACTGGCGGCCGGCAACCTGTCGAACCACAAGGGCGAAATCGTCCAGGTCGGCAAGGGCGATACGCTGATCGAAGTGTCCGGTGATCTGGATAACGACAACGGACGCATCGCCAGTAACGGCGCCAATGTCCGCCTGTCTGCCACGACCCTGTCCAACCGCGAAGGCAGGATCGAACACGCCGGCACCGGCAGTCTGAATATTCGGGGCCAGGCACTGAGTGGCAACAACGGTTCCGTGCACAGCAACGGCCTGCTGCAGCTTGATGTCGCCCACGCGGTACTGGATGGGGCCAGCACCCTTGCGCGGCAGATCCGGATCGATGGCATTAGCCTGTCCAATCGTCAGGGGCAGATTCTGCAAAGCGGTACGCAGACCTTGAGCATCAGCGCCAGCGGATTGCTCGACAACAGCGGCGGGACCGTGGCCAGTGATGGTGATGTGGTTCTGACCAGCGATCAACTGCTCAATCAGGCCGGGACGGTTCAGGCCACGGCCAATGGCAAGTTGAATGTCACCGCCAGGACGCGCCTGGACAACAGCACCGGGACCCTCGCATCGGCCAAGGGTACTCAATTGAGTGCAGGACAGCTGTTCAATGCCAACGGCAAGATCACGTCTGGCGACAGTCTGCTGCTGTCCGGCGGGCAATTGAACAATGACCAGGGCACCCTGGCGGCGAACGGCGCGATCACCGTGACCGGATTTCAAGTGAGCAACCGCCAAGGCACCCTTGGCTCGGTCAAGGGACAGGTTGATATCACCGCGACCGAAGGCACCATCGATAACAGCGGCGGCGTCGTTCAAGCGCAACAGGCATTGAACCTGACGAGTCAGGGGCTGCTGAACGACGACGGCCTCATCAACGGTTCGGCTGTGCAGCTGGACAGCACCGGGAAGCTGTTGTCCAACCAGCGCGGGGCGATCATCGGAACAGGCACGGTCAACGTGTCCAGCGGCGAGCTGAATAACCAGGCCGGCTTGATCCAGGCCGCCGCGGCATTAACTGTCGACACCCAGGGTCAGTCGTTGATCAACACGGACTCGGGCAAGACCAACGGTATTCTCGGACAAGCCGGGATCAAGCTGAGCACTGGCGATCTGATCAACAGCGCCGGCTTTATCGGCGGCAAGGGCGATATCACTGTTGATGCCGGGCTATTCGACAACCGGACGGGCGGGATTCTGACCAGCGAGAAGTCACTGCACCTGTCCGGCACTGGCCTGTACAACGGTGGCGGCCAGGTTCAAACATTGGGCGATGCCAGGCTGGATCTGGGCAGCGGACGCGTCGATAACATCGGCGGCTTGTTACGCGCCGGCGGCACGCTGTCCGTTGGCGCCGCAGTGCTGGATAACCAGCAAACCCAAGGCTTGAATCAGGGCGTCGAGGGCCAGTCGCTGGCGCTTGACGTGGCACACGTGCTCAATCGCTCCGGCGCAATCCGTGCGGACCAGACGCTGACGATTACCAGCGCGAGTCAACTCGATAACAGTTCGGGGCTGATCTCGTCGAGCAAACGACTGTCGATCAGCGACGGTCTATCGGGGCAGAGCCTGAATCTGCTCAACACCGGTGGCACCCTGATTGCCGGGGAAAACCTGGGCATCGCCAGCGCCAGCCTGAGCGGCGACGGCAACGTCTTGAGCCTGGGTGACATCGACCTGACGCTGGGTTCAAGCTTGATCAACACCGGCAAGCTGCAAGCCAACGGCAATCTCGATTTGAATCTGCAAGGTCGCCTCGACAATCAGGGCGCCTTGCAAGCCGGCAAGCTGTTGCAGGTGTCGAGTGGCGTTGTCGAAAACCAGGTTAACGGCGAGATCAGCGCTGCACAGGTCACGCTCAATGTGGGCGATACCCTGACCAACCGTGGCCTGATCGACGCGCAGATCACCCGAATCAACGCCCGCGTGCTGAACAATCTGGGCAGCGGCAGGATATATGGTGATCAAGTATCCATTGCCACCCGGGACCTGACCAACAATGTGGAAAACGGCCAGGCAGCAGTCATTGCCGCACGCAACCGCCTGGACATCGGCGCCAGCTCGATCCTGAACCGTGAACACGCGATGCTATTCAGCGCCGGCGACCTCGCAATCGGCGCAGCGCTGGATGCAAACGGCAACGCCACTGGCCGGGCTGACCTGGTGCACAACGCCAGCGCGACGATCGAGGCCCTCGGCGATTTGAGCCTGGCCAGCGCCGTGTTGCTCAACACCAATGAACACTTCAGCACCCAGGTCGTGGAAATCAGCCGCCAGGCATTGCAAGAGTTCCAGCGTACCGGCTACGCCTCCCGCTATCGTCCCGATCAGGTCTCGATCTACCGGGATGAGGTCAATCATCTGGTGAGCCCTGACGGCAGATCGGATAAATACAACCGTTATGACTACACGCGTATCACCACACAAACCCAGATCCTGACCTCGGACCCAGGGGAGATTCTGTCCGGCGGCTCGATGTTGCTCAACGCCGATACCGTGCTGAACGACAAGAGTCGGATCATCGCGGGCGGCACCCTGACCGGGAACATCGGGCATCTGGAAAACACCGAAATCTCCGGTCAGCAAACGGTCACCGACAGCGGCACCGTCAGCAACTTTTATCGTATCCAGAGAAAGGGCCGTGACCGTCAAGGCACCGCCGTGGCGGCTTACAACCCCGCAGCCAGTGTCACCGATATTTTCCTGCACCCGAGCCAGTATCAGCAGAACGCCGCCCACAGCGGCAGCGGGTTACAGGTTGGCGATCGGCTGACGTCCAGTGTCAACCAGCAAGCCATCGGCGCCCATGGAGCCGAGGTCAACGTGGGCAATGGTCGCGCGCCGGGCCCGGTGCTGGAGGTCGCGGCGCTGCAAAGCACCCACGCGGCAGGTGTCGGTGAATCGATCCGCACCGGCGGTATCAACGCTCAGGTGCCTGACAACAGCCTGTTCCACGTCAACACCCAGGCCAATCCAGCCTACCTGGTAGAGAGCGACCCGCGGTTTACCAGCTACCGAAGCTGGCTGTCGTCCAACTACATGCTCGAACGCCTCCAGCTCGATCCGGCGTTGACACTGACGCGTCTGGGCGATGGTTTCTACGAACAGAAACTGATCCGCGAACAGATCGCCCAGCTCACCGGCAGGCGCTTCCTCGACGGCTACGCCAACGACGAGACTCAATACCGTTCGTTGCTCGACAGCGCATTGACCTACGCCGGTAAATGGAGCCTGGTGCCCGGCGTCGAATTGACCTCCGATCAAATGGCACAACTGACCAGCGACATTGTCTGGCTGGTGAAGAAGGACATCACACTGGCCAATGGCAGCGTGACCCAGGCGCTGGTCCCGCAGGTTTATGTGCGTGTGCGTAACGGTGATCTGGACGGCTCCGGTGCGTTGATGGCCGGCAATGTCGTGGACCTCAAATTGCAAGGCGACCTGATCAACAGCGGCACGATCGCCGGGCGCAGCGTGCTGGCGATTTCAGCCGAAAACATCCAAAACCTTGGCGGTCGCCTTTCAGGGGCAGACGTGGGTCTAAAAGCCCGCACCGACCTGAACAACCTCGGCGGCCTGATCGATGCCAACAGCCGTCTGAATGCGGTGGCAGGTCGCGATATCAATCTGATCTCCAGTACCCGCGACACCCAAAGCGCCCAAGGCACCGCGACCCAGGTAGCGAGGGTTGCCGGGCTATTTGTCTCCAGCCCTCAGGGCGAACTGGTGGCCACAGCCGGTCGTGACATCAACCTTCAAGCAGCGCAGATCGTCAGCGCCGGCAAGGACGGCCGGACGACCCTGGGTGCCGGCAACGACATCAACCTGGGCACGGTCACCGAAAAACGCGAGCAGACTGTGCGCTGGAATTCCAGCAATTGGCGCCAGGAGACCAGTCGCGTCGATGCGGGCAGCACGATTCAAGGCGAAGGCGAAGTCCGACTGATCGCTGGCCAGGACGTGAACGCGCGCGGCGCCACCATCACCAGCGCGCAAGGCGGTGTGCTGGTGTCCGCCGACCGCGATATCAACTTGAGCACCGGTCAGAGCTACAACTTTGTCGACGAGGCGCATAAGGTCAAAGGCAGTAACAGCCTGTTCTCCAGCAAGACCACCAGCACACGCGACACGCTTCACGAAACCCGTGCACTGGCCAGCACCCTGAGCGGGGAAACGGCCTGGCTCAAGGCCGGCAACGACCTGACGGTCCGGGGCAGCAACGTGGTCTCGACTAGCGGCACGACGCTGGCGGCCGGGAACGATGTCAACGTCCTGGCGGCCACCGATCACGTCAGCGAGCAACACACCAAGGACGTCAAGCAGAGCGGACTGTTCAGCGGTGGCGGCGTCGCCGTGACCATGGGCATTCAACAAAAGAATGATAAGAACACCAACGACCTCGACAGTGCGTCGGCCAGCACCATCGGTTCCACCAACGGTAATGTCAGCATTCAAGCCGGTAATGCCTATCGCCAGGTCGGCAGCAAAGTCTCGGCGCCTGAAGGCAATGTCGATATTGCGGCGAAGCACGTCGATATCCTCGAGGCCCAGAATCAGCAGCGTTCGACCCAGGAGAGCAAGTTCAAGCAAGGCGGGCTGACGGTGACGATCACTAACCCGGTGGTCACTGCCGTGCAAAACGCTCAGCAGATGAAAAAAGCGTCCGAGCGCACTGACGATGGGCGGATGAAAACCCTCGCCGCCGCCAACGTTCTGCTTGAGGCCGGCAATGCGACAACCATGGTGCAGCAGAACCCGGCACAAGCGGGCGGCATCAACGTCAGTATTTCCATCGGCGGCAGCAAGAACGAAAGCAAGAGCGAGCAGACCGGCACCATCGCTGCAGGCTCGTCGGTGCTGGCGGGGGGCGATGTCAACATCACCGCGAGCGGTGCGGGCAAAGACAGTGACCTGACTGTGCAAGGCAGCCAGATCACCGCCGGGCATGATGCCAACCTCAAGGCCGACGGCGATATTTCGTTACTCGCGGCGCGCAATACAGTCGAACAGCACAGCACCAACGAGGGCAGCAACGCCAGTATCGGCATCGGCTTTGCAGTCGGTGGGTCGCAGAACGGGTTCAGTCTCAACGCCGGCGCGTCGATGAGCCGCGGCAACGCGGATGGCAGTGACCTGGTGTGGAGCAATACCCATGTCGATGCCGGCAACAAGGTGTTGATCCAGTCGGGTGGCGATACCCGGCTCAAGGGCGCAGTGGTCTCCGGTAATCAGGTCACCGCCGACATCGGCGGCAATCTCAGTATCGAGAGCCTTCAGGACACCAGCACTTTCGACTCCAAACAGAGCAACACCGGCGTCGGCGTCAGCTTGTGCATTCCGCCATTCTGCTATGGCGCATCCAGCGCCAGCGTGAGTGTCGGTGGCAGCAAACAGGAGTCGAATTTCGCCAGTGTCATCGAGCAAAGCGGCATTCGTGCGGGCGACGGTGGTTTCGACATTCGAGTCAAGGGCAATACCGACCTGGTGGGGGGCTTGATTGCCAGTAACGACAAAGCGATTGCCGATGGAAAAAACAGCCTCGGCACCGGTTCACTGACCACTGCGGACCTGCACAACAGTTCCAGCGCGAGTGCTGACAGCAGCGGCGTTTCCCTGGGCACCGACATGTTCACGCAGGGCAAGTACGGGGCTGGCAAGGCCTTGGTGGGCAACGCTTTGAACTCCGGGCATGCCGACGGCTCCTCCGACGGCGACACCCGCAGCGCAGTGAGCCTGGGTAATATCCTGATCACCGATGCCTACCGCCAGCAGCAACTGACCGGGCAGGATGCCAGTCAAACGGTCGCCACCCTCAACCGCGACACCGCCGGTGCCCACACCAGCGCCGAACTCCAGGACGTGGGGAAAATGGCCCGTACGGCTGAAGCCGAACAGGCCATCAAGAACGAAACCTTCCATCAGGCGGTGATGTTTACCGACGAGGCCTATCGCACGATGTTCCTGCAAGAGGCGCGCATGTTTGTCTTGCTGACCGATGCGGATGGCAAGGTGCTTGAAGATGAAAACAAAATCCCGCTGCGCCGGGAATTGACCAACGAAGAGAAGCTCAACCTCAAGCCTGGCGCCGATGGCAAAGTCCATGTGGCCGACAACGGCATCTTCAACGACGAGAATGGTGCGGCCAAATACGCCAACCAGCATCGCAGCGCCGACACCGAAGGTCCGCAATACTTCATCTGGTTCCCGGAGGCGGGCAATTTTGCATCCGAGCTGATGGTGGCCGGTTACCAGAAGTACCTGGACAGCGACTTCTGGGGCCTGACCAATTCGACCCAGGCAACGCGCGAGGTCATGCTCGCCTATGGCGACAAAGGTTTGCACTTCGATGGCCATAGTCGAGGCACCATGACCGTGGGTAATGCCATGGAATCGATGATGAACACGCCGGACGCGACAGGCAGCCTGAGCAACACCAGCGTCAATTTCTTTGGTGCAGCCTACAGCGTCTACAAGGCCGATGAACTGCTGGGCAAATTGCAGAACCGGGACGCCGTCAGCGATCCGGCAACACGCGACAAGATGGTCCTGCAATACCAGATCCATCAGAACGACCCGGTCGGTGTGTCGATATTCGTCGGCAACAACCCAGGTACAGGTGGGGTGATCCCGCCGGAGAGCAGCAAGTTGAAGGAATTTATCAACGTCTTCAATGGCGACACCACCGTACATAGCTGCTACGGCGATGGTGCTGCAGCATCCTGTGCTCGCTACTGGACCAACTCGCCGAATTGGCTACCGACGTTTGTTCCGGTCACCCCAAAAAAATAAGGAATGCTCGATATGCGCTGGAAAAATATTGCCGTCGCGGTGTGCCTGCTCACGCTCATCAGCGCCTGCCACGCCAGACCTTTTCAACCACCGCCCGCGGAGTCGACCCAGTGGCTAAAAGCCGGTGCCAGCGAGGATGATGCTTTTAAGTCGATGCTGGCGTGCGGGTACATCAATGGCTCTGGCACCGATGCCAAAGCCACAATCGAACAAAAAGCCGAGCGCTTCCAGTGCATGAAACGCGCGGGTTATAGCCGTCGCGATGGCCTGGACCTGTGCACCCTGCCTGGTGCCAGCAAGCTGCATGCTTGCGCGCCTGTTCACTAAGAAGACGAAACTCCGCTGTGCCTGATGCCAGCGGTGATCAATCAAAACAAGGAAAACAATGCCATGAAATTTGCTATCGGTGCAGGTTTGCTGCTGACGTTAAGCGGCTGTGTGACGATGTCGGGTGAGTATCAGGTCAGTGGCCAGGATGCTTCGGGAGCGCCACTGAAGATGGGCACAATAACCACTCAGGGTCGCGGCATCTACACCGTGCGCAATGCCCTGTGCCAGGCGTCACCCGGTGCGACCGTGATCATTCGTGACAACGCGACAGGCAAGGAACTGAGCGGCGAGAGCCCTTATCAGTGCCGCTGAAGCGATCGGCTTTTCGTCTGGAGCAAGGGATCTTTCCATGAGAACACTACTGGTTGCGGCCATTGGGTTGACGTTGAGCGGCTGCGGTAACCTGGCCAACGTGCGTTCCTATTCCACGCCTTACGCGGAGCCGACGTCCGGCGACACCGCGCGCATGCGAGTGATCACCAATGGCATGGCCCGCGGGGTGCCGGCGCGGGGCTGCGTCGACTGGAACAGTCCCGGTGCCGGGGTCATGGCAGTGGCGCAGTCGGGGTTCGCCAGTCGCAACGGACAAAACCTGGGCATGCCAGTCAGTCACACCCAAGTGCAAGCCGCGGATCTGGTGCGCACGGAACTCAAGGTCCCGGCCAATCAGCCGTTCACGGTGAACTTCCAGAGCCAGGGAAACGTATCCAACGGGTATTCCTACAGCTGCCAGCAAAGCTTGCGTTTCACCCCGCAGGCCGGCAAGGACTATGAGTTGATCATGCTCGAAAGCGGCCAGTGCCTGATGTCGCTGCAACGTCTGGACACCACCGGTAACCCATCGCCAGTGGCGGTGGAACCGGCCCGATTGTGCAACGCCTCAGACGCCCTGTAGCCGTGCGGATCAAGCGAGTTCGCCCCCTGCCCGCTTGAGCATTTGCTTGCAGCGCTCCGACAAGTGAAACACGTGCAAATGTTTGCCAGCCTTGGCGTAGCGCTCACGCAGGGTTTTCAGCGCGGCGATCGCCGAGTAGTCGACGAACCTCAGGTGACGACAGTCCAGCGTCACGTGCGCAGGGTCGTTGGCAGGGTCGAACTGATTGAGGAAAGGTGCGGTCGAGGCGAAGAACAGCGTGCCATGCAGGTGATACAGCTTGCTGCCGTCGGCTTCGATATGAGCGTCGGCGTAGAGTTCGCGAGCCTGTTGCCAGGCGAAGTTGAGCGCGGCAATGATGATCCCGCAGAGCACGGCGGTGGCCAGATCGGTGAACACCGTAATCACCGTGACGGCGATGATCACCAGCACGTCGTTCAGCGGGACTTTGTTCACCACCCGCAACGAAGCCCAGGCGAACGTCTGCTGCGACACCACGAACATCACCCCGACCAGTGCCGCCAGCGGGATGCGCTCGATCAGCGGCGACAAAAACAGGATGAACAATAGAATCAGCACACCGGCCACCACCCCGGACAGTCGGCCACGACCACCGGAGCTGAGGTTGATCACTGTCTGGCCGATCATCGCGCAACCACCCATGCCGCCGAACACACCGGAGACCATGTTGGCCGCGCCCAGCGCCACACATTCGCGATCCGGGAAACCACGACTTTCGGTGATCTCGTCGGTGAGGTTCAGGGTCAGCAGGGTTTCGAGCAGGCCGACCAGCGCCATCAGAATCGCGTAAGGGGCGATGATGTACAGGGTTTGCAGATTCCAGGGGATGTCCGGCAGCGCCAAGGTTGGCAAGCCACCGGCAATGTGCGCCATGTCGCCCAAGGTGCGGGTCGGCAGGCCGAGCAGATAGACCGCGAGGCCAACGCTGAGGATCGCCACCAATGCTGGCGGTACGGCGCGGGTCAGGCGCGGCAGCAGGTAGACGATGGCCATGGTCACTGCGACCAGCCCCGCCATCAGGTACAGGGGCTGCCCGCTCAGCCAGGTGTCACCGCTCTTGAAGTGCTCCAGCTGGGCAAGAGCGATGATGATCGCCAGGCCATTGACGAAGCCGAGCATCACCGGGTGCGGCACCATGCGCACCAGCTTGCCCAGCTTTAGCAGCCCGAACGCCAGCATGATCAGCCCGCCCAGCAGCACCGTGGCCAGCAGGTACTGCACACCGTGCTGCACCACCAGTGCGACAATCACCACCGCCATCGATCCCGCGGCGCCGGAGACCATGCCCGGCCGCCCGCCGAAGAGCGCGGTCAGGGTGCAAATGATGAACGCGCCGTACAGGCCCATCAATGGATTGAGGTGGGCCACCAGTGCAAAGGCGATGCACTCGGGCAGCAAGGCAAAAGAGGTGGTGAGCCCGGCCAGGACATCGGCGCGCAGAGGTTTTGGTTTCATGACTTACCCAAAAATTTTGGCCGCAGGGAATGGCCAGCAAAGAGGGTGCGGATGTTACGGAATTGGGGACGGCCCGGCCAGTTGTGGGGTTGCTGAATACGCCATCGCGAGCAAGCTCGCTCCCACAGGGTTATGTGCCGTTCGCCGATTTAGTGAACGACACATAACCCTGTGGGAGCGAGCTTGCTCGCGATGGCAGCGATGCGGTCTAGAGCGAACTCAAACCATCTCGTCCCGAATCCACTCAACCACCGAAGTCCGCTTCGGCGCCCAGCCCAGCAGTTCACGCGCATGCTTGCCGCGAACCCGGCTGTTGGAGCCCAGGCCATAGTTGGCCATTTCATAACCCCACTCGGCTTCGGCCTCTTTCAGCGGCCAGTCCTGTGGTGCTCCCAGCTTCAGCGCCTGGGCAATCGCCGTGGTCATGTCGATGAACGACGCCTCACCGCTTTCGACGAAGTAGAAGGTGCCCGGAATGTTTTTGGTCAGCGCCAGCAGGTACAGGGCCACCACGTCTTCGATGTGCACGTTGGACCAGATGTTCTGCCCCGTGCCGACATGCCGGACCACACCGCTTTTGCGTGCCTGTTTAAGCAAGCGCGGCAATTGCACGCTGTCGCGATTGACGCCCAGGCTATGACCATAGATCAGGGTGTTGCAGATCACTGCCGAGTTCACCCCGTCTTTGGCGGCGGCTAGGATCAGGTTATCGATGGCCACGCGAGCAGCCTTGTCGACCGTCGGCGCCGGCAGGTTGTCTTCGTAATAGACGACGTCGCTGGACTGACCGCCCGACGCATCGCCGACGATGCTCGAGCCGCTGGTATGCAGGAACACTTTGTTGGAACCGCGCAGCGCATCGAGCAAGGCTTGCACTGCGCCGCGATGGTCGCTGCTGGCGGCATTGATCACGGCATCGGCAGCCCGGGCCTCTTCGGCCAGGAGCGCGCTGTCGTCCAGCGTGCCGATCACCGGAATAATGCCCAGTGCGCTCAGTTCATTGGCTTGTTCGGCGCTGCGCACCAGGCCGGTAACCTGGTGACCTGCCCGGACCAGGCCGGTGGCGATGGAGCCGCCAATAAAGCCGGCAGCGCCGGTGATGAATACGTTCATGGAGAAACTCCCTGCGTCAGTAAGTGATGCAACCAGTATCGAGGAGCGATGCCTGGGGAAACAGGCGGTGCTGCCCAATTCACTCTTGCGCAGGGGTCACGAATCAGCCCTTGAAGTCCGCTATCGCGTAATCCGCCAATTTGCCCTGGATGAAGTCCAGGAAGCACTGAATGCGCAGGGCCAGTTGCGAGTTGCGGTAGTAAACCGCGTTGATCGGCTGACGATAGCCGCTGTTGAACTCCGCCAGCAGTACCTGCAGACGACCGGCGCGGATGTCATCGATGGTCATGAAATGCGACAGGCTGGCGATACCCTGGCCTGCCAGTGCCAGGTGCCGGATCGTCTCGCCGCTTGAGGCGCTGATCGACGCCTGGATCGGCCAGCGATCGCCGTGGACATAGCGCAGCGGCCATTGATTCAAGCCTTCGTTCTGGGTAAAACCCAGCAGCGTGTGCCCGGACAAATCCGCCACGGCAACCGGTACGCCGTGTTTTTCCAGGTAAGCCGGGCTGGCGACGATGTGCAGCGGGCTGCACCCGAGGGAGCGGGCGTGCAAGGTCGAGTCGGCCAGCGTGCCGATGCGGATGGCGATGTCGGTGCTTTGCTCGAGCAAATCGATGATCAGGTCGTTGCTGTTGAGTTCCAGCTGAATCTCTGGATAGAGCCGACGGAACTCGTCGATGTACGGCACGATGGCGTGCAGCATGAACGGCGAGGCGGCGTTGATCCGCAGGCGCCCGGACGGGGTTTGCTGGCGTGAGGTCAGGCGCTCTTCAAGTTCGTCCATCTGATCGAGAATCAGCTTGGCGTGCTCGAAGAAGTACTTGCCCTCCTCGGTCAGGTCCATGCGCCGCGTCGTGCGGTTGATCAGGGTGGTCTCGAGCTTCGCCTCCAGACGAGACAAGGTGCGACTGACCGCCGAAGGCGTTTGCCCGACCTGCTCGGCCGCAGCGGAAATCGACCCGCATTCAATCACGCAGACGAAAATCTGCAATTCATCGGATCTGGCTTTCACGGGTGCCCCTCATTCAAAACTGGCTTGATAGTAGCTGGATGCGGGGCAAAAGGAACCTCAAGCCGGCAGGCCAAACACCTCAGCCAAATGCTGCTCGTAACGCGCCACGTCGGCTGCGATATTGGGCCGCTTCATCACGTCAACGCTCAGGAAGGTCGGCAATCCGGTCATACCGAGGAATTCGTTGGCCTTGTGGAACGGGAAGTACACCGCGTCCACCCCCTTGGCTTCGAAAAAGTCGGTCGGGTCATCGAACGCTTGCTGCGGCGCGTTCCAGGTCAGCGACAGCATGTACTGCTTACCCTGCAGCAGACCGCCGCTGCCGTACTTTTGCGAGGCATCGGACCGGGTGCGGCCGTCGCTGGCGTAGAGGCTGCCATGGCCTTCGGTGAAGACTTCGTCGATGTATTTTTTCACGGTCCAGGGCGCGCCCATCCACCAGCCGGGCATCTGGTAAATGATCACGTCGGCCCAGAGGAACTTGGCAACCTCTTCGGCGACGTCGTAGCCCGCGTCGATAAAGGTGGCCTTCACATCCACGCCGCCGCGATCCAGCACACTCAGCGCGGCGTCATGCAGGGTGGCGTTGTAGCGGCCATCGGAGTGGGCAAATTTTTTACCGCCATTGAGCAACAGAACTTTTTTCATTAGAGGTCTCGGAAGATTGGAATTCGATGGCGGCAGCGTATCGATCCGCTTCGCGCGGAATAAGCGCTGAATTCACAAAAATCATTTGACCCATACGCACGAATCGACAGGGGATTGTTGCCATAAACTACTGCGAATACTTAACTTGAAGACATTTCTGATGAGTGAAATCCAAGGCTTTATCCTGCACGCCAAAACCCGCCCGGAAAAATCCGCCGCCTTCGAAGCGCTTTTCAGCGGCTATGTGCAAGCGAGTCGCGCCGAGCCCGGCTGCATCGAATACCACATGCTGCGCGACAAACAGGACCCGACGCTGTTTATCTTCTACGAGATCTGGCAATCCCAGGCCCACCTGGACGTGCACTCGAACCTGCCGCACATGAAGCAGTTTCTCGACCAACGCATGGAGTATCTGGAACGGGATTTCGAGATCCGCGACATCGACATGCTCAGCCCGTCGTCCGCTATCCGCTGATCAGCAGGTGGCCGCCGAGCGCGCCGAGGCCGATGAAAAACACGCGTTTGAACAGCACGGCGCTGATCCGCTGACGCAGCCATTGCCCCAGCAACATGCCGAGCATCGCCGGGATCAGCGCGAGCAACGATGCACTCAACTCGCCACCGCCGAGGGCGCCGCGCCATGCCAGGCCAGCGGCCAGGGCCAGGGTCGAGACGGTGAATGACAGGCCCAGCGCCTGCACCAGTTCATCTCTGCTCAAGCCCAGCGCTTGCAGATACGGTACCGCCGGAATCACGAAGACGCCGGTGGCCGACGTGATGACGCCTGTCACCAGGCCGCAAAGCGGAGCGAGCCAGTGCTCGCTGCCAGCGCTGATGCGCAAGGTCGGCAGCAACAGACCGCTCAACGCGTACAGCAATAATGCCGCCCCCAGTCCGCGCACCACCCAGTGACTGTCCGCCATGCCGATCCCAATCGTACCGGCAGCGGTGCCGATGAAGATCGCCAGCAGCATCGGCCACAGCCGTTTGACCAGTGTCAGTAAATGGCCGCCGAAGGCCAGCTGCCAGACGTTGGTGCAGGTTGCGGGGATGATCAACAATGCGGCAGCCTGCGACGGCGCCATAGCCAGACCGAGCAGGCCCATCGCGATGGTTGGCAGGCCGAGACCGATGACACCCTTGATCATGCCGGCCAGCAGGAAGGTGGCGATGACCAGTAGGGAAAGGGTCAGGCCGAGGTTTTGGTAGAAGGTTGCGAGTGTATTCATGGGCTTATCCTGAGCCTGGATTGGGCGTTTGGAAATCTGTCATATACTGAGGGTGCCTCTTGTTGTGGTAGAGGCTCGAGTTTTCGCTGGGGCTGCTGACGCCTTCGCTGGCAAGCCAGCTCCTACAGGGTTTTGTGCCGGTCGCGAAATTGGCGAACGACAAAAAACCTGTAGGAGCTGGCTTGTCGGATCGCCGCACCGCAGCGAAGGCGCCCGCCCAGACAACAAACATTCAAAGGCTGCAGCCATGCACTTCGACCTCACCGACCTGCGCCTCTACCTCAACATCCTCGACACCGGCAACATCACCGCCGGCGCTGCCCGCAGTCATCTGTCCCTGGCAGCGGCGAGTGCACGCATCCGCGCCATGGAAGCTTCGTTGGGAATCGCGTTCCTGGAGCGAGGTCGTCGCGGCGTCACCCCTACTCCCGTCGGCAAGGCCTTGGCGCAACACGCTCGCGTTTTATTGCAACAGGCAGAACGCATGCAGCAGGACCTGGCCGACTACGCCAAAGGCGTCAAAGGCCAGGTGCGTCTGCTGTGCAACACCACCGCGATCACCGAGTATCTGCCGGAGCTGCTCGCGGATTTCCTGCGCGGCCACCCCAACCTCGACATCGACCTGCAGGAACTGCCCAGCACTCGCATCACCCACGCCTTGCGCCAGGGTGCGGCAGACCTCGGTATCCTGTCCGACGCCGTAGACACCGAAGGCTTGCAGACCCGCCCGTTTCGCGACGATCCGCTGGTGCTGATCATGCCCCGCGATCACCCCTTGGCGGACGCGGGCCCCGTGCGCTTCAGCGACACATTGCGCCACGACTACGTTGGCCTGAATGCCAATAACGCCTTGGCTGTCTACCTTGAAGAACAAGCGCTGCACACAGGCGTACGCCTGCAGATCCGCATTCGCACCGACGGCTTCGATGGCGTGATGCGCATGGTCGCTCGTGGCGCGGGATTAGCCATCGTGCCCTTGGCGGCAGTCGAACGCTGGCCCGGCGATACGCCCTTCAAGACCCTTGCCCTGCAAGAACCCTGGGCCCTACGCAAGCTCCTGCTCTGCGCCAGGGACTTCACGACATTGCCTGGTTACGCCAGAGCCTTGCTGCTCGCCTTGACTCTCCCCTGAGGGGCAGGCTTTACCCTTGGCATTTGCGCGTCAAGGACAGAGACGATGGGCAAGCGAATTCTGGTGATTCTTGGTCATCCGTCGAGCAACAGCTTCTGCGCTGCGCTCGCCGAGCGTTACACACAAGCTGCGTTGCACGCCGGGCACGAGGTGCGTCAATTATTTCTGGGCAGCATGGACTTTGATCCGGTGCTGCGTGAAGGCTATCAACAGGTTCAGCCACTGGAAGTCGACTTGCGCCGCGCCCAGGCGGACATCCTGTGGTCCGAACATCTGACGTTGATTTATCCGATCTGGTGGGGCGGAGTACCGGCCTTGCTCAAAGGGTTTTTCGATCGAGTGTTCCTGCCCGGTTTCGCCTTCAAATATCGCGAAGGCAAAGCCTTTCCCGAGAAGTTGCTGCACGGTCGCAGCGCGCATCTGCTGGTGACCATGGACACGCCATCCTGGTACTACCGCTGGGTCTATCGAATGCCCGGGCTGCACCAGATCCGTAAAACCACCCTCGCCTTTTGCGGCATCAAGCCACAACGCACGCTGACGTTTGGCCCGATACTCGGCGCAAGCCAACGACAGCGTGAAGCCTGGCTGTTGCAAGCACAGGCTATCGCCAGCCGCTGAGTGTGCCGATAATGCGCCGGGCTGTATCACGGCAAAAAGGGACTTTTCATGTACATCGGCCAAGCCGCGCAACGCTCCGGAACCACGATCAAGAGCATCCGCCATTACGAATCGATCGGCTTGCTGCCGGTTGCCCGGCGACTGGGAAAATACCGCCTCTACGATCAGCAAAGCGTCGATCTGCTGATCTTCATCAAGTGCGCTCAGCAACTGGGGTTCCGGCTCAAGGAGTTGCAGGCGATCTTTGCCGGTCATCAAGGCCAGGCAATGCCCTGGGCACTGGCGCAGCAGGCCATCGAGGCCAAGAAGCGCGAAATAAGCGAGCGGATTGCCACGCTCGCGCACCAGCACGCGCAACTGGTCGAGTTCGAGGGCAGTCTCCTGCAAGCCGGGATCGATTGTCCGCTGGACAGTCTTTGAGGGCATGGCGCGTTTCTGGACAGTTCGATGTCGACCCCAGACAACTGACCGGCGAGCCGACGCTATAGGGTGCGTCTTCAGTTCTCGAACGCTACTTCTTATTAGCTCAAGGCCGGAGTCCACATGACCGCACCTATTACCGTTCTTCGCGACACTCACCCGCTGCCGGTACTCGACGCCTGCAAGTGGGAAAAACTCGAAGGCGACCCGCACACCGTCAACCTCAATGCCTACACCAGCGAAGACGGCAGCAAGATCATGGGCACCTGGATCTGCACGCCGGGCAAGTGGTATGTGGAATATGTGAAGTGGGAATACTGCGACTTCCGCGAGGGGTACTGCATTATCACCCCAGAGGGAAAGGAGCCGATCCATCTGCGCGCCGGTGATATTTTCGTCATCGAGCCGGGCATGAAAGGCACGTGGGAAGTGGTTGAGACCGTGCGCAAGTATTTCGTGTTTGCCTGATATAAAAAAACCGGGAGATCACCCGACGTGATCTCCCGGTAAATCTCCTTGGGTACATACAATCCCTGTGGGAGCGAGCTTGCTCGCGATTGTGGCGGATCAGTCACCATCAGTGTGAATGTTCCGGCCCCATCGCGAGCAAGCTCGCTCCCACATGGTTTACACAGGTTTTACAGTGGTTTGCGATAGCTGTTGATGATCGCCGAGAAATCCTTGCCACCCTCCCCACGCTGACTCATCGCCTGATACAACTGCTGCGCCACCGCGCCCAGCACCACCGGTTGGTGGGCCTGACGGGCCGCCTCCGTTGCCAGCCCCAGATCCTTGAGCATCAGTTCGGCACCAAAGCCGCCGGTATAGCCGCGCGAAGCCGGCGCCGTTTCGACGATGCCCGGCCACGGGTTGTACATCTCCGAACTCCAGCAACGCCCGGTGGAACTGTTGATGACGCCCGCCAGCACGGCGCTGTCGATCCCCAGGGCCTCGCCCAACGCCATGGCTTCGCTGACGCCGACCATGGAAATCCCCAGCAGCAGGTTGTTGCAGATCTTGGCGACTTGCCCGGTGCCGACTTCACCGCAACGGACGATGTTGCGGCCCATCTGCGCCAACACCGGCTGCAGGGTGGCGAACAGCTCAGGGGTGGCGCCCACCATGAAGGTCAGGGTGCCAGCCGCTGCACCGCCGGTACCACCGGAAACCGGCGCATCGGCCATGGCCACACCTTGTTTGGCGGCGGCAGCGGCTACATCCCGGGCAGTCTGCGGATCAATGGTGCTGCAATCCACGGCCGGCACGCCCTTGGCGATACCCGCCAGCACGCCGTCTTCACCCAGCCAGACGCTGCGCACATGCACCGCGGCAGGCAGCATGGTGATCACCATTTCGGCGTCTTGAGCAGCCTCCCGGGCCGAAGCGCTGATGCTGCCGCCCAGTTGCTCCAGCTCCGCCAGCACGGTTTTGTTCAGGTCGACCAAGCGCAGCGAATGGCCGGCCTTGATCAGGTTGCGCGCCATCGGCGCGCCCATGTTGCCGAGACCGATAAAAGCGATTTTCATGTCCGGCTCCTTAACGCAAGTTGATGGTGGTGTTCACACCGTCGTTGACGCTGTTGTCATCGAACCAGCGACTGGTGACAGTCTTGGTTTGAGTGTAGAACTGCACCACTTGCTTGCCATACGGGCCGAGGTCGCCGAGTTTGGAACCGCGCGAACCGGTGAAGCTGAAGAATGGCACCGGCACTGGAATCGGGATGTTGATGCCGACCTGGCCGACGTCGATTTCGGACTGGAATTTGCGCGCCGCCGCACCGCTCTGGGTGAACAACCCCGTACCGTTGCCGAACGGGTTGGCATTGACCAGCGCGATGGCCTCATCGAGGGTATCGACTTCCAGCACCACCAGCACCGGGCCGAAGATTTCCTGGGTGTAGATCTGCATCTCGGGCGTCACGCCGGAGAACAGGGTCGGGCCGACAAAGTTGCCTTTCTCGAAACCTGGGACCGTGATGTCGCGACCGTCCAGTTCCAGCTTGGCGCCTTCCTTGATGCCGCTCTCGATCAAATCCAGAATCCGCGCCTTGGCCTTTTTGGAAATCACTGGACCAACATCAGTGCCCGGCTCACTGCCCGCATTCACTTTGAGTTTCTGCGCCAGCGCCTTCAGGTCTGGCAGCCATTGCCTGGCCGCGCCCACCAGCACCACGACGGATGTGGCCATGCAGCGTTGCCCGGCCGCACCGAAACCGGCACCGACCAGCGCATTGAGCGCTTGTTCGCGGTTGGCATCGGGCAGCACAACAGCGTGGTTCTTCGCGCCCATCATCGATTGCACGCGCTTGCCGTGTTTACCGGCCAGGTCGTAGACGTGAGTGCCGACGGCGGTCGAACCGACGAAGGAAACAGCTTTGATGTCCTTGTGGGTGCAGAGCGCATCCACCACGTCTTTACCGCCATGAACGACGTTGAGCACGCCCGCCGGAACACCGGCTTCGATCGCCAGTTCCACCAGCAGCATGGTCGACATCGGGTCCTGTTCGGACGGCTTGAGCACGAAGGTGTTGCCGCAGGCGATGGCCATCGGGAACATCCACAGCGGAATCATCGCCGGGAAGTTGAACGGGGTGATGCCGGCGCACACGCCGATCGGCTGGCGCAGGGTGTAGGTATCGACGCCGCCGGCGACGTTCTCGGCGAATTCGCCCATTTGCAGGCTGCCGATGGAGCAGGCGTGCTCGACCACTTCCAGGCCGCGGAAGATATCGCCTTCAGCGTCGGCGATGGTTTTGCCCTGTTCGTTGCTGAGCACCACGGCGATGCGCTTGGAGTGCTCGCGAATCAGTGCCTGGAGCTTGAGCATGATGCGCATCCGCGCGCCAATCGGCGTCAGCTTCCAGGTCTGGAAGGCGCGGTGGGCTGCGCTGATCGCGGCGTCCACTTCCTGCGCGGTGGCGAACGGAACCTTGGCCAGCACTTGCTGGGTGGCCGGGTTGATGATGTCGTGCCATTCGGTGGTCTGGGACTCAACCCACTCGCCGTCGATCAACAGCTTGACCTTTTGAACGGTGGTGTCGTTTGGCGTGAGCGATGCGTTCATGCTGGTCTCCTGGACGTTGTTGTTATCGAGAGAACTGTTAGTGAGCCAAGGCGAAAAAGCCGCCTTGCGATAAGACGTGTGTCGCGAATTGGTTATCGGACTGTTTTTGGAGTATAGATGTGCAAACTTCTAATAAGAACGCACATAAAAGCCGGTCCATCATGCAAAAAAACATCACCTCCTTAGGTTCGCTGAACTGGGATGACCTCAAGTTTTTCCTCGAAGTCGCCCGCACCCGCAAGGCCAGCACCGCGGCCAAGCGCCTGGCGGTGGATTACACCACCGTGTCGCGGCGCATCAGTTCGCTGGAAGCGGCGCTGGGTACCCTGCTGTTCGAAAAATCCCGCACCAGCGGGTTCGTCCTGACCGCCGAAGGTCAGCGGCTGCTCGGTTACGCCGAGTCGATTGAAAGCACCCTGCACATGGCCTGCGAACAGGTCTCGGGGTCCGGAGTGGCGTTATCCGGCCATGTGCGCATGGGCTGCACCGAAGGTTTCGGCAGTTTTTTCATCACCCCGCAGCTGAGCCATTTCGTCGACGCCTACCCGGCGATCTCGGTCGACATCTTGCCGCTGCCGCACTTCATCAGCCTGTCCAAGCGCGAAGCCGACATCGTCATCGCCCTGGAGCGACCGGAGCATGGTCCGTACGTCTGCTGCAAACTCTGCGACTACCGATTGCAGCTTTATGCGACCCAGGATTATCTGGACAAGCACCCACCGATCCGCCGCCCGACAGACCTGGGTAAACATGCGTTCATCAGCTATGTCGACGATCTGGCGTTCAGCTCGGAGCTGCTGTACCTGGCCAACGTGCTGCCGGGCGCCAGCGCCAATCTGCGCAGCACCAGCGTGATCGCGCAATTCGTCGCGGCCCAGCAAGGCCGGTCACTGGCAATTCTGCCGTGCTTCCTGGCCGCTCAGGATTCGCGTTTGCTGGCGGTGTTGCCGCAAGAGATCACGATCACCCGACAATTCTGGATGTACTGCCGCGAAGACCTGCGCAAGCTCAAGCGGATTACCTTGCTGTGGGATTACATCCGCGCGGTGACTGAGCAGAATCAGGGTCTGTTGATGGGAGAGAGCCGGGACATGGTGTTCGCCGATTAGTCGGCGTACACACCGCGTCCCCGCGCCCTTTCAATCAATCGCCAAGGGCGTCTCTTCCAGCTCCAGCATCAACCCGCTCAAGCGCTTGACCTTGCGCCGCACCGCCTCTTCGAACACGCCGGCACGGGGTTCGATCAAGGTAAACCAGTGCTTGGCCCGGGTGATTCCGGTATAGATCAGCTCTTTGGTGAGGACCGGATTGAGGGCGTCCGGCAGGATCAACGCCGTATGGGCAAACTCAGAACCCTGGGATTTGTGCACGGTCATGGCGTACACGGTTTCGACATCATTGAGCCGGCTCGGCAGGACAAAACGCACGCCGCCCTGCCCGTCATTGCGCGGGAACGCCACGCGCAGCACGTGCTTCCCGGCGTCGGGGCCGTCACGTTCCGGCAACTTGAGCGCGATGCCGATATCGCCGTTCATCAGGCCTAACCCATAGTCGTTACGGGTCATCAGCACCGGGCGGCCTTCATACCATTGATGGTCACTGTCGATCAGCCGCGCCTTGAGCAGTGCGGCGGTGACCCGTTGATTCAGGCCTTCCACACCCCACGGGCCTTTGCGCACGGCGCACAACAACTGGAACGCGTCGAAGGCTTGCAGCACGCCACGCGCCCAGTCGACCCAGGATTGATCATGCAGGGGGCTGTCGAGCGCTGGCCGCTGACTGCGCAACAAGGTCAGGTAATGCCGATAACCCTGCGGCCCGTCGCCATGCCCCTCAAGCAGCAGGCGTTCCAGCGCTCGATCCTGCTCACCCTTGAGCGACAGGCTGAACACGTCGTCGTGACTGCGCGCCACCAAGAGCTTGCGCGCGTGTTCAGGGTGCTGCTGGTTGACCCAACGCGCCAGTTGTCCAATGCCGCTGCCCTCGCCGAACCGTCGTGAGTGGCGCAGCATCACCACTTGCTGGGCGAGTGGATGAGTGCCATCGATGTCTTCGTGCAAACCGCTGGCGTCCAGATGTTCACCGCTGACCGACTCCAGCCACTGCCGGGTCTGCGGGCTGTACCATCCGGCCTCGGCATCGCGGCACAGATCGCCAAGCACGGCACCGGCCTCTACCGACGCCAGTTGGTCCTTGTCACCCAGCAGTACCAGTCGGGCATGGGCCGGCATGGCATCAAGCAGGTTGGCCATCATTTCCAGGTCGATCATCGAGGCTTCGTCCACCACCAGCACATCCAGCGGCAGGCGATTACCCGCATGGTGCCGGAAATGGCGGGTACCGGGACGGCTGCCGAGCAGGCGGTGCACGGTGGTGACGTCCGACGGGATCCTGGCCCGTACCGCTTCGGCGACTTCCAGAGTGCGAACCTGGGCACTGATGGACTCGGTCAACCGCGCCGCGGCTTTGCCGGTGGGGGCGGCGAGACGGATGCGCAAGGGTTTGCCCGCCTCCACCGCCGGGGCCTGGAGCAACGCCAACAAGCGCACCACGGTGGTGGTTTTGCCGGTGCCCGGGCCACCGGTGACGATGCTGAAGGCACTGCGGGTCGCCAGGGCGCAGGCGAGTTTCTGCCAGTCGATCACTTCGCCGGGGCGGGCGGGGCCGAACAGGCCGGTCAGGCGTTGGGCCAGGTCATCCGGGGTGGTTTCGTGTTCCGCCAGGCGTTGGCGCAGCGCGTGATCGATACGCCGTTCGTACGCCCAGTACCGACGCAGGTACAGGCGTTTGCCCGACAGCACCAATGGCCGCTGCTGCGCGGCTTCACGAGCGTCGACCGCCAATGCGACCAGGTTGCTGGCAGCCAGCACCTTGCACCAGTGAGCGCCGTCCAGCGCCTGGAGCAATTGCGACGGCAACAGCATCGAGTCACTGTGCAGATCCCCCTCGGGCGGCAACGACAGGGCGAAGTCCGGCTCCTTGAGGGTCTCGAACAGATCCAGGCAGACATGCCCGTGGCCGAGCTGGTGACTGGTCAGTGCTGCGGCCAGCAGTACCAGCGGATCATCATCCGGCGCGAGCTCATGCAGAAAGGCCACGAAGGCCTTGTCCAGCGCCCTCAACCAGCCGCGTTCGACCCAGCGCGTGAGCAACAGCAACAAGTCATCGGCGCGACTCAAGGGGGCCAGGTCCGCCAGGCTGTCGGCGGCCAATGGCGTGGGCAGCAGATCGGCGAAGGTGCGACTCATAACAATTCTCCCTGTTCCCAGGCCGGTTCTGCCTTGGGCTCTGGCTTGCCCTGGAACATCCGGTCCAGGCGCTCGATCAGTTCTTTTGGCGGACGCGTGAAATACACGCCCTGGCTGGAAGCGCGCGTCCCCCGCAGGAACAGGTACAACGCACCGCCGACATGCCGGTCGTAATCGTAATCGGCAAGCCGCGCCTTGAGCTGACGATGCAGGGCCAGCAGGTACAGCACGTATTGCAGGTCATAACGGTTGTCGAGGATCGACTGCTCCATGGCCTGACCGGTGTAGGCCGAGTCATCGACACCCAGCCAGTTGGATTTGTAGTCGGCAACGTAGTAGCGACCGTCGTGCTCGAATGTCAGGTCGATGAAGCCCTTGAACATGCCGTTGAGCATCACCGGTTCCGCCGCCACCCGCGCCACGCCGTTGTGGGTGTATTGGCGCACGAGCTTATCGAGCTTGAGTACATCGACCTTGTGGCTGGCGAACCAGAATTCCATTTCGACGCGGTATTGGCGCAGTTGGCCGAAAACCACCGGCGACTGTCCGGCACCGACAGGCAGCGGCGATTTGAGCAGATGCTGCAGCCAGTCACTCAGGGCAGTGATCCAGCCTTCCCAGCCGCGACGGTTACAGCGCCGGGCAATGGCGTCTTCCACGGCTTGCGGTGTGGCGGCAAAACCTTCGTCGCCGGCCCACTCCAGCAAGCCATGAAGAAACGTACCGGGGCCGGGGCCACGGGGGAATCGATGGATGTCCGCGCCGCCGGCCACCACGTCTCGTGGTGCTTGCGGGTCGAGGCGTTCGTCGTCGAAGAGTTTTTGCGCCTGTGGGCTCTCGGGGGCTTCGTCACTGCCCTCGCTCAGTCTCTCGCCAATGCGCAAGGCACTGTAGGAGGCGATCCACCAGTTTTCACTGGCCTTGCGCTGGGGGATCCGCGCAGCGAGCAGTGCCGCTTCGTTGTGGGGCGGATGGTAATGCTCGGCGCTCGCTTGCGGCATGTCACCGTAGCTCAGTGCCGGGCAATCCTGCTGCAGGTCTTGCAACCAACGCTTCAACCCGGCCGACTCAGCCAACGGCGCACCGCCCCCCAGCAAATAACCCAAGGCCGACAGGTGCAGCACCGAGCTGTGGTTATTGCCGCGCTTGAGGTCGGCCACCCCGAGCCAGCAAGCATGCTGCGCTCGGGTCAGGGCCACATAGAGCAATCGCAGATCCTCGGCCAGACGCTCGTCGTCGGCCAGGGCAATCAACTCGGCCGTGGGTTTCAACGTCACTTGGGCCTTGCCGCTGGCATCGTGGTAATGCAACGGAAGACGACTGCCATCCACCGGCTTCGCCGAACAAATGAACGGCAGGAACACCAAGGGATACTCAAGTCCCTTGGACTTGTGAATGGTCACGACCTTGACCAGTTGCTCATCGCTCTCAAGGCGCAGAATCTGCTCTTCGCCTGCCTGACCGGACAATGCCAGGTGCTCGGACAGATGCCGGATCAGCGCCTGCTCGCCATCGAGTTCGGCAGCCGCCTGTTGCAGTAACTCGGACAGGTGCAGCAGGTTAGTCAACACGCGCTCGCCATCGCTGCGCGCGATCAATGCCTGGGGCAAGCGGAAGTCATGCAGCAAACGCCGCAGCATGGGCAATACACCTTGCTTGCGCCACAATTCGCGATAACCGCGAAACTGCATGACCCGGGCTTCCCAGGCCAGTTCGTCCTGATTCAACCGCTCAAGTTCGGCCAGCGACAAGTTCAGCGTGATGCAAGCCAGGGCCGCCCGCAGTGGACGCTCGACATCCGGCTCGGCGCACGCCTTGAGCCAGGTCAGTACGTCGTGGGCTTCCTGGGCGGCGAACACCGAGTCCTTGTCCGACAGGTAAACACTGCGCACGCCCCGGGCCGAGAGTTCGGCGCGCACGGCCTGGGCTTCCTTGCCGTCGCGCACCAGGATCGCGATATCCGCCGGCAACAGGCCGCGAAAATCTTTGCCTTCCTGAATGAAGCCGGCGCGACCTTGTTGCCCACCGTTGAGCAACGCCGTGATTTCGCTGGCGCACGCGGCGGCCAGCTGTTGCCGGTAGACCGCGCCGGAGAGTGGTTGATCAGCAGCCAGGTGCCAGACATTCAGGGCGGGAACAGCCCCGCCTTCAATGTGCAGTACTTCTTTGCGGCCCTGGGATTCGACGGGCAGGAACGGCACCGGGTTCTCGCCGTTCTTTTCACGAAACAGGAAAGCGCCCCGTCCTGCCTCGCGGGACTCGGCACGCTCGAACACATGGTTGACCGCACTGACCATGCCGTGACTGGAGCGGAAGTTGGTGCCCAGGGTATGCAGGCGGCCAGCGGTGGCCTGGCGAGCGCGCAGGTAGGTATAGATGTCGGCACCGCGGAAGGCATAGATCGCCTGCTTCGGGTCGCCGATCAGGAACAGGCCGCTTTCAGGGTTGTTGTCTTCGATGCGATAAATGCTTTCGAAGATCCGGTATTGCACCGGGTCGGTGTCCTGGAACTCGTCGATCAATGCCACTGGAAACTGCTCGCGGATCAAGCTGGCCAGGCGTTCGCCGCCCTCGGCTTGCAAGGCTGCATCGAGGCGCAACAGCATGTCGTCGAAGCCCATTTCCGCGCGACGACGTTTCTCTTCCTCGAACCGGGCTCCCACCCATTGGGCCGCATGTTGCAGCACCGCCGCATCGGGTGTCGGCAATCCATCGAGGCTGAGCTTGAGGCCCGGCATTGCATCCAGACCGGGATGACGGGGCGATTCACCTTTCCAGGCTTCAGCCATGCCATCCGGGGTCAGGCGGGTGAAGCCGGTGCCGATATCCAGTTGTTCGAGGGATTCGTCTTCGGCCCAGGTCTTTATTTTTTCGAACCAGGGTTCGAAGTAACGTGCCTGCATCTTGCGCCCATCGACGCTCTTGCTCGCGACGCCCTGATGACACAGGGCAAGCAGCTCATCCGCCCACTGGCGCCACGGCATCTTGAGTTCGAGCAAGGCAGCCCGGCGCTCCAACAGGCATTGCGCGATCAGCTCGGCGGGCGCTTGACCCGCGACATTGTCACGCTCGCTGGCAAACAAGCCACGTACTCGCGGCAACAAGGCCGCCGGGCCACCCCAGTTGCTGCGAACCCAGTTCAGCGCATCGCCTTGCATCGGGTAGCAGAACATTCGCCAGTAATCGCGCAGGACCTCTCCCAGCAAATCGCTGTGATCGGTTTCCAGGGTCTGGGTAAACAGGCTGCCACTGTCGAACGCATGTTCGCGCAACATGCGCTGACACCAACTGTGGATGGTCGAGACGGCGGCTTCGTCCATCCACTGGGCGGCGATATCCAGTCGGTTTGCGCAGCCGGACCACTGCTCGGGCAGGTACTGATCTCGCAATTCGGCGATCAGCGCGTCCGGCGCCGGGGTTTCCTCGCGGAAATACCGTGCAGCCTCCGCCAGACGCGTGCGAATCCGTTCGCGCAACTCTTTGGTGGCCGCATCGGTGAAGGTCACGACCAGAATTTGCGGGGGTAACAGCTCACGTCCGAACCCACTCGGCTCCCCGCCGTGGCCCAGGACCAGACGCAGATAAAGGGCGGAAATGGTGAAGGTCTTGCCGGTCCCGGCGCTGGCTTCGATCAGTTGACTGCCACGCAGCGGGAAGGCCAGGGCCAGCGGTGTTTTCGTAGTCATGAGCGCGCTTCCTCGGCGGTAAGTGAACGCCAGGGCGCTTCAAACAGTGGCCGATACAAGGCGTCGCACCAATCGGGAAACGTCTCGTCGGCCATCAGCACGTCGAAATCAGCGAATTGACGACCCAGCGCCGGGCTCTCGCGACGCTCGCCATCGGTGGTCAGGCCATCGCCTTCATAGGCCTTGCGCGCAGCGGCCTGGGCTTTGACCGGATCGGTCTGGCCCAGCCAGGCGAAGGCGGTTTTCACCGCGATCGGCAGCGGTTGACGCATACCGGTTTGCCAGGCCAGCAACAGGTTGCCCAGAATCCGCGAGGCCGCGCCCTGCTCCATCGGAGCGAGCAGCAGACTGTCGTCACTGGCGACCAACGCCGTGGTCAACGCCATGCCACTGGCGCAGGCCACCAGATGGTTGACCCATGGCCGCGTCAGGCGATGCCATTTGCGCGACTTGATCGAACCGATGCTGTTGGGGATCGTCGTGACCGACAGCAAACCACCGTCGGCACGCTGATGCAGGCCGCTGAGCCAACCTTCCAGGCGCAGGCATTGCAGCTCCAGGCTCACCGGCAGCGCGCTGGTAAGCGGTGTCGGCCACAACGCCAGCAGTTGCCGGTAGCGCTGCAGCAGATCCGGCAATGGCTCGATCAATTCTCGCTGCAGACACTCGCCAAAACCGGCCATGGGCAGCAACCCGCTGTGTTGCAGGCGTCTGGCCTGCGCCTCCAGCGCCTGATCGGTGTGCTCGGGCTGTCCCAACGCCGCTTCGAGCAGCCTGTCGCTGAGGCTGTAGCGTTGCAGCGCGTCGAGTACGAAGGGTTCTTCATCGGCCAGGGGGACGTCTGCCGCTTCGAAGAACACCTTCAGGCGCTGGCTAAAGAAGTGTCGTACCGGATTGCGCAGGAAATCCTGCAATTGGCCGAGGCTCAGCGGCTCTTCCTGAAGGTAGGCATCGAGAACTTCGATTTGCGTCTCGGGTTCGCTCGCTTGATGCAGCACCTGCCATTCGTTGGCATAGCTGAACAGCTCATCGCCTTCATGGAAATAACGGGCGCTAAAGGGTTGCAACGGGTGTTCCTGAGTCATCGCCGCCAGCACGTCTTCGTCCGCTGCGTGCAATCGCCAGCCGCTGGCCAGATGGTCGCGCAACTGGCCAATCAGCACCGATGCGGGGCGCTCGCTGTTGTCCCGAATGCTGCGCCCGACCCAACTGATATACAGTTGCTCACGCGCCGACAGCAGGGCCTCCAGCAGCAGGTAGCGGTCATCTTCGCGCCGGGAGCGATCGCCGGGGCGGTAATCGCTGCCCATCAGGTCGAAGTCCAGGGGCGGTTGCGCCCGCGGGTAATCGCCGTCATTCATGCCCAGCAGGCAGACCAGCTTGAACGGGATCGCGCGCATGGGCATCAAGGTGCAGAAATTGACCGCACCGGCCAGGAACCGCTGGGACAAGCGCCCTTGATCCAGTCCGGCCAACCAGGCTTCACGGACGACGGTCAGGGGTAATTCGTCGCGCAAGCCAACTGATTCGCAGGTCTCGAGCCAGGTTTCACGCAGCGCTTCGAGCTGGGACAGCAGGTAGTCGTCATGCTCGTTGCTCGCCAGGAAGAACAACTGCACCAGCGCTTGCAAGCGCGCGCCCCACTGCTTGGGGGGAGCAGGCCGAGAGAGTTCCTGGTGGGCGATCTCCAGCGCATCCAGCAGCGCGACCAATGGACCGATGAGCGCAGCATCCAGCCCACCGATCTCATCATAGGGCTCGATGCCCTCGCAGGCACCGGCGCTGCCCACGGCATAACCGAGCAACATCCGGCGCAGGCCGAAGCGCCAACTGTTCTGCTCCAGCTCCGCCGGCAGACCGAGCCCCGCACGCTGCTGTGCGTTCATGCCCCAACGAATGCCGGCGCCTTCGATCCAGCGGTGCAGGGTTGGCAGGTCACGCTCCTCCACGGCAAAGCGTGCGCGCAGCGCCGGAACATCCAGCAAGTCGAGGATTTCGCTCACCGGGAACCGACTGTCAGGCAGTTTGAGCAAGTGTTCTACAGCGATCAGTAGCGGATCACGGCCGCGTTGGCCCTGGTCTGCCAGCGTGAAAGGAATGAAGCGCGGGTCATGGCGATCAAGCTGGCCAAATACCGCACGAATATGCGGGGCGTAGCTGTCGATATCCGGGACCATCACGATCACGTCGCGCGGCCTCAACTGCGGGTTGGCACTGAAGCGCGCGAGTAATTGATCGTGGAGGATTTCCACTTCGCGCTGAGCGCTGTGGGCAATGTGAAAACGGATCGATTTGTCCTTTTCCAGATCCACCGCCGGCCAGCGCTCGCGAGTCTCGTTCAGGGGACGTAATTCAAGAATGTCGTCCTGCAGCTGGTTGAGCATGTTCTGCGGTTGGCTGTCGCTGAACAGGTCAATGCGCCCATCGCGAAATGCCGACCGATAGCTGTTGGGATCATCGTAGCTGTCGAGCAGGTTGATGTAGTCCCGCCCCTGCTTGCCCCATGCCGCCAGTAGCGGGTGGGCATGCTGATGCAGGGTTTGCGGATCGAGCACCACCGGCATGCCGTGTTTGCGCGCCTGCCGCTTGTATTGATGCCGCAACAGGTCTTTATCGGCGACGATGTCTGCCCAATGGTGACGACAGGGGTTGTGCACGCACAGCAAAACCTGGCTGAAACGAGACAGTCCGGCCAGTGCTTCCAGGGCTTGAGCCGGCAGCGAGGAAATCCCGAAAACGATCACCCGGGAAGGTAATCCACCGGGTGCCACTTCGAGGTTGTTGATGCGTTCGATGAACCGCTGATGGACCCCGGCACGGCTTTGCGCCATGCCTTGTTCCCCCACATCCAGCAACAATGCCCGCCACAACTCTGCCTGCCAGCAGTTGGCCGGGGTCAGGGGTTTGGTTTCGCCCCTGGCGTTGCGTAATTGATGGCGGCCTTCGGCCCAGTCTTCGAGCCAGTCGGCCCGGTATACCTGGTATTGGTCGAACAGATCCGCCAGTCGCTCGGCCAACTGGTAGCGCTTGCGTAAATCACTGTCATTGGCCAGGAAGCGCTGCAGGGGCTCAAAATGCGGTTGGTTGATCAATTGCGGAAGCAAGCGCATCAGGCGCCAGGTCAACGGGGCTTTATCGAGCAGGGATTTGACCGGGATCTCGTCACGACCAAGGACCATGCGATAAAGCTGCCACATGAAACTGCCCGGTAGCTGCACGTCGATGGCGGCGGCGATGCCACAGCCACCCATGTCGTCATCTTCCGGGTCTTCGGCCAGAGCCAGCTTCAACCATTGGGCGATGCCGTTGCTCTGTACCAGGGCGATTTCATTTTCCAGGGGCGCCAGCGGGTAGCGCCGCATCCAGCTGACTACAAGGCTGCGCAACTCGTCCAGGCGGTTGCCGTGAACCACCATAAAACCAGCAGTGAGGGACGTCGCGTCCGGCATAAAGGCTTCCTTGGGGAAAGCAAAATCGAGGAATGGACTTTAGCATTGAAGGCGATTGGCTTCATTGTGGGAGCGAGCTTGCTCGCGAAGAACTTGAGGACACTTCTGGGTGTCAGGAGGCCAGCGTCATCGTTGGCGACCATCGTCGGAACGCCGCCCGGAGCAAGTTCGCTCCCACATAAACAGCAGGCAAAAACAAAACCCCTACCTGCATACGCAGATAGGGGTTTCGGAATTTAATCTTGACGATGACCTACTCTCACATGGGGAAACCCCACACTACCATCGGCGATGCATCGTT
>Ga0213829_1000397_pt1 | contig 42592 bp, 41 predicted proteins | sample MC6MC0896MG_FD_180665 | JGI IMG/M metagenome (GOLD analysis project Ga0213829, IMG submission 180665) | Enriched soil aggregate microbial communities from Iowa State University, Ames, United States - MC6-MC0896-MG | ecosystem: Environmental > Terrestrial > Soil > Unclassified | place: USA: Iowa... | reverse complement strand
CCCCCACAAACCAGCCAGCAGCGACGTTAGGCATCGCTGACGTGTTTCGACGCCTGCCCCCTGATCCTTTCGAGAATCTCAGTGACGTGCTTCGGATACTCACCACTGAAGTACTCAAAGGTAAGCGGGTTAGCTGTGTAGAAGTGGCAGCAGAATTCGACCCAGTCTTCCGCTTGCAGCGGGCCATTGATTTTGAAGAGCTTGTTCGATCTGGCTTTGATGTGCGCTGTATTCTTCATCGTCATATTGAAGTCGGAATCCCGCCTCTGTAAATATTCTTCTTCCGTGAAAAGCTGGATCGCGCCGTCGAAGTGCCTGAAACAGTTGGCCGCGAGATCGAACTCGGCGTGCAGGTAGCGGGCGGGGAAGAAGTGCTGCCCCCCTACCTCAATCCGAATGTCCTCCGTCTTCATTTCCAAGGCCTGGAACGACTTGATGCCATTCAACTCGCTCCACTTGATGTCGAGACAGTACGCGTCGGCAAAGAGGAAAGATATTTGCCGAGATTCGAGATCCAAAGGCGGGCGCAACTTTGCGATTCCGGTTTTGATGTTTCGTATGTCCTCATCAAAGGGAGCGCCGTACCAAGTGTCAGCCTCGAAATAGCCCAGCCCGCCGACGTCGATCCGAACCCGGTCTTCGTCGAGGGCAATGTATTTTTCTATTCCGGGACCTTCGAACCGCCAGAATAGATCTACAAACCTCGGCGCCCAATTGTTGACTAGGTGCATTCCTCGCCGGTAACTGGGGTGGGCCATCAAAATAAAGTCGGGACCAGCAAAACATCCTTCGTGATGGAGGCTAGGAGGGAGTCGGTTTGCGATCTCGTTAAATGGCAGCAGTCCATCGCGCTCTGCCCTGATTGGTCCCAATAGCGTCCTTGCGATTCCCTGCGCCTTGGCGACGATGCCGATGGTCTGGATGTACTCGAATGACTCCGCGCCGAGGATTACACCTTTGGATGCGGCTAGAGCCGTGAACTTCGAAATCAGGTCGGTTGCTTCGGCAAGCCGTTTGCGGGACTGTTTTTCAATGTCCGCGAAATAACGGGCAATCATCTCGTCGTATTCTTGGTCAACCATTACTATTTCCGAGCAGGTGATAGGGGTCTCCTCAATATACAGTCGCAATGGTTACGACTGGGACGACTTTCCCCATAGAACGAGTTCGAAAGCACAACGCATCAGGCCTGGAATGACTATCACTTGCCGATTAGGGCCCATGGTTCACCCAAATTTGTAAATACTGCTGTAACACCTATTTGGCTTGTAACACCTAATGCACGCGAGAGACAAATGGTGTGCAACAACAATAAAACATAATAAATTCAACTACTTAACATAGCCTGTAACACCCGAAACACTTGTAACACCTCTTTTCGATCCCCCACACCCCATCAGTGAGAGCGCCACCAGCGAAAGCACCATAGGCTTGGTACGACTAATGGATATTCGAGCGCTGAATCGCCGAACACCAGAACGTTTTGCGGTGCCATTCGCCAACGACGGACGGGGGGAAATCTATCGCGCGAAGCACCGACATCGCCTGGGACCCTGAGGATATTTGGTGGGACGGGGGTCGGAAACCCGCGACATCGTGGTAGCGGCAGCCGTGCCAGTTTACTGAAATTTCAACGTTGAAATTGAAAGGATCTTGAAGCGAAAAGGACATCGTTACCGCAGCGGTAACGGTACCCGACTGTGTTGATGATAGTGAACGGTTGACTCAGCCAACTCGGTCAACCAGTCAACCAGTCAACCAGTCAACCAGTCAACTAACTTGGAAACCCAGCCACTAACGAGATCCTGCGGGTTCTCTGCCCCGTGTCTATCCGAAATGCCCAGGGTCCCCAGCCTCATCCCGATTTATAGTGCAAATGCACTGGTGAACAGCAGTTCACCGGTTCACCTGTTCACTAAGCTGGGCATTTTTTCGCTAACACGATCCCGCGGGTTTCCGACCCCGTGACATACGGTATTCCTCAGGGGCCCCGCCAATTATTGGCCGGGGCAAACTCCTGTACGGAGAAATCCCAAGCTATGTGAGGGAGGCTATAGGAGAGGGAGGAGCGATTTCGTTAATAAACGAATTCCAGAAGACGCGACGAGCGGTTAACGGGAGGTATGTTAGTAACGTCGCGCCCCTGTTGCAGCTGTAATTTGCACATTGTCCAAGGCGCTTCGCCACCTCCTGATGGCTTTGTCTTGCCTATCCGACGCTAAGTCCCATGCAGCACCAGACGTCCTGCCTTCATTCACCAAGCGCATCACGTCCGCTATGGCCGCAAGAACTTCTACCGAATGGATCGAAATATCTTTCTTGAAGTCTTCTGGACTCATACCGATAACCTCTGAAAGCCTTGGTACCTACGCCACGCGATCCTCTGTCCGGGAGAGGTGCTGATCATGCCAGAGAGAGGCCGACCGCATGTCCTTGCGCGTAAAAATGGATCCCGCTTATGCACTATGCAAAAGCCTTCCTAGTAACCATTTCACTGCGAAGATCGCCTATCAAATTCGCAATGGCTCGACTGGATGTTAAATTCTGGGTCGAAACCCCAGTCACGAGCAGTTCAACCTGGCCTGTAGATGGCTCAAAAACCTTGATCATGAGCGATCCATCCGGATTCACAGTACATGCACAGGAGAGGGGCAGAAAACCACATTCAATGATGTGGCGAAGTTCAAGAATGGAAATCATGACTTTCATCCCAAGGGTCTGGTTTGATTCTTGCTCTTTAATGATAGGCTGCTGGTCCAGTGTCGGTGGTAAAAACGACCAAATGCCCCTCTACCAACGATCTGACGGCGGAGCGTAGCTCGCCCAAAAGTAAGAAACACGGTCAGCGCGATTCACTGTGTATCCCTACATGTATCCCAGTCTGTATAATCGCTCTGCAAGCCACGGAAAATATGGAAGCCTAGGGTCTCCCTCGGGCACCAAAATTAAGAAAGGTCTTGCTTTGCAAGGCCTTTTTTTTCGCCTGCGAAAAAGCACCTGACACCCCGCCGCCTGTGTAGGAGCTGCCGAAGGCTGCGATCTTTTGATCTCGCTCCTCTTCCAAGCCGCCCGCACTGGTGGAACATTTCACAAGGATTCCCCCTATGGAATTGCTGCTGGAAACCGTTGCTCTGTTCTCGCTCAAGCTCGCTTATGAGACGGAGGATTCGAGTCCGATTCTGCGGGATGATTTGCTGATGAGTGATTATGAGCGGGAGGTTTTTGGGTTGCTGGTGCGTCGGGGGGATGTTGAGGCGATTCAGTTGAAGGTGGATGAGTGTGTGAAATTGACGCTGGAAACCATCGGAGGTGTGGATAAGCCGTTAGGGCGGGAGTTGCGGAGGTTGGCGGCTGAATTTGCCAGCATTCAAACGATGGAGCAGCTTGATGCCCCGCTCATCGCGCTCAAGGATTATCTGAAAGACATTCAATGAATGAAAGTGAGCTCCCTAAAAAAGCGGGAACGCCGATAGCCGAATCAACGCCAACCCCCAGCCCTTATCTAATATAATTCTGCCCCATTTCCAGTTCGAATCGTCTTGTGGCGGCATATAGCCTCATGCTACGATTAGTTGCTCGCCCTTAGTTAAACTAGGGTTGTTAAAATGCGACCCGAGTCAAAAATGTTACATGCGATTGCCTCTACGTTTACTCAAAGTGGTTGCAATTTAATTAGCGCTAATCGGTAAAGTAAACTAAGGGCGAGATCTAATTTTGTCTAAATTACAGGAATGTCAAAGCGCTCAAGACCTAGCAGAAGCACTAGATACTAGCTATAAGAAAATAGCTTACTTCTACTACGACGTGGATTATAGCAAGAAAAGCTATTACGAAAACTTTGAAATACCCAAAAAAAATGGGGGCAATAGGATCATCAAGGCCCCAGTAGCTCGACTTAAAAATCTTCAGAAGAAATTATCACTTTTACTAGATGAAATGTTTGTGCCGCACTCTTGCGCTCACGGATTTATAAAAGAAAAATCTATCGTAACGAATGCAAAAAAACACTCTCGAAAAAAATACGTTTTCAATATTGATCTGAATAACTTCTTTTCGACTATTACCTTCCCAAGGGTGCATGGCCTTCTAATTTCTAAGCCTTACTGCTTAAATAATGATGTCGCATCGGTAATAGCACATTTATGCACCATTGATGGATGCTTGCCTCAAGGCGCACCAACCTCACCTGTTTTATCTAATATGATATGCCGATCATTGGATCGTCAGTTAAGAAGATTGGCAAGATTGCATAGAGCCGATTACTCTAGATATGCTGATGACATAACATTTTCCTTTTATGCACCGGAGCCGTTTGTAAACGAATCGATTGTGATTTTCAAGGCCGGATCAGGAAACTATTTTTCGAGCGCAGGAGATATCTTAAAAAAAATAATCGCTAAAAATAAATTTTCAATCAATGAGTCCAAGACCCGATTGCAGGATAGGTTTGAGCGGCAGACAGTAACCGGGCTTGTAGTAAACAAAAAACTGAACGTTCCTAGATCGCTCATTAGAAAAACTTGCGCAATAATTCACTCCATTGAGACTTTTGGCCTCGTATTAGCGCAGGAACGATACATTAAAGAAAACCCTAACTCAAAGGCCAGAGTAGAGAATGTCGTTTTTGGTCGCATCCTCCACATTAAAAATGTTGTTGGATTCGAGTCGGTGGTTTACAAAAGAATTGCGCTTAGATTTAATCAGTTAAACATTAGTAGAAAGGCCCCGCTATCAAGCGGCAAAAATGGAGTTGTAAGCGCTAAATTTTGCAACTGGGTCAATCGACGGTGCTGGGTCGTTGAAAATAATGATGAAATCTCTCAAGGCTCTGGCTTCATGATTTCTGATAACTTGCTAATTACTTGTGCTCATGTAGTTGGTTCAACGAAGACAGTAGAAGTGTTTCGAGCAGGGGAAAACACTAAATATGAAGCCACTGTCTGCTATACCTCCTCGAACCCTCATATAGATGTCGCCGTACTAAAGATCAAAGATGCTCCCGGCGCATTTGAAGAGTTTCATTACAAGGATGAGGCCGTAATCTTAAATGCTGGAGAAACACTGACAATACTTGGCTTCCCAAAGTATAAGCATGACGCGAAAAACGTATGGATCAATAAAGCCCTGCTTATAAATCAAGTAATAACCGCCTCTAGCACTTACGGATATATCGACAAAGAGCTTTATGCTGGAAATAGCGGAGGACCTGTTCTGAGTGAAGATGGCGCACTAGTTGGCCTGGTCATCAAAGGAAACAATGATGCGGCTGAAGTTGATGATATATATGTGGATCACAGTGCTTTTTTGAGTTTTCCGGACGTATTGACGTGCGTAAAGGCCTTAAAGGAAAAGTACGCCATATAGGTAACCGATTCAGCTTGCATAAACTCGTAGAAAAAGAAAATCAAATTGATGCCCAGAATACAAGCCCTATAAATACAGCCGGAAAATTAATTACGAGAGAATGCGAAAAACCGGGACAAGAATGGGGACCGCAAAAAAATTGGGACGGGCTTTTTGGGATTATCCAATATTAAATCTTTCTAATCTTCCTAATTGACTGAACCGACCATAATAAAGATAGATCTGTCACCTTTTCTTTTCCTTTTTTTCACCTTTTCCGTGCTGACTTCCTTATCTTAATCTCATGAAAAAAGGGCCAACCTGTGAGCCAATTCAATATCAGAATCTATCAGCAAGGCGATCGAGCGATTTGGATTCCGGTGAGTAGTCGATCACCGAACGGCGCAGCACGTGCACTCCTCCCTTCCGTAGTTCCAAACGCTCTTTTCGCCCATGGCTACAAAGCTGAACCGGAGTCCTCACCGTACCTTGTGGCTCTTTGCTCGATACAAAAAGCATACATGGAGAAAAAAAGGGAGACTTTCATGGTGGAGGGTGGGCCAGAATCTCAACGCAAAGATGCTTGGCGTCACGGTAAGCAAAAAAGCGCCTCATTACTCAGCCCTACATCAGGTTGGGTTGAAATTCCTTTTCGAATGCTCGATGAAATTTCTGCAGAAGAACTAGCGCTCGAAATTGAGTCGTCAGGACAAGTCATAGTTACCTCCCATCGCTTGAGAGTCAGTCCCGAAGGTCCAATGTTTCGCCGAGTCTCGCAAGAGGTAAGGACATTCCAATTTGATTTCAGAGCTAGAGCTCTAGAGTTGTGGGAACCACGGTGTGCGCTAAGCGGAGCGACATGCCTTCTGGAAGCTGCACATATCAAGGGGGTTGCCACATCCAAACACGAAAACACCTCAGAAATGTTAAACCCGTACAACAGCATTATTTTAAATGTTGCACTTCATGGATTGCTCGATGTAGGTTTGATCTCATTTTCTGATAATGGCGTTCTGTTGGTATCAAATGCTCTCAATCAGCAGGATCAATCCATATACGGCGTAGACACGCCTAAACAAATTACTTTCTACCCTGAGGCGCTTCCGTTCCTTCAATACCACCGCAATAGTGTTTTCCAAGGGCCGGCCTGTTAATTCAAAAACCGGAGGGATTAACGCTGGATGCTTTCGCAGGTTGCATCGGGAAGGCCTGCACGATTCCTCCCACCCGTCGCTGCAAACTCAGCGACCGGGTGTGGAAACCCGTGTAATTCAAGGCGCAACAGCGTCCCCATCACGTCCGCCGGCGCTTTTTTTATGCCTGGACGAACACAAAGAACACAAAGAACACAAAGGGGACAGATTTATTTCCAGTTGCCGACGCAGAAGATGAGTGCGATTGCCGAGCTACTACCTCACAACTGGGAACCGCTTAGCAAGGTGTGATGGCTGGCTGCTTACACAAATTTCACACGTACAACTAGAAAAAACGCCCACCAACATGCGCCAAAAAATATCGTTTCTATCTATAAATCCTTACATGAACAACCAACTCTTCCAAAGAACCGCAAAACGAGCCATTAACACTATCCAACAAAGATAAAACCTGAGTCTCAATCTCATAAAAATCTTTTTTTGGCATATGCTGCAAAGTAAATCCCAACTGCTTCAGAACCGCAATCATCCGAGCCTGATGCTCCTGATAGATAAATGCGCCACCAAAAGCTTTAGTTGCCTTAAGATTTTAGGCCACTATTACAGAGTTCAAAGAGTTAATAAATAATATATACGGAGAGGAAACGGTCATAACTCCTCCTCTCGAACCCTCATATATCATAGAATACAACTTATGAATATCAAATGAGGATAGTACAAGAGCATCCCTCTTCCTTACCTCCTCAATAAAAAAAGCCTGAAACAGTGTCAAATGAGAGATATGGTTAGCGAAACGCGACGACGCCATACTAGACAAATAACTTAACAATGCCACAACAATACCGCCGATCGTAGCAACAAAAACAATCAAATCCACTGTTAATTTTGCGATATAAACAGCTGAGCTAATTTTCGAAAAAAACAAAATGAAGCATTCGTCCCTGAAGCAGAACGGCAAAGAGAAAACTCCACCAGCGACTCCAACCAAAACAAATAAAAATATCGAAAGCGCAAAACCAATACACCCTATTGAAATCAACAAAAAAACCAGTCGTTTCAATGACGGATTAAGCCCTTTCCAAACACCTCTAGCGCCCACTATCATCAGGTCGCAGCCTTTTCAATTTCGCTCTCAAAATAATAGTTGTTTTTTGATACGTTCGACCCAAAACAATCAAGCGATCCAAAACGCGATAGTACCGCCCCCGATACCAATGAGTTGCATTCTTAGACTCGTGATCCCTTTCCAGTCTAGCCACCATATCTTTTGCACGATTTACATCGCGCCTTGAAGGCAGCGGCTTTACCTGATTTAAACGCGCCAGAAGTTTTTTATGCTGCCCATGGCCCACACGAAGCAGCTTATTGACTCTTCCCATGCACCTATTAAAGTCATGCCTATATAAATGAGAAGTTCGATAGTTAGGCTCTCGAGCCAAAGACTCGACATTCTGAACAGCTGCTCTTATACGACCAACCTCGTCAGCTGGGAGCCTAGGGGATGAAAAGCAAACTCTTAGGCCATGCACAGTTAGCGGCTCAGTTGATGTGCGATATACTTTTGTTTTACGCTCATTGATTGGCAGATCCTTTCCTACAAGCATGTCACTGACGACTTTTAATGCGTATGAAAAATCCGTAGCTAAGGCTGGCGAAGAAATAGTTATATCATCAACAAGCCTGGTGTAGACCAAGCTTTTTCTCCGCAAACGTTCTACTACACCGCCCTCTACGTCATACAAACACAAGGACGCAATATAACTAGACGTTAAAGCCCCCTGCACCAAATGAGATCTATAACAGCAAATATCTGTCAAGATCCTAGACACTTCATCAGTATACTTTAGAAAGTCGTAAAAAATATTATAAACAATATCTTGGTGAATATTATCAAAAAAACTAGAAACATCTATTTTCAAAAGACTTTTAGCACCACAATGCCTTGCAGCACACGAAACATAATCTTTACTTAACTTCTTCCCAGTCGCGTCCTTTTGATTCGGAATAGACCCATACAAGTGGGCCGGCCACCTAATCACATAATAATTAGAGAAAATGGTATCGTTAATTTTTTTCTGCACACGACGAAGTAGGTGATGGGGATTATAAATCGTACGTGACTCTCCACCAGCTTTTTTTACAGTTTCAATTTTTGTGTACCGCTGATCTTCAGAAAGACCAAGGACCTCATCAAGGAGCGCCAACTCTATACGCAAAATTGAGCACAAACTCTCTTTCGTGGCTATAGATCTTGTCGAAAATTTTATTGGATTTGATAGTTCCATATCCTATCCACAGGAATAAATGTAGGCCAAACCAACCCAATATAAAGGGTCAAGAGAAAGATGTTGCTTTCATCGAAACCATCCGCTGAGAACTACCATCTTTCTCATAGTTGGCCCACCGTGAAGCACTCCAGCGGGACGCGGGGGTCGGAGACTGCCGAGGCCGTCTCCCCTTCTGTTCAACGCCTAAACGTTGAATGCTCGAAAATCCGAGCTAATCAGCGGATGTCTAATTTCGATTGCCGCAAATAAGCGGTACGCTTACGCTAGAGCAAAATACCCTTTCTTTGTAATGGATGGCAATACTGAATCATCTGTTATTTGGCTATAAAAATAAAATCTTTTAAAATCATAGTCATACAACAGAACTTGATTATAGATCGCGACCTGAAGCCCACAATTTTCAGCTGCGGAGCTTGAACTAGGAGCTTTCAAAGGTTGCAGGGAAGCGGTCCGCACGATACCCTTTCGTCGTCGCTGCCAATTCAGCGACCGGGTGTGGAAACCCGTGTAATTCAAGGCGCAACAGCGCCCCATCACGTCTGCCGGCGCTTTTTTTGTGCCTGCGGCGTGAGTTATGGCGGCTGTGCGTGGGACGTCTTCGGGCGTGCCGGTTTCCTTGATTCCCGGTTTTCCACCCTGCGCACAGCTGTCACCCATTCGTGTGGAAACGAACGTGGCAGCTCCTCATATCAAGGAGTCTGATAATGCGCAGCATCAATCCGTACAAAATTTGGATTTTCCCTCAAAGCGATTTCCAATTGCGCAACGCCCCACCGTCCACTCTCCCCCTCCGCCTCTCCGTCATCGGAGGTGGCAAATGACCGAACAATCAGAACTCAAAACTATCGGCCTAACACCCGCAATCTACTGCTCGGATCAACCGCTATTCCACGTCACTCGCGGCGTCCCCCTCGGCGATGCATTAGCCATGGCATCTGATTTTCTGTTCCTTGCCAAGGCACTCACCGAAGAAGCTGCCTACGCCAGAGACACCGACCGCCACGCCTGGGCTGCTCATTATCTGACCGCCATGAGTAAGGCGGTGGTTGATGATGCGGTGAAGGTGCTGACGCGCGATCGGGCATCGGCAACGACACCTGAGCGGACGGCGGCGAAATCCGAAAGCTAGCGGCTGAGCCACAATGAGCCCCGAGTTCTTCGGGGCTTACAAATGTGCAGCGCTTGGCGGCCGAAAACACGTGACGGCGCCCCGTCCTTGTAGTCAGATACGGCTATCGTTTGAATTTGCTGTACAGAGGCATTTGGCGGGAATGGTTATGACACCCAATCGGAATCACACATGGAAGCGCTGATTAATCCGGACGTTTTGCGATGGGCGCGAGAGCGGGCATCCCTGAGCACGAGCACCCTGGCCAAAAGTCTTGGTACGCAGGAAGACAACGTACTGGCGTGGGAGCAAGGCAGGAAAAAGCCGTCCTTCACCCAGGCAATGAATTACGCCCGGCAGACGTACATCCCATTTGGTTACCTTTATCTGTCCCAGCCGCCGGAGGAAAACCTTCCTCTGCCGGATCTGAGAACGGTCAATGGAAAACGCGAACCCGGATACAGTCTCGCCCTCATGGATACCATCAGGTGGGCCATGGAGAGACAAGACTGGTATCGCGACTATCTGACCAGCCAAGGGGTTACTGAAAACAGAGTCGTTGGAAGGTTTTCCGTGAGCGACAATGTGGATGTGATCGTTGCTGACATCCGAACAACCTTGGGAATATCCAACAAACCCAACCGCGGCGATTTTGATGACTATTTCAAAAGCCTGGTAGGCAAAATTGAGGCTGCGGGCATACTTGTGATGCGCAACAGTATTGTGAACAACAATACGAGTAGGCCATTGCTTGTGGAAGAGTTCCGGGGCTTTGCAATCAGCGACAAGCTAGCTCCGGTCATTTTCATCAACACAGCCGATTGCCATGAGGCAAGACTGTTCACTTTGGCTCATGAACTGTCTCATATCTGGATAGGTCGCTCTGGCGTGTCTGATGGCGAGCCTCAAAATCATAGATCGGAAGAGATCCTGTGTAATGCGGTAGCGGCAGAACTCTTAACGCCTGAGCGCGAATTCCTTTCCGTTTGGGACGCTGATGTTGAGTGGCAAGATAATATCCCGCACTTAATAAAATTCTTCCATGTTAGTGGCTGGGTGATAGCCAGGCGCGCCCTGACTTTCAATCTCATAACGGCGTCCGAATATGGTGCATTTATCGCCAAAAAGATCGCCGAGCACAAAGCTCGCAGCAAGACCGGAGCACCGCCCTACAATCGATTGCAGACAGGGCGAGTCAGCAAAACGCTTGCTACAGCGGTGGCCAGTGAAGCATTAAGCGGAAGAATGCTTTATCGAGATGCAGCACGCCTGATTGGCGTGAAGCCGCATAAGCTGTCTGACTATTCTAAAAAGGAACTTGGATTTTGAGTTATCTGCTAGATGCGAACTCCTACATACAAGCGAAAAATACTCACTACCGAATGGGCTTCTGCCCTGGTTTCTGGGACTGGTTGGACAGCGCATACGACGCTGGCAAGATCTCCAGCGTATCACTGGTCTACAAAGAATTGGTTGACTATGGCGACGAGCTATCCAGATGGGCGAAAGACCGGCCAAACCACTTTTTACCTGTCGACGACCCTAGTACACAGATAACCTTTGCGCAGATCGCAACGTTTGTCATGGATCTACCGCTCGCTAAGCAAGCAGAAAAAATACGATTCCTCGATGGTGCCGATCCATGGTTGATTGCTAAAGCGAGCGCAACCAGGCAGACCGTTGTAACCCACGAGGTGTTAGTGCCTCCGACCAGTCAGAAAATCAAAATTCCGAATATTTGCCGGCAGTTCAATGTGCCTTATATCAGCTCATTTGATCTACTCGATGCGCTTAATGCCAAACTTATTCTTGGCACCCGTTCTTAGAAAAAGGGGACATACGTTAGCTTCCAGCCAACACACATTCCGAACTCGCACATTTGAGACTGGTGGCGTCCACATGGGCACCTAACGGGCGATAATGGCCGAGCAACGTTTCTGTTATCGATCCGGCTGCCATTGTGAGTACCTTGGGAGATCATGCCCGCTCAGCCACGCCACGCCCTGTTCCGTCCATATGTGATACTTGGGCCTGGCGCTAGGCTCCTCGTCCAGAGTCGCTACGCGCACGATCATTGCTACTGATCCGTTCCGCTCAGCTGCAAGGTGCGATCCGCAGAGAGAGCAGAAGTGTCGGAGTTTCCCTGGAGATGATTCGAAAGATCTCAATGCATCCAAGCCCTGGGTCCATTTGAAATGCTCTCTAAGCACCCCTGCTGTGGTGACATAAGCAGCAGCATGGGTCTTCCGGCAGGTACTACAATGGCAATGGCTAATTGGCATATCAATGCTGTCGATTTCATAACCTACAGCCCCACAAGCGCAGCTTCCCTTCATTTCATTCTCCGATTTTCACCAAACGTGAAGATTATGGTCGCAATCGTAAATCGAGCCAATAAGTAGTGCCTGGAATCCTCGTCTGAGCGCTTGGCTAAAGGATCACGCCCCGCAAATCCAAACCGGTTGCCAGTTGTGCGTCCCACGGCCAGATCTGATTCTCTGAGGTCATGGATTTGCATCCTCCCGCTTGTTAGCAGCGCAACCAAATCAGGTATGTTCGGAACGGCTTCGGAGGAGCTGGGGGTGGAAAATTTCCATGCGCCAGAAACAAGAAGGCCCGAACGTAATGCCGGACTAAGCCAGCACCAGAGGGTCGGGCGCGATTGGGGTAAATGCTGCCGAAGCCAAATGACCAAGTCAATGTGTACGTCGCATAAAGCGCCGCGGTGACGGTGCTTACACGAGACCACGCTTCTGCACCGAAAGCTATGCGGGCGGCGGTGCAGTCTGATGAGTAGTGGTTGAAAAATGGGGATAATTCTAATGCTGGTTCGTGGGGTATGACGCCCAGGGGAGCGGGTTGCTTGCGGTGATCGCAGGGCTTTCAACATTGATGTTGGCTGGGCTGGCGCTTTCGCTGGCAAGCCAGCTCCTACAGGGATTGAGGTGGGTTGACTGGTGGTGTTAGCCCCGATTTTTTGGGGCTGACACATCAATCGGTTCAGAGCACATGCTGGGAAATCAGTTTTGAGATTTCCACCATCGATGTCCTGCCGGTGAATTCAAATTTCACTTTCCCCAACGACGAAAAATAGATCTCCAACTCGGAATCCAGATCAAACGTTCCCGAGGTTTCCACCGAGTACGCCACGATGTTTTTGTACGGCAACGAGGTGAAGTCTTTCTTGCTGCCGGTGAGGCCCTGCACATTGACTGCGATGATGCGTTTGTTGGTAAACACCACGCCATCGCGCATGGATTTGTACGAGTCGATGACCTGTTCCCCATCGAGCAAAAGAGCGGAAACCCGTTCGGCGTATTCTTCGTTTTGCTTGAGCTTGAAGAATCCCTTGTTGTTGAAATCAATCATTTGCCGCTCCTGGTTTTAAATGCACTTCAACGCTTAAAGACGCCTCAACGGCTATTCAATCTGAATCGGTCCCTTGGTCCCGGCATCGCTGTCCATCCAGTAGTCCTCATTTTGCAGTCGCCGATCACCCTGAATGGTGAAGAGGACCTTGCCCTGGCGAAACTGCAGCGTGCCGTCGGTGCGCTTGGCGTCCACCCGTTGGCCGTTGACCCAGACTTGTTCCTTGGCATCAATGCGGATGGTGGCTAGGGTGTCGCCTGAATCGCTCTTGGCCACCCACTGTCCGGCATAGGGGGTCTGGGTGGTTGCGCTGTCCGCCACGGGGTTGGTGAAGCCGGCCTTGGCGTTTTCCGCCTTGGTCTTGTGGATATCGCAGCCTTGGGTTTCGCTGACCTGGGTGCAGCCGGATTGCTCGAGTTGCTGGCGGTATTTTTCGTTGATGGCGTACGCCGGGGACTGGGTCGCGATCAAGATGGCCAGCGCCGGCAGGATGAGTCTATTCATGTGGGCTCCTTTGCGATCTCTATCGAACGGCATCGCACGTTCACTGTAGCTGGCTGATCACGTCCTTCAATACCCGCGCCAGGACAGCAGCACCTGTGGATAACTTGACAGTGCTACGGCACACCTTACTCATCCGGACCCGCATGACTTCACGCCGTCGGCTTATCCGACTCTTCATGCCCCGCCGCCCGCACTGCAACCTCAATCGCCCGAACACTGATCGCCGCAAATATCGCGGTCATCAGCACCCCGTTGAACCCCAGAAAAATCGCCAGAACCCGCGAGACGCCAAGTTTCGGCACGAGTTCTCCATAACCAATGGTCAGACCGGTCACGAAGCCGAAATAGATGCCGTCAAAAGGATCCCATCCCTCCAGATAGCTGATGATGAGGCCGATCAACACGATCAGAAAAAGCAGTATGGAAAAGATCGGCCAGACAACGCGAAAGTAGAACCCGACTGCTTTGTAGAATTCTCGACGGACGTGCGATGCATGAGTGGGCTTCATGTCATGGGCTTCCTGAGGTTTGCCTGAGCGGCAGGCGTATTACCACTCCATCAGCTTGGCACAAGCGCTGGAAACGGGTGGCCAATCGCTGCTCGCGACCAACGGACCGCTGTCCGTGTATAACAAGCACCAAGCCTCCAGAACCTTGCGGTCGAGGTTTTGCCCCGGCTCGCACTCCACCGGGGCCATGGGCCATTCACCCCATTGTTCATCGGCGATACATGCCACCGAGACGACGATTTGGGCTGCGCTCTTCTAGACTTAATGGGTGGTCGTGGACAGAACAGAGTACGTCGCTCTTGTACGGAGGAATCAACGGCCGCATGTCAAGCTGCCTTATGCCCTTTAGAGGTGCGGCAAAGACCGCGCCGGGCAAGAAAAGATACCCGCTCAGGGTGCCCTGGCCAACGGCCTGATAATGCCACGATACCGTGACGTGGCATGAGTGCCGCCGCCGACACTTTCGGACGACCGACAACCACCTGGTTTGTCCGTGACCGTGAGGATTGCTGAATGCCTGATGAGAAGTTGCACCTGCCGATGGTCAACAGCCTGCTGGAGCGCCACAAAGGCGTTGCGGGTGCACTGTTGCCCATTCTTCACGATATTCAGGAACGCATCGGTTATATCCCCGATGTCGCTGTCCCCGAAATTGCCCACGCGCTGAACCAGAGCCAGGCCGAGATTCGCGGGGTGATCAGTTTTTACCATGATTTCCGTACCGCGCCGCCGGCCCGGCATATCCTGCGGCTGTGCCGGGCCGAGTCCTGCAAGAGTCGCGGTGCCGAGGAGCTGGCCGCACAGTTGCGCGACCGTCTGCAACTGGATGACCACGGCAGCAGCGCCGATGGCAGCATCAGTCTGCGTCCGGTGTATTGCCTGGGTGCCTGTGCCTGTTCGCCCGCGCTGGAGCTGGATGGCCGGGTGCATGCGCGGCTCAGTGCCGAGCGCCTCGATGCCTTGCTTGACGCTTGCCGGGAGGACGCATGATGCCGGCTCTTTATCTGCCTTGTGATTCTCTGGCCCGCGCCGTTGGTGCCGATGAGGTGGCGGTGGCGCTTATCACTCAAGCCCGGGAGCGCAATCTGCCCCTGGAGTTGCAACGCACCAGTTCGCGCGGCCTGTACTGGCTGGAACCGTTGCTGGAAGTGGACAGCCCGCAAGGCCGTATCGGCTTCGGCCCGCTGACCGCAGCCGATGTGCCGTCGGTGCTCGAAGCCCTGCAAGGTGATCCGTCCACTCATCCACTGGCCTTGGGCCTGGTGGAAGAATTGCCGTATTTGAAGACGCAACAACGCCTGTTGTTCGCCCGCGCCGGTATTACCCGGCCGTTGTCGTTGGACGATTACCGAGCCCACGGCGGTTTCGAGGGTTTGATCAGGGCCGTCGCCATTGGCGGCGAGCAGACCGCGACGGAAGTGTTCGATTCCGGCCTGCGTGGCCGTGGCGGCGCAGCCTTCCCTGCCGGGATCAAATGGCGCACGGTGCGCGCCACTCAGGCAGCGCAGAAGTACATCGTCTGCAACGCCGACGAAGGCGACTCCGGCACCTTTGCCGACCGCATGTTGATGGAAGGCGATCCCTTCCTGCTGATCGAAGGGATGGCTATTGCTGGCATCACCGTCGGCGCCACCTACGGCTACATCTATGTGCGCTCGGAATATCCAGACGCCGTGGCCACGTTTCGCCAGGCGCTGAACATTGCCCGGACCGCCGGTTACCTCGGTGACAATGTCGGTGGCAGCGGCCAGGCCTTCGACATGGAAGTGCGGGTCGGTGCCGGCGCTTACATCTGCGGTGAAGAAACCGCGCTGTTGGACTCCGTCGAAGGCAAGCGCGGCGTCGTCCGCGCCAAGCCGCCGATCCCTGCGTTGAAAGGCTTGTTTGGCCTGCCGACCCTGGTGCATAACGTGCTGACCCTGGCGTCGGTGCCGACGATTCTGGCCAAGGGTGCGCAGTTTTATCGCGATTACGGCATGGGCCGCTCGCTGGGCACCATGCCCTTCCAACTGGCGGGCAATATTCGTCACGGCGGCCTGGTGGAACGGGCCTTTGGCCTGACCCTGCGGGAGCTGGTGGAAGGCTACGGCGGTGGCACCGCCAGTGGCCGGCCGCTGAAGGCGGCGCAGGTTGGCGGCCCGCTCGGCGCCTGGATGCCGCCTTCGCAATTCGACACGCCGCTGGATTACGAAGCCTTCGCCGCCATTGGCGCGATGCTTGGACACGGTGGAGTGGTGGTGGCTGACGACAGCCTCGACCTGGCCCAGATGGCACGCTTCGCCATGCAGTTCTGCGCCGAGGAATCCTGTGGCAAATGCACCCCCTGCCGCATCGGCTCGACCCGGGGCGTGGAGGTGATCGACCGGCTGCTGGCCGCGCCTGACCAGAGCGGTCGCGATGAGCAGGTGATCATCCTCAAGGACCTGTGCGACACCCTGCAATACGGTTCGCTGTGCGCGTTGGGCGGCATGGTTTCCTTCCCGGTAGCCAGCGCCCTCAAGTATTTCCCCGCCGACTTCGGTCTGCAGTCCTCGGAGGCCGACCAATGATTACTCTCTTCGACCCGAATACCGACATCGATCTGGGCACGCCAGCCCGCGACAGTCAGGTACAGGTCACCCTGAACATCGACGGCCGCAGCATCAGCGTGCCCGAAGGCACCTCGGTGATGCGCGCCGCCGCGCTGCTGGGCACGACCATTCCCAAGCTCTGCGCCACCGACAGCCTGGAAGCCTTCGGCTCCTGCCGCATGTGCCTGGTGGAGATCGACGGCATGCGCGGCTACCCGGCGTCCTGCACCACGCCGGTCACCGAAGGCATGAGCGTGCACACCCAGACGCCGAAGCTCGCGACTTTGCGCCGCAACGTCATGGAACTGTACATCTCCGATCACCCGCTGGATTGCCTGACCTGCTCGGCCAACGGCAATTGCGAACTGCAAACCGTCGCCGGCCAGGTTGGCTTGCGGGAAGTGCGTTACGGCTATGAAGGCGACAACCATCTGGCCGACGTCAAGGACACCTCCAACCCCTACTTCGACTATGACCCGAGCAAGTGCATCGTCTGCAACCGCTGCGTGCGCGCCTGCGAAGAAACCCAGGGCACCTTCGCCCTGACCATCACCGGGCGCGGTTTCGAGTCCCGGGTCGCGGCCGCCGGTGGCGATAACTTCCTCGAGTCGGAATGCGTGTCCTGCGGCGCCTGTGTGCAAGCCTGCCCTACCGCGACCCTGATGGAAAAAAGCGTGGTCGAACTGGGCCAGCCGGAACGCAGCGTAATCACCACCTGTGCCTATTGCGGCGTGGGCTGCTCGTTCCGCGCCGAGATGAAAGGCGACCAGCTTGTGCGCATGGTGCCGGACAAGAACGGCCAGGCCAACCATGGCCACTCCTGCGTGAAGGGGCGCTTTGCCTGGGGCTACGCCACCCACCCGGATCGCATCACCAAGCCGATGATCCGCAAAAACATCAACGATCCCTGGCAGGAAGTCAGCTGGGATGAAGCGGTGACCTACGCCGCCAGCGAATTCCGTCGGCTGCAGCAACAATACGGTCGCGACTCGATTGGTGGCATCACTTCCAGCCGCTGCACCAACGAAGAAACCTACCTGGTGCAGAAGCTGGTGCGTGCCGCCTTCGGCAACAACAACGTCGACACCTGTGCGCGGGTCTGCCACTCGCCGACCGGCTATGGCCTGAAACAAACCCTGGGCGAGTCCGCCGGCACCCAGAGTTTCGACTCGGTGATGCAAGCCGACGTGATCCTGGTGATGGGCGCCAACCCCAGCGACGCCCACCCGGTGTTCGCCTCCCAGCTCAAACGCCGCCTGCGCGAAGGCGCGCGGCTGATCGTCATCGACCCACGCCGCATCGATCTGGTGGACTCGGTGCATGCCCGCGCCGATGTGCACCTGGCCCTGCGGCCGGGCACCAACGTCGCCATGCTCAATGCCCTGGCCCATGTGATCATCACCGAAGGCCTGCAAAACCAGGCCTTTATCGACGCCCGTTGCGAGGGCAGCGACTTCGCCCGCTGGAGCGAGTTTGTCAGCCGCGCGGAAAACGCGCCGGAAGTGATTGCTCCTGTTTGCGGGGTAGCCGCCGAGGACATCCGCGCCGCTGCCCGGCTATATGCCACTGGCGGCAACGCGGCCATCTATTACGGCTTGGGCGTGACCGAGCACAGCCAGGGCAGCACCTCGGTCATGGGCATTGCCAACCTGGCCATGGCCACTGGCAATATCGGCCGCGAAGGCGTGGGCGTGAACCCGCTGCGGGGCCAGAACAACGTCCAGGGCTCCTGCGACATGGGCTCCTTCCCCCACGAGCTGCCCGGCTACCGGCACGTCTCCAACGAAGTGGTCCGGATGGAGTTCGAACAAGCCTGGAACGTCACCCTGCAACCCGACCCGGGCCTGCGCATCCCCAACATGTTCGAAGCGGCCTTGGGCGGCAGTTTCAAGGGCCTGTATTGCCAAGGCGAAGACATCGTCCAGAGCGACCCCAACACCCAGCACGTCACTGCCGCGATGGCGGCCATGGAATGCGTGGTGGTGCAGGACATTTTCCTCAACGAAACCGCCAAGTTCGCCCACGTGTTCCTGCCGGGCTGCTCGTTCCTGGAAAAAGACGGCACCTTCACCAACGCCGAGCGCCGCATCTCCCGGGTGCGCAAGGTCATGGAACCCCTGGGCGGCAAGGCCGACTGGGAAGGCACCATTGCCCTGGCCAACGCCTTGGGTTACCCGATGAACTACCGGCACCCGTCGGAGATCATGGATGAAATCGCCCGCCTGACACCGACCTTCACCAACGTCAGCTACGCCGAACTGGATCGCCACGGCAGCCTGCAGTGGCCGTGCAACGCCGAGGCACCGGACGGCACGCCGACCATGCACATCGATGAATTCGTGCGCGGCAAGGGCCGCTTCATGCTCACCGGTTACGTGCCCACCGAGGAAAAGGTCAACAGTCGCTATCCGCTGCTGCTGACCACCGGGCGCATACTCAGCCAGTACAACGTCGGCGCCCAGACCCGGCGGACCGACAACGTCGCCTGGCACGCCGAAGACCGCCTGGAACTGCACCCGACCGACGCCGAGAGCCGTGGCATCAACGAGGGTGACTGGGTCGGTATCGGCAGCCGCTCCGGCCAGACGGTACTGCGTGCGCGGATCACCGAGCGGGTGGCCCCGGGCGTGGTGTACACCACCTTCCACTTCCCGGAATCGGGGGCGAACGTCATCACCACCGACAACTCCGACTGGGCCACCAACTGTCCGGAATACAAGGTCACCGCCGTGGAAGTCAGCCGCGTCTACCACCCTTCCGAGTGGCAAAAACGCTACCAGGAATTCAGCGACAACCAACAGCGCCTGCTCGACGAACGGCGCCAGGCACGTGGCGCTAAAGCGGAGGTGCGCCGATGAGCACTGACAACCTGATCAAAATGGCCAACCAGATCGCCCAGTACTTCGCCAGCGAACCGGACCAGCAGCAGGCCGTGCTCGGCGTGCGCAATCATATCCAGTTGTACTGGGCGCCGACCATGCGCAGGGAATTGCTGGCCTGGCAGACCGAGCATCAGGGGGCCGACTTGCATCCCCTGGTGCAGGCGGCGGTCAATGGGGCGGGTTGGGAGGCTTAGGTTTACACGCGTTTTTTGAAGTCGACCGTTCAAGGGCGATTCAACTCGATTTGTGGCGAGGGAGCTTGCTCCCTCGCCTCGGATTGTGGATCGTTTCGAGATCAGGTCATCGGACACCCGTCACTGTCTTGACTGGCGGACACAAGCCAGTTGCAATTCATTGACATCAGCTGCGTTATCATTCGGCGCTTCTCTGTTTCCAAGATCCCGGATGTCCATGTCTTTGCCATTGCCCGACGCTCATCAATCCTTGCCCCCTGTCCTGACCGGCCCGCTGTTGCGGCGGCTGGAGCCTGCACGGCTGGTGCTCTGGCTTGTAGGATCGCGGGCATTATCGTTGACGTTGCGGCTGCAGAATGTCGGCGATATCCGCCTGGACGACACCTGCTGCACGGTGGTCCCGGTCGGCACTCACGCCTTTGTGCACTTGATCGATGTGCCACTGGACAGCCCCCTGCCCTGCGACACGCTGATCGAATACGATCTGTTGATCGACGACGATGGTACCGAGTCAGGCATCGCCGACTGGGCTCCGCACTTGCTGTACGGCGAGGCCGGTTGCCCGAATTTCGTCCTGCGCTCCCAGGTCGATCAACTGTTGCACGGTTCCTGCCGCAAGCCGCACTTCCCGGCACCGGATGGCCTGCTCTGTGTCGATCGATTGCTGGAGGCCGAGCCGGAGGCAGAAAAACGTCCGGCGCTGCTGATGATGAGCGGCGACCAGGTGTACGCCGACGATGTCGCGGGGCCGACGTTGCGGGCCATTCATGCCTTGATCGAGCGGCTGGGACTGTTCGAGGAGCACCTTGAAGGGGCGGTGGTCAGCGACAGCGCCAAACTCTACAACCACCCGGCCAGTTACTACCATCGTGCGGATTTGTTGCCGGCGCTGCAAAGCAACGACACCCTGCGCGACCGGTTTTTCGGCGGCGCGCGCAAGCCGATTTTCACCAGCAGCAGCGCCGACAACCACCTGGTGACCTTCGCCGAGGTCATGGCCATGTACCTGCTGGTGTGGTCGCCGACGCCCTGGACCTTGATCGCACCGAAACCGCCGAAATTGATTCCCGAACGGCGCGAGCGGTATGCCCTTGAGCAGACCCGGATCGATGGCTTCAAGGCCGGCCTCGGCAACGTGGCTCGAGCACTGGCACATCTGCCGAGCCTGATGATTTTCGACGATCACGACATCACCGATGACTGGAATCTTTCCGCGCAGTGGGAGGAAACGGCCTACGGCCATCCGTTCTCCAAGCGCATCATCGGCAATGCGTTGATCGCCTACATGCTGTGCCAGGGCTGGGGCAATAATCCGGATGCGTTCAGCGGCGTGCTGGAGAGCACCCGTTTATTGAGCGCCACGGGGCAGGACCACTACCTCGACAGTGATGTCCAGGACGCATTGATCGATGAACTGTTGAGATTCCAGAACTGGCATTTCGTGCTGCCCACCACCCCGGCGATCGTGGTGCTCGACACCCGCACCCGGCGCTGGCGCAGCGAGATGACGCTCAAGCAGCCATCAGGCCTGCTGGATTGGGAAGGCCTCTGCGAACTGCAACAGGAACTGCTGGATCACCCCTCGGCGATCATCGTTTCGCCGGCACCGATCTTCGGCGTCAAACTGATCGAAACCGTGCAGCGCGTCTTCAGCTGGTTCGGCTACCCCTTGTTGGTGGATGCAGAAAACTGGATGGCCCATCGCGGCGCGGCGCAGGTGATCCTGAACATTTTCCGACACTCGCGCACACCCGGTAACTACGTGGTGCTGTCGGGCGATGTGCATTATTCCTTCGTCTATGAAGTGCTTATCCGACATCGCAAGGGGGGGCCGAAGATCTGGCAGGTCACCAGCAGTGGCATCAAAAACGAATTTCCGCCAAGCCTGCTGGAGTGGTTCGACCGCCTTAACCGTTGGCTCTATTCACCGCGCTCACCCCTGAACTGGCTGACCAAACGCCGCCGGATGCGCATTGTTCCGCATGTTCCGGAGCATGCCGAAGCCGGTGAACGGTTGTGGAATTCGGCGGGGATCGGACAGGTGTTCTTTAATGAGAAAGGACAGCCGCAGGAGATTTATCAGTTGAATGCGGATGGCGCGCCGAAGACGCGGATGGTGGCGCCTGAGGAGAGCGACTGACGGAGTGAGACCGAGCCGCCTGCTTCGTCGAAACGTCCCCCGGCGCCGGCTCGCGCCCATCGTCGACTCTGCGGATCATTTGATCGGTGTCGCTTATGGATTTCACCAGAACCCTGATCATTGGCAACTCCGGTTCCGGCAAAAGCTGGCTGGCCGAGCGATTGGCCAGGCATCTGCAAGTGCCGTGGGTTGATCTGGATTCGATTCACTGGTTATCCGACGAACACAGTATCGCGCGTCCCCGGGGCGAGGCATTGGCGATGGCGCGGATTGCGGCCAGTCAAGAACGCTGGGTGATCGAGGGCGTTTACGGCTGGATCGTAAGCGAACTTGTCCACCGGGCCACGGCGCTGATCTGGCTATGCGTTGAAGATGAGGAATGCGTCGCCAATATTCGCCAACGAGAAGCCGGGCGCGATGATAAAGATGAGTTGTTGATTGCCCTCCTGGACTGGGCCGGCAGCTATCGGATGCGCGATGACTCCAGTGGATTTGCCGCGCATAAGCGACTGCTCGATGATTTTGTCGGCGCGAAACTTCAACTGATGGATCGCGCTGAAGTGATGGCCTTCGCCAGTACGCTGCGACGAACCAACTGATATCACCGGCCTCACGGAAACACCTATCCTGTAGGAGCTGCCGCAGGCTGCGATCTTTTGATCTTCAGCGCTTTCAACTTCCGTTAAATCAAGATCAAAAGATCGCAGCCTGCGGCAGCTCCTACAGGGGATTGTGTATGTCCCGGGGGATATCAGCTTACGCTGAGCGCCCGACAAACCCCTCTGACAATCATCTCCACCTCCCGCTCATCAATGGTCAGCGGCGGCAGCAGGCGGATGGTCTTGCCCCGTGTCACATTGATCAACAAACCGTGATCCCGTGCGGCGATCAGCGTCAGGTCGCGGATCGGCTGCTTGAGTTCGATGCCGATCATCAAGCCCTGGCCGCGAATCGCCAATACGTTTGGCGCGTCCGCCAATTCGCTGCGCAATCTGTCCAGCAGGCGTTTGCCCTGCAGTCTGGCGTTTGCCAGCAGGCCCTGCGCCTCAACGATCTCCAGCACAGTGCAACCCACGCGGCACGCCAGGGGATTACCGCCGAAGGTGCTGCCGTGACTGCCGGGGGTGAACAGGTCGGCGGCTTTGCCCCGGGCCAGGCAGGCGCCGATGGGAATGCCGTTGCCGAGGCCTTTGGCCAAGGTCATGACATCCGGCACGATGCCTTCGTGCTGGAAAGCAAACCACTGGCCGGTGCGACCGATGCCGGTCTGGATCTCGTCGAGCATCAGCAGCCAGGCGCGCCGGTCGCACAGTTCGCGTACGGCCTTGAGGTACCCGGGCGGGGCCAGTTGCACCCCGCTCTCGCCCTGGATCGGTTCCATCAGGATCGCCACGATGCGCGAGCCATGGGCTTGTTGCACCTTGTCCAGCGCTATCAGGTCGCCAAACGGCACTTTGACGAAGTCTCCCGGCAGCTGATTGAAACCCAGGCGCACGGCAGGGCCGTCGCTGGCGGACAAGGTGCCCAGCGTGCGCCCGTGGAAAGCGTTCTCCATCACCACCACCAGCGGTTGCTCGATGCCTTTGTGCCAGCCGTATAACCGCGCCAGTTTCAATGCAGTCTCGTTGGCTTCGGCCCCGGAGTTATTGAAGAAGGCCCGATCCATGCCCGCCAACTGTGTCAGTCGCTGCGCCAGGCGTTGTTGCCAGTCGATGCTGTACAGGTTGGAGGTGTGCAACAGCAGGCCGGCCTGCTCGCTGATGGCGCAGACGATTTTGGGGTGGGAATGGCCGACATTGGTCACCGCCACGCCCGCCACCGCGTCGAGGTATTCACGACCGGCCTGATCCCAGAGGCGGGTGCCCAGGCCCTTGCTGAAACTCAAGGCCAGGGGTTGGTAAGTGCTCATCAGGCAGGCGGCGGTCATGACATCAGGCTCCATCACTAGTCGGTGTTTTTCCAGTATGGTTAGCCACCTGAATTGGATAAACACTGCAAAACTTCAATCATTTTAAAGCTGGGCTTGATAATGGATTTGTTCCAGGCAATGACCGTCTACGTCAAGGTAGTGGAAGCCGGCAGCATGACCGGCGCCGCTGCGCAATGTGAAATGTCCACGACCATGGTCGGCAATCATTTGCGGGCACTGGAGCAGCGCCTGGGCGTGCGGTTGCTCAACCGTACGACCCGGCGCCAGCGCCTGACGGAATTCGGCACGGCGTACTATCAACGTTGCCTTGAAGTATTGGGGTTGGTGGCCGACTCCGAGCGTCTGGCCGAGCAGGCACTCGACGAGCCCGGCGGTACCCTGCGCATCACTGCGCCGCTGACATTCGGCAGCGAGAAACTGGCGCCGGCCCTGAGCGAATTCACCTTGCTGTGTCCACGGGTCAAACTGGACGTGGTCCTCACCAACCGGCGTCCGGACCTGCTCGAGAACGGATTCGACGTGGCCTTTCGCCTGGGCCACATGGAGCAGACCAACCTGATCTCCCGTCCCCTGGTCGCCTACCCCCTGACCATGTGCGCCTCACCGCACTACCTGGCGCGACGAGGCAATCCGCAAAAGCCTGAAGACCTGCGACACCACGACTGCCTGTCCTTCGCCTACCCGGCCGGAGATGACTGGCACTCAGTGGAAAAGGAGTGGCGGCTCCTCGGGCCCGAAGGCGAAGTCGCTGTGGCGGTGAGCGGCCCCATGCTGATCAACAGCTCCGCCGGTTTGCATCAAGCGGCACGCACCGGCATGGGTATCGTGCTGCTGCCCGATGCGCTGGTGGAACAGGATCTCGAGGATGGAAAGTTGCTGGCCGTGATGCCGGACTACTTGCCACCGAGCCGGCCGATGAGCCTGATGTACGCCCAGGATCGCTACCGTTTGCCGAAACTGCGCAGTTTCGTCGACTTCGCCATGCAGCGATGGGGCAAGCACTAACCGTACCCGACAGGCCTTGAACCCTGAGCGCCTGCCTCTGACGACTCATGGCCCCGCCTTCACCAACACCGGTTTCTCCTGATACCGATCCGGATACAGCTGCTTCAACTGCGCCACCTTCGGCAGGTCGTTGATCACGATGTAGGGATAGGTCGGGTGTTCGGTCAGAAAGTCCTGATGTTCCTCCTCCGCCGGGTAGAAACCGTTGTAGCTTTCAAGCCGGGTCACAATAGGTTTTTTGAATGAACCGGCGGCGTCGAGCTGGGCGATGTAAGCCTGAGCCACCCGCTGCTGTTCGCCGCTTTGCGGGAAAATCGCCGATCGGTACTGGGGTCCGGTGTCAGGCCCCTGACGATTGAGTTCGGTCGGGTTGTGGGCCACCGAGAAGTAAATCTGCAGCAAGGTGCCATAACTGACTTGGGTCGGATCGAAGGTCACTTCGACGGACTCCGCATGGCCGGTATCCCCTTCGCCGACCCGGTCATATCGGGCCGTGTCGGCTTTACCGCCAGCGTAGCCGGAGACGGCCCGCTTCACGCCTTTGACATGCTGGAACACCCCCTGGACGCCCCAGAAGCAACCGCCCGCAAAGACCGCAGTTTCGTCATCGGCCTGGGTGGTTTCGTCCAGGGCCGGAGGCGGAATGATCACCGCCTCTTCGGCGCCGAAAGAGAACGCCGCGCATTGACCGATGACGCCCGCGGCGGCCAGCCCCAACAGGGCGCGACGCCAGGTGAAGAAGATGTTCATGAGGCTGACTCCTGGATGAATGGAAGGCATGCTGTGCAGGCGCTTGAGAAAGGATCAGGCCACCTGTGGCTTGAACGTCAGCGCCAGACCGTTCATGCAGTAACGCAGGCCGGTGGGCTTGGGCCCGTCATCGAAGACATGGCCCAGATGACCGCCGCAGCGTCGACAGTGAACCTCTTCGCGCAGCACGCCGAAGGAGCGGTCCTGCCGGGTGGCAACAGCGTTGTCCAGCGGCGCCCAGAAGCTCGGCCACCCCGTGCGGCTGTCGAACTTGGTCGCGGAGGAGAACAGCGGCAGATCGCAGCCGGCGCAAGCAAAAATGCCGTCACGGTGCTCGTTGTTCAGCGGGCTGCTGTAAGCCCGTTCAGTGCCTTCCTCGCGCAGGATTTCGTACTGCTCGGCGCTGAGCATGGCGCGCCATTCGCTCTCGCTGTGGACCACCTCGAAGACCTGCGCCGCGCTGGCATTACTGATGATTGCCGAGCTTGCGGAAAATTTTGGCAATACACCGATCACCAGGGCTGCTGCCCCCAGCCCGCCGCAGGTTCCAAGAAATCGCCGTCGTGACAACATGGTCTTCTCCGATTAATTCAGGTGCGTGACTTGGAACACAGGGTAGGCCTGGTTTGATCGCCAAACCCTCACGGAGAGTTAAACAATTCGTGATAACTGCGCCTGAGGAAATCCCGCACAATGCGCTCATCGCGCCGAAGGATTGAGTTTGATGGAACCGACCAAACGCGTCCTCGTGGTCGAGGACGACCTGCCTATCGCCGACCTTATCTGCCTGCACCTGCGTGATGAGCAGTTCGAGGTGGTGCACTGCGCCGACGGCAACGAAGCCATGCGCCTGCTGCAGCAAGGCAGCTGGGATGCACTGATCCTCGACCTGATGCTGCCCGGTGTCGACGGCCTGGAAATCTGCCGCCGCGCCCGCGCCATGGCCCGCTACACGCCGATCATCATCACCAGTGCGCGCTCCAGCGAGGTCCACCGGATTCTCGGGCTCGAACTCGGAGCCGACGACTACCTGGCCAAACCTTTTTCCATCCTTGAGCTGGTCGCCCGGGTCAAGGCCCTACTGAGACGGGTCGAAGCCATGGCCCGCAACCTGAAGATGGACGCCGGCAGCCTGATCATGGACGGCCTCGCCATCGACCCGATCACCCGCGACGTGTCCCTTGACGGCCACCGCCTCGACCTCACGCCCCGGGAGTTCGACCTGTTGTATTTCTTCGCCCGCCAGCCCGGCAAAGTGTTCTCGCGCATGGATCTGCTCAATGCCGTGTGGGGTTACAGCCACGAAGGCTACGAGCACACGGTCAACACGCACATCAACCGCCTGCGGGCGAAAATCGAGACTGTTTCGCCACAGCGCAGCCTGATCCTCACGGTGTGGGGTCGTGGTTACAAGTTCGCGACGAAGGAGCAATAGGCTCATGAGGCTGACCCTGACGCAACGGCTGTCCCTGGTCTTCGCCGCGCTGTTGCTGGTGTGCTGCGCAACCTCGGCGTGGATGCAAGTGCGCGCCAGCCGGATGCATGAACTGGAGGTGGTACAAGGGCTGTCGCGCAATCTGGCGCAGCATATTGCCCATGACACGGTGCTGATGGATGCCAATGGCCTGATGCCCGATGCCGTGCACGAACTGTTCAGCAAACTGATGCAAGTCAACCCCAGCGTCGAGGTCTACCTGTTGGACACCGAAGGCGCGATTGTCGGCAGCGCGGCACCCGAGGGGCGGATACGCCGCCAGCGGGTTGACCTGGCGCCGATCCAGCGCCTGCTCAACGGTGATGCGCTGCCGATTCTCGGCGACGACCCGCGCAGCGCCGACGGCCGCAAGGTGTTCAGTGCCGCGCCGTTGCAGGTCAACGGCAAGCCGGCGGGCTACCTGTATGTCGTGCTGCTCGGCGAAGAGCGCGACCGCCTCGCCGAACGCGGCGCCACCAGCGCAGCACTTGATACTGCGTTGTTGTCCATCGCATTGGTTGCGCTGCTGTGCCTGATCGCCGGCCTCACGGCTTTCGCCCTGATCACCCGTCCCTTGCGACGTTTGACCGAAACCGTCAGCCGGTTCGACATCGACGGCGTCCCCGTCACGCCCTCCATGCGCGCCCCGGTGGAAAAAGCTGCCAGCCACGATGAAATCGCAGTTCTCGACACCGCCTTCCGGCAGATGCAGGCGCGTCTGAGCGAACAATGGCGCTCGCTGACCCGCCAGGATCAGGAGCGCCGCGAAATGGTGGCGAATATCTCCCATGACCTGCGCACGCCTTTAGCGTCGCTCCACGGCTATCTGGAAACATTGTCGATCAAGGATGCCACCTTGTCCCCCGCCGACCGTCGCCGCTACCTGGGCATCGCCCTGGATCAAAGCCGCAAGGTCGGTGGCCTGGCTCAATCGTTGCTGGAACTGGTGCGCCTGGAACACGGTTTCGTGCAACCGGTGCTGGAGCGCTTCTCCCTGACCGACCTGGTACAGGACATCTTTCAGAAATTCGAACTGACGGCCGAGGCGCGCCAGGTCGAACTGAAAGCCAGCTTCGCCCCCAACGTTTCCGCCGCCTGCGCCGACCTTGGCTTGATCGAACGAGTGCTGACCAACCTGTTCGACAATGCGTTGCGCCATACCCCGCAAGGTGGAGAACTAGAACTCAGCCTGCGTCCCCGGGGGTCTTTTGTCGAAGTCACCGTCAGCGACACCGGGCCCGGCATTGCGCCGGAACTGCGCGAAGGCCTGTTCCTGCGCCCGTTCAACATCGGCGGCGCGCGTCGGGATGGCGGGCTGGGATTGCGCATCGTCCATCGGATCCTGCAATTGCACGGCGGCGAGATCCAGCTGATCGATATTCCCGGACGCGGCGCGAGCTTTCGCTTTTCGTTGCCGGTCGACGAGCAAACCGCCGAGCAATGGGCGGTTCGTTCGATGAATCTGAATTCGATGGGGAAACCGTGACAACGCAGCGCAGGTCCAATAGATTAGGCGGCCTGAAAAGGCCCCGTGCTTTCTCGCCTCAACCCAAGTTAAAAGAAGTAGTGAAATTTCAATGTCCGATTCCAATACCGCTGAATCCGTAGTCACCTTGTCGTCCAAAGCGGAATACGAAAACTCCATCAATCTTTCACAGCATGTACCCCAGGCGAAGACCATCAGCGAGATGGTCCTGGACGCTTTCCAGTCCACCCGCGAAAGCGACCAGATCCGCGAGCTGCGTGCCGCGATTCGCCAGGCCCACGACCGCTTCGACGATGACACCGCCTACGAACTGATGGGCGAGCTCAAGCAACTCAAGGATGCCGAAGCGGCCGACATCGCGGCCCTGGAAGACTTGAGCAGCAAATTCCCGATCAGCCGGATTCTCTCCAGCTTCAAGGACGATCCGGCCTTCCAGGAAATCGTCTACGGTCTGGCGCTGAAGGTGCTGAACCAGACACACCAGGCCATCAGCAACCCGACCAGTGGCAAAAGCAAGGCTGCCCGGGCCAAGAAAGAGGCCGAAGTGTTCACCATCAGCAAAGATGGCGTGAGCGTCACGCTGCCGCTGCGCACTCCACGTTCGCGTCTGAACGTAGACCGTAAAGCCCTGGAGTTCCTGGGCCTGACCTTCGTCGGCGAAGGCGATGAAGCGGAACTGGAAAGTGAGACGTTCCTGGACAATGCCGGGGCCGAGCAAGCGGTCAACCGTAAAAACATCATCACCGCGCTTCAGCAGCAAACCGCGTTCGATGGCTATAGCATCGCCGCTCAGTAACGCCCCCTGCCTGCGGCGCTCCAGACGCCACTGAGCCAACAGCCCCGCCCAGGAGCCCCGCCCTAGAGCGGGGCTTTTTATTGCCCGCAACTCCAGCAAAAGCACGATTACTCTCTCAGTATCGACACCAGAAAAAACACTTCCCTTAACCCTTGAACACCACGGGTCCGCCTGCGGGGAGCGTCAACTCACTTTCCAGCCCAAGACTTCAGTGGTGCGATTGCTGAGGTCATCATGCACACGCCCCCCTTGTACCGTCAGTTGGCCAACCACTACCTCGATGCGATCCGCAGCGGCACCTTGAAAGCGGGGGAACGGTTCCCCTCCATTCGGCTGATGATGGAAAAACACGCCGTCAGCCTGTCGACCGCGGTTCAGGTCTGTCGGGAACTGGAGGACTGCGGCGTGCTGGAAGCCCGTCCGCGCTCCGGCAACTACATTCGCCAACCTGACGACTTGCCCAAACCGGGCGCCAGCAACCCTTCCCCGCCCGTCGACACAGATGTATATGTCGGTATCCACGAACAGGTGTCGTGGGTACTCAAGGCCAGCCAGCGTGCGACGATCAAGGTCAATTTCGCCAGTGCCTACTGCGCGCCGGAACTCTATCCGCTAAAGACGTTGCAGGACCATATGCTCAAGGCGCTGCGCCAGGATCAGCATTTGCTCGACGCGGCTCGGCCGACCTGCGGTCTCGGCGCATTGCGTAGCACCCTTGCCCGGCGCGCGCTGACCGCCAAGACCCACCTGCCCGCCGAGCGGATCGTCATCACCAACGGTGCGACCGAGGCGATCAACCTGGCCTTGCGCGCAGTGACCCGACCCGGCGACACCGTGGCCGTGGAATCGCCGACCTTTTACGGCCTGTTACAAATTCTCGAAAGCTTGAACCTGCGGGTGATGGAAGTCCCGGCGACGGCGCATGCGGGGATCAATCTGCTGGCCCTCGAACAACTATTGCAAGGTGCCGAGCGAATACAGGCGCTGATTGTCACACCCAACCTGCAAAATCCGTTGGGCAGCATCATGCCCGACGCCAATAAGGCGCGATTGGTGCAACTGTGTGCCGAGCACAATGCGGTGCTGATCGAAGACGACACCTATGGCGACCTGGTGGACACCGAGCAGCCGTTGTCCACGCTCAAACACTGGGACCGTACCGACAACGTGATCTATTGCGCGTCGCTGAACAAAACCTTGGCACCGGGCATGCGCCTGGGCTGGATCAGTGCGGGCAAATGGCACGACCGCGTGGAAATGCTCAAGCACACCCAATCCCGCGGCTGCGAGGCGTTGTCGCAACTGGCGGTCAGTGCGTTCATGAAGACCCCGTCCTACGAACGTTACCTGCGCCGATTGAGGAAAACTCTGACGCAACAACGTCAGCAGATGAGCACGGCGATCAGTCGCTACTTTCCACCAGGCACCTGCGTCACCAGCCCTAGGGGCGGGACGCTGCTGTGGGTGGAACTGCCTCGCCATCACTCGTCCCTGGCGCTTTTCCATGAAGCACTGAAGGCGGGCATCCAGGTTTCACCTGGGGCTATCTTTTCCAATACCAAACGCTTCGATCATTTTGTGCGCATTGGTTGCGGCGCGCCGTATTCGCCGCGGATCGATGAAGCCTTGGCGACTCTCGGCCAACTCCTGAAAAACCAGGGCTGACCCATACCCTGTAGGAGCTGGCTTGCCAGCGAAGGCGTCCTTCCAGCGAACACGTTATTGACTGACACACCGCATTCGCTGGCAAGCCAGCTCCTACAGGGGAGTCGTCAAGCCGGGTTTTGATGCAGGCAGATGATGTGCGGATCGTCATTCCAGTGCGGGAAGCGTTCGGCGATCAGCGGGTCGTGACCGGGAATGACGTGGTCTTCGCTGTCGGCCAGCCGATCGATTTCGATGAACGCTTCCAGCGTCTGCGACAGATCGTCCAGAATCGGAAACGGACTGCGCTGGCGAATATTGGCCCACAAATGCGCAGCATCCGAGGCCAGCACAATCCATCCCCTTGCGGTATTCACCCGCACCACCTGGCTACCCGGGGTATGCCCGCCCACCGGGTGCAAGGTCACGCCGGGAATCACCTCGACGACACCGTTATGCAAACGCATCCGTCCTTCGAACAGCGGCGGCAGTGCCGACATCACATCATCGACCTCGTAAGTTTTATTCACCGTGCGATGGGCCATTTTCGGTCCGGTACAGAAACGCAGTTCCGCTTCCTGCAGATGCACGGTGGCCTTTGGAAACAGCCCGAGATTACCGGCGTGGTCCCAGTGCAAATGGGTGAGGATCAGGTTGTCCACGTGCGCCGGATCGATGTCCAGCTGGCGCAGGGATTCTTCCGGCAGGCGATACATCTGACGGTTGCGCCGATCCGCCGTGGCCGGTTGAAAACAGGTGTCGACCACGATCACCTGCTGCGCGTTACGGATGACCCAGAAGTAGTAATCCAGCGGCATGGATGCATCCGGATCTCCACAGCAGGCATCGTAGAGAAAATTCTCCCGGGCGGTGCGTTGGCCGTTGGCGCCGACACGGATGGCGAACACTTCGTACACAGGAACGGACATATTCACCTCCTGATCAAGCCGCTGCCGTGGCATTAAGGGTCGGACGAAAGTCGAAATCGATCTGGTCGCTGATGCCCAGATCCCGGGCCAGACGATGCAGGCCGCTGTAGTCACGCATGATCGTGGCGTTCTTGTTGCTCTCCCGGGTGTCGGCAATGATCAGCGCGGCGTCCTCGACCCCGAGCTGCGTCAGAATCGCTTCCCACATCGAGTAGTCCTGAGCGATAAAGGCACTCAGCGCCACCGACAAGGTCTGTGCGAAAAACGTCCGTTGAGCAGGCGACATGTTGGCGTACATGACCTTCGCCACTTCGGCGAGAATCTTGCTGTGGGCATATTCGTCGCGGTTGTGCAGTTCTGCCACCCGGCGGTTTTGCGGCTGAATGCTTAGATCGTCGGCCAGCAGATCCAGGTAGGCGTTGACGCTGATCTCGGCCACCACCGCAAAGGTGATCGCCGCCAGATCCTTCTGCCACTGCTCGGGCAGCTCTTCACGCAGGGCAAGCAGGCGCAGGTAGGTCACCGACGGCGGCAAATCCAGATCCTGATCCAGTGCGCGCTCCTCCCTGGTGCGCTCAATGGCCCGCAGGTGCATGAGCGTGTGGTAGTGCTCGTCGATCAGGGTCTGCTGCATGGCCTCGCGAAAGTGCCAGTCGTTCTTGCCCAGGTACTGATTGGCGATGACGCTCAGCGCCGGGTTGACCACATGCTCTTCGGCGGTCACCGTGCGCAGGTTGTAGCCGATCCAGCCCCAGGTCACCACGGTGCTCTTGAGCTCGTCGCTCAGGGCCTGGAACTTCGGATGATGAAAAAACGGCACCATGGCCTCGGGATAATCCGGACGTGTCGGATCGAACGCTTCGCGGGGCTCGGCCTTGTCCGGTGCACACACCGTGGCCCTCTTGGTCCAGGCCTGATTGAGCCGCACGACCAGTTGGTGATCGACCTTGGCGATCTCGATTGCTGTTTGCATGACGCGATACCTGTAGGACGCGTACCCGCCAAGGGGTACGCCAAAGGAATAATGGGCGACGGATAAATCAGCCCAGCCAATAGCGGGTCAGGTTGCGCGCCGGGTCAGTGTATCGACTGCGGGCATGGATCATTCGCCAGTTGTCCCAAATCAGCATGCACCCATCGGGTATCAGCACCGGGGTGTTGTGCTGCACGAAGTAGGCTTCGCCCAGCATCGCGAACCTGGCCAGCGGCGAAGCACTGTTCGCGACCTTCGATTGCTGCAGATCCTCCTTGGAAGGGTTCACGTCGCCGTAGTGAAACTGGTTATAGCTGAAGCGGAAAATGTCCCCGTCTTCGGTCGGCGTCAGGATGTATTCCTTGACCCGCCGTTGTGCCGCCTCGCCGGGTTTGGCGGTGGCGACGAACTCGACCGGGGTGTCGTCGATCCACTCGCGCAACTCGGGATCGGTGCGTTCCAGGTGCGTCAGTAACTCGTACCCGTCCACCAGCCCTGTATGCCCGCCACCGCAGGTGGCCTGTTGATGACAATGCAACGCCAGATAGCGTGGTGGAGGCCCGTAAACAGGCGCTTCGGTGTGCGGGCCGATGCCGTTCATGCTCTGGGAATACGGCAAGTCTTCGTACCCCGGCTTGCGGGTGATGGCGAAGGCGGTCTGGCCATTGAACTGCGGGATGACCGGGCCGAATTCATGCAGCGTGCCGAGCACATCGTAGGCGAATTCGTCCGGCGTCAGCACCGTCCAGCCGCGCGCCGACAACTCCTCATGGCGGTGTCCCAGTGAAACGAAAGGTGCAGACGCAACAATCCCTTGATCTGACATGGTGAAGTTCCTGGCTGTTTATCAGGCGTTGACGGTTGAGGTGTAAGCGGCAATGAAGTCGCGGCAGGCGCGGTCCGGTCGATAGCGCTGCTGATCGATGCTTTGCACCGGGGTGATTTCGGCGGCAGTACCGGTCAGAAAACACTCGTCGAAGTCGCCAAGCTCCGTAGGAAGAATGGTGCGTTCGATGACCTGGTAATCCAGTGTCCGGGCCAGTTCGATGACGGTCTGGCGGGTGATGCCATTGAGGAAGCAATCCGGTCGCGGCGTGTGTAACGTCCGGTCTTTGACGAAGAACACATTGGCGCTGGTGGCTTCGGCGACGTGGCCTCGCCAGTCGAGCATCAGGGCATCGTGAAAGCCGTTGTTTTCCGCGTCGTGCTTGCTCAACGTGGCGATCTGGTAATGCCCGGATGCCTTGGCTTCGAAGGGGCTGCAACTCGGGGGTGGACGACGCCACTCGGCGGTCTTCAAACGAATGCCGGCCATGTGCCCGGCCGGGTCGAAATAGCTCGGCCACTGCCAGCAGGCAATCGCCACATGCACGCGATTGAAGCGCGCCGAGGTGGAAATCATTTCGCTGCCACGCCACGCCACCGGGCGCAGATAACCCTCGACCACGCGGTTGCGTTGCAGCAGTTCGACACTGGCCTTTTCCAGTTCGGCCAGCTCATAGGGAATGGCAAAATCCATCAATTGCGCCGAGCGGTACAAACGCTCGCTGTGTTCACGCAGTTTGAAAATCTTGCCGTTGTAGACGCGCTCCCCCTCATACACCGTGCTGGCGTAATGCAGACCGTGGCTCAACACATGCAGCCGCGCCTGGGACCACTCGACGAACTCGCCGTCGAGCCAGATAAACCCTTCTCGCTGATCAAACGGGATACCGCTCATATCCATATCTCCTGAAGAATCGTCCTACGCTGTCTCGAGCAGGACCGGTATCAATTCGGGCACTGCCACAGGCTCGGGCTGAAAGAAGAACGAGCGCTCGCCAAACGCCGGCCTCAAGTCGTCGAACCAGGTCGCCTGCGGATCGAAGCGCGCATAGAAGGTGCGCAACACCCAATGCGGATTGCGGGCCTGGAGGAACTGCAGCACGAAGACCTTTTCCCCGGCCACGGTCTCGATGCCGTTGATCAACACCTTGCCGTAGAAAGTGCTCATGGACGGCCCGCGCACCGTGCGGGCCAGCCCGGACACCGTGCGATACGCCGCCTGGAAGATCTCGAACGCCCGGGCCAGCGGCATTGCGAAGTAATGGCTGGGCCCGGTGTCGCGCTCGACGAACATGTAATAAGGCACGGCCCCGAGCCGCACGCCTTCGGTCCAGAGCGCCGCCCAATCCGCAGGGTTTTCGTTGATGTGCCGGATCACCGGCGCCTGCATGCGCAAGGTGGCCCCGGTGGAGCGAATGCGTTCGACGGCCTGGCGGGCAATGTCCTGGCGGATTTCCACCGGGTGGTTGTAATGCCCCATGATCGACAGGTTTTTCCCCGCGGCCACTATCCGTCTGAACAGCTCGAGCAGCTCAGGCGCATCCTTGTCGCTGACAAAGCGTTGCGGCCAATACGCCACGGACTTGGTGCCGATGCGGATGCTTTTCAGGGCAGGCAATTGCAGCAACGGTTCGATGTAGCCGGCCAGCGAGCGCGTATTCATGATCATCGGATCGCCGCCGGTGATCAGCACATCGGTGACCTCGGGGTGCACCCGCAGGTAACTCACCAGCTCCTGGGATTCACGGGCATTGAACTTGAGCTCTTCCTCACCGATGAACTGCGCCCAACGGAAACAGAAGGTGCAGTACGCGTGACACGTCTGACCGGCACCGGGGAAAAACAGCACGGTCTCGCGGTACTTGTGCTGAATGCCCGACAGGACTTTTCCGTCGAGGGTCACGCCGTTGTGTGTCAGCTGCCCGGCGGGATGGGGGTTCATGCGCAGCCAGATCGCTTCGATCCTGCGCTTGATGGCGGCGGCGTCATCCCGTTCGATCAGTTGCTTGAGCGAGGCGTACTCGTCCGGCAACAACATGTCCTTGTGGGGAAAGGTCATGCGAAAGATCGGATCGTCAGGGATGTTGTTCCAGTCGATCAACGTGCCCAGCACGTATTCATTGGTGCGAAACGGCATGACCCTGGCGACCACGGTCATGGCCTCCTGCAGCGCTGGCGTCAGCTTCCGCCAGTACGGCGTGTCGCGGATGGTGCGTGAGTTATAGGGTTTGTATCTTTCCTGCTCCGACAGTCCCTGCATGGCAGCGCTCCTGGTGATTGCCTGGCGGTGGCTTTGGACATTTCAGAGCGTGATGGCCGGCGCTACGCGCGCCATGTCCATCCACGCCCGAACGCTGTCGCGATCCCATTGGCGGCGCACATACGCCGCGAGTCGCGCAGGCACCTGATCGCCATTGGCGAGCAGGCGGTTGAGCATGATTGCCAGGTCGGTGTCGGCAATGCTCCAGTCGCCAAACAGGTGATCGGCGCCCTCTTCCAGCAGCCGGTCAGCCACGAAGAACAATCTGCCGACAGCAGCCAGGGCCTCGTCGGACAGCGGGTTATCTTTTTTGCCGAAGTAGATGAGGTCTGCCGGGCGCTCCTTGCGAATCACCAGCAGATCGCTGCGCAGCCAGGCCTGGAGTTGACGTGCGCGGGCGCGCTGTTTGATGTCCAGCGGGAAGAGTTTGGGTTGCCCCGGTGCAACTTCTTCCAGGTATTCGGCAATGGCCGAAGATTCCGACAGGGCAAAACCGTTATGAACCAGCGTGGGAATCTTGCAGGTCAGCGACACATCACGATAAGTCGCCTGATAGTTTTCTCGCGCCTTTAAATCCACCGCTACAAGTTCAAATGAAAGTTGCTTTTCTTTCAGCGCCACGAATACCGACATTGCAAAAGCACTGACAAAATCCGCGCCAACATACAACTTTAAATTAGTACTTTCCATAGAACGCTCCCTTGCATAAAGCCCATTTAATCCGTTGCCTTGGAAGCGATCCTAGTTAGTTGACAAGGCGCTGAACAGATACAGAAATTATCTGTTTCCATCGATACAGAAGTTAGAAAATGGAGTGCCTGGAGGATTCAGATGGGCGACGCAAAAACGAAAAAGGGAGTCAGCAAATGCGGACTCCCTGGTGTGCAGCAGAGGGGAAATAAGGGTGGGCGGGTGATCAGGCCATGGCTGAACCGCAGAGCAGCTCCATTTGCGGCATGTTGCTCATGTTCAGCATGGCCAGCGGTTCGGTGGCGCTGGTGTTGACGAAGCCGTGCCGGGTCCAGGCCGGCACCAGTAATACGTCGCCGGGGCTGACACTGACGTCATTGGCGTCGCCCAGGTTCAACACCCCGCTGCCGGACTGAATGATGAACAGGTGCCACCAGGCATGAACGTGGCCGTTCAACACCGTACCCGGCTTCAACCATTGCATGGACACCGCCATGCCCGGCGTCAGCTTGCACCCTTCGATACTTTTTTCATGGGCCAGCGCGACAATATCGACTTCGCTGGTTTCCAGACGCTGGCGAAAATCTGCGAGCTCGCCTGCCTTCCAGACCCGCGCACTGACTGGCGGTTTGTGCAAACTCTGGCGGAATTCCTTATATGAAAAAAACGCACCTTGAACGTCGCTCATCCGTTAGTCCCAACTTGCTTGCTCGACTTGAGCATCAAACCTTAGGCCAACAACTCAGCGCTGTAAAGCCATCAACTAACACTTATAACACCGAGGGTCTCAGCGCTGCGATCATGTCAACTTCTACCGCGGCATTTTTTGGCAATTGATAAACACCCACGGTCGTACGAGTATGTTTACCTGCGTCGCCCAAAACATGGCTGAATACATCCGACGCACCGTTGGCCACTTCACTCAGGTCTACAAAATCGGCGGTGGATTTCACATAGACCGTTATCCGTATCAGCGACTTGATCTTATCCAGCGACCCAATGGCGTCGACAATCAGCGCCAGCCCGCGCATCGCGCTGATACTGGCGGCCGATTGCGCATCCGTCAGGCTGAGCTCCAGCCCGACTCTGCCGGGATACTGCATCTTTCCGTTCATGCGCGGCACCAGTCCACTGACGTACAGTTCGTCATGATGCCGAACCAGCGGGGCGTAATTTCCACCGGCGGTGTTCTCGCCATAGATGTCGTAGCCGAGTTCTTTTGCCAAGGCGATGAAACGTTCATCACAGCTCATGTGCTCAATCATTTACCCATCCCTCATGACCAATAATGCAAACAACATTGATGCCGACGGCTTAGCCCACCGCTCTTACCGGTGCAGCCAGACAGGTGATCTCGACGCGCGACTCGATCGCTTCCGCCAGACGCAGCAGGTTGGCGCTGAGTTGCCCGTAGTCCTCGCTGAACAACACGATGTGGCCGATGAACGAGGTGTTGTCTTTCACCAATGCCGTCACCGAATCAGTGAGGCGCTTGGCGTACACCGCCTCCACCAGCGTGATATCGAGCTCCCGGGCCAGGGACTCGATGTCCGGCACGTAGCGCAACAGACCGCCGGCCGGAGCGCGGAGCAGACGAATACCGCAAAAGCCCCGGGCGACGGGGTCGTGGTGGTCGGTCTTGCCCTCCACAGCCCATCGAACCCAGCGTTCCCAGGGATCGAAGTCGACAAAGGCCAGGCGGGCCAGGTCCCAGATGTGCATGCCACCAGGCCGCATATTGGTTTCCACCGCCGAGGTCAGGCCGTCGCTGCGCAGGAAAATCTCGTTGTGGTAAGCGCCGTTGTCCAGCGAAACCAGGCCGGACATGTGCTGACCGGCTGCCGCAAGGCGCGCCTGCACCTCAGTCGTCAAGGGCGCGGGCACCACTTGCTGGATTTCCGCGCGATAGGCACCTTCAGTGGTGGTTTTCTCAGTGACCCAGGTGCTGCCGGCCACGTAGTCCCAGCTGTATTCCCGGGCGTTCTGGATCAGTTCTTCAAGAACGATGCCGCCCTCGCGATAGGGCTTGAGCGCCTGCCACGCCTCATCGCATTCGGAAGGATGACGAATGACCCGGCAGCCTCTGCTCGCGCCTTCGCAAGCAGGTTTGATGAAGGCCCGGCCGCCAAGCTCGACGACCCGCTGACGCAACTCGCCCAAGCTTTCGATCCGGGCGGAGAACACCGGTCGATAATGATCTGGCGAGGTGTGCGCCGTCGCTTCCAGTTGGCGAAAAATCTGTTTGTCCAGCCCCGCTCGCGCCGCGCCCGGGGATATACCGGGCAAGCCGTAATAGGTCGCCAGCGCCGCGCCGAGCAGAACGCCACGATCGGAAAAGGGCAGCACCCCGATCAGCTTCCAGCGGTCGGCCCCCAGGCAACCCGCCACCAGCTCCAGAGAGTCCGCCACATCTTCCGGCGCCAGGGACGTGCAACACACGTGATCCGCCACCTGATCGTCATCGGGCTGAATTTGCTCGACCAGCAAAATCAACCGGGCGTTATAAAGCCTTCTGCAGAGGTCGCGCAGCTTCTGGATATCGTGAACCCGATTGCCGTTGTACCCGACCACTACTACGCAAGACGTCGTATTCATGAAACACCCGACCGGTGAAGAAAAAAACGGAAACGCGATGACTCAGTCATGCAGCGACGCGTTGGATTTACGGTTGAGCCAGTACCAGGCCAGAATCCCGCCCGCGCCGATGGCAGCCAGCACCAGGGCGTTGTAAGGCGCGGGCACGACCCGCATGATCAGCACCGTCAGCCCGGCGCCGACCCCCAGGGACACTTCCTTGACGAACATGTTGTTCTGCTTGACCGAGAAGTAATCGAGGTAGCTGAACGCACATTCGGCGATGGACAGCAGCGCCACCCAGATCAGCGCGCCGACCAGGGTCTCGACGTGAAAGGCGGCCGGGGACGACAGCACGGCGAAGCCGCCGATGATGATTCCGATCACCGCCACCACCTTGAAGCGTCCGGTGCGCTCGATCAGCTTCATCACCGGCACCTGGGCGAACACCACCACGGCGCTGTTGAGGATCAGCATCAGGCCATACCAGGCGGGCAACTCACCGGTCTCGAGCAGGATCGCCTGGGGCAGGATCGAGAACACGCCGAACAGCTTGATGCCCATGATGATGCCGGCGATCACCCATGGCAGCTTGTTGCGCCAGCCGCTGCCGTCCTGGGTCGCCGGACGGGCCACGGCCGATTCGGTGGTGAAGGTGGCGCCCATGGCGATAGGCAGGCACAGCAGGACGAAACTGGCAGCGCCAAGGAAAAACATCGTCGGGGTCAGCAACGGCGACAGCAGGATCAGCCCTGCCAGCAGGCTGCCCATGTTCATGGCGACCCGGTTGTAGGCTGCGCCTTCCTTGGTCTGGGCCGCTTCGCTCTTGATCAGGTAGCCGGCAATCGCAATGCCATAGGCAAACAAGGCTGCGGCGAACATCACCATGCCCTGGTTGCTGGTCACCGCCAGCAGCACCAGCCCGAGGGCGGCGCACATCAACGTGACGCTCAGGGAGCGCCGGCCGAGCACCAGCAACGTCAGGGGCAAGAGCAACAACAGGGCCCGGTAACCGAGGGCGAGAATGCTGTTGGTGGCGGTGTCGAGCCACACGTTCGCCTTGCCCAGCACGGCAAACAGCGACACGGCGGTGATGATCCTGATCGTGAACAGGCGGATGTTGATCACCGGTTTGGCAACGGCGACCGTTGTTTGAACACTCATGCAACACCTCTGAGCCAAGCGATTGCGGGACCGCAGGCGCCGACAACCAGGAAAGTCTGTAAGGTGATGGTAGAGAGGAAGGCTTGTTCTGATCAGAGCAAGTTCGTATAGAATCAAACGAAGTTTACTGTCGGGGAGACCAGTAAAATGCAGGTTCAACGCGCAGTCATCGCCGCCATCGAATTCCAGCCCGGCGCGCCGCTGGTGCAGCAGATCGTCGATCAGTTGACCATTGCGATCAGCCAGGGCGGCCTGCCCCACGGCTCGAGGCTGCCACCAATTCGCGAACTCTCCGATATCATGAACGTCGGCAAGTCCACGGTGGTCGATGCCCTTGACCGTCTCCGGGCCAAGGGGCTGGTGGTGTCACGCCAGGGTTCAGGGCATTACGTGCACCGCTCCAGCCTCCCGACCCAGACCGATGCCGGCCCCGACCTGCAACCCCAAGACACCCTCAGCGTGGTCCGCCGCGCGGTGTTGCAGGACAATGGCGCGTTGCGCCCTGGCGCCGGCTTCCTGCCGTCCTCGTGGCTGCCGGCAGACGAGTTGCTCAAAGCCGTGCGCGGCACCCTGCGCGCAGCCTCCCTGCGCATGGGCGAATACGGTGTTGCCGGCGGCTACCTGCCGCTGCGCGAGGCGTTGCGGGTGAAGCTGTCGACCCACGGCATCGAGGTGCCGGTGGACCAGATCATCACCACAGCCAACACCGTGCAGGCCATCGACATGCTGATGCGCCTGCTGATCAAACCCGGTGATACGGTGCTGCTCGACGACCCCTGTTATTTCACCATGCACGCCAACCTGGCCTTGCACGGTGCCAAGGTCATCACTATCCCACGGGATTGCGACGGCATGGACCTGGAGGCCTTCGAGCAATTGCTGATCGCCCATCGTACCGTGCTCTACATGACCAACAACGCTCTTCACAACCCGACCGGACACTCGTTTTCCCCGGCGCAGGTGTATCGCTTGCTGGAGTTGAGCCATCGTTACGGTTTCCACATCCTCGAAGACGACTTGTATTGCGACATGCAGCAACGCATGACGCCACGCCTGGCAGCGGGCGGCTTGGACAACGTCAGTTACGTGTCCGGTTTCTCCAAGACCCTGACGGCCAACAGTCGGGTCAGCTATGCGGTGCTTTCGCCACAACTGGCCGCACGGATGATCACCCTGAAGATGACCTGCGGTGGCATGACCTCGGAACTGGCGGAACAGGTCATCTGCACGATGCTCAGTGATGGCAGCTACGCCAAACATACCCGGCGCACGGTGGACCGGCTTTACGAGTCGAGCAGTCGGGTGACGCGCTGGCTGCTGGAGGCCGGTTGCTCGGTATCATCACTGCCCCATGAAGGCTTGTTCATCTGGACGCGACTGCCCGAAGGGCATCATGCCGAAACATTGGCGAGGAAAGGCCTGGACATCGACCTGGTGCTGGCGCCCGGCACGTTGCTCAGTAAAGCGCCGGACGCGAGCCACTTTTTGCGTTTCAACGTGGCGCACAGCGATAACGTCCAGGTGCGGGAACGGTTCTTCAGGTTGCTGGACACAAAAAGTACATAACTGCCCCACACCTTCCCTGTGGGAGCGGGCTTGCTCGCGAAGAGGCCGTCACATCCAGCATCAATGTTGCCTGACGCATCGTCTTCGCGAGCAAGCCCGCTCCTACAGGGGTTCGTGTCGTACTCAAAAATAAGGGCCTACGCCGATCGGCTGTAGGAGCAAGCTTGCTCCGGGCGGCGTTCCGACGAAGGCGGCAACTCGGTCCACCAGAAAATCCCCAATAAAAAACCCCGCACGTCTCTCGAAGGCGGGGTTTTGAATTGCAGCTTCTAAACCTTAAGGCGCGTAAGTCAGCAACAACTCACTCGGCACCTTGAAATCCAGCGACATCATCACGCTCAACGCGGTAATGGTGAAGATCGAGAACACGAACAGCTTGCGTGCCCAGACCGTGTCATCCACTGCCTTGTAGCCGGTCCAGGCCATGTACAGCCAGTACATGCCCATGGCCGCGGCGACGGCGAG
>Ga0213829_1000396_pt1 | contig 42609 bp, 37 predicted proteins | sample MC6MC0896MG_FD_180665 | JGI IMG/M metagenome (GOLD analysis project Ga0213829, IMG submission 180665) | Enriched soil aggregate microbial communities from Iowa State University, Ames, United States - MC6-MC0896-MG | ecosystem: Environmental > Terrestrial > Soil > Unclassified | place: USA: Iowa... | reverse complement strand
AGTGACTTCTACTGCGTTGCGGGCCTGACCGACCACATCACACCGTGGGACGCCTGCTACCGCTCCATGCATCTGTTTGGTGGTCAGGGCGAGTTTGTGGTGTCCAACAGCGGGCATATACAGAGCATCCTCAACCCGCCCGGCAACCCCAAGGCGCGCTTCATGACCGGCAGCGAGCTGCCAGTCGAGGCTCGGGAGTGGATGGACGCTGCCAGTCAACAGGCGGGTTCCTGGTGGCCCCATTGGCTGGCCTGGCTGCAGGCACGCTCGGGCGATCGGAAAAAGGCTCCCCGTAAATTGGGCAACAAGGCTTATGCCGTTGCTGAGGCTGCGCCGGGTACCTACGTGTACTTGCGTTAAATCTGTCTGTAACAGAGGTGCCATCCCGGGCTTCGCCGAAGGGTGCGGCCGGGTGAAACGTAACGTGGCGCTCAGCACTCTTCAGAAACAAACGAGAAGCCACGCCCAGTGGCAAATCGTTCGTACTGAAGAAGAACTTCATAATCCTCATCGCTCGCCGGCAGCACTTCTTTGATAGCGAGAGCTTGCGCAACCTCAGGAAGCTGCCTTAACGCCTCATTTAACGCAGACCTTATCTTGCTCGCCTCATCTTCCGTACGCAGGATTGAAGTGATATAGGGCAAACACGGGCTCACAGCACTACGCGCAATAATTTTTAGCCCCTTGATCTCCTCACTTTGATATCTATCAAGGTAGTCATAGGTAACGCTATCGATAGACGCTAAATCACCCTCATGATTTTTTAGCCTCCGGAGACTCTCCCGATGCGCTCCCGTAAGAGAGACTGTCGAAAAAAAACCACCCTCCTTGACCATGGAAAGCGCATGACGAAACAGGTTCATCCCCGAATTGGAGTCTCCTGCATTAACAAGACCGTGACTGCCAGCAAATCCGGCCAAATGAGTAACAGGAGAATCCGCTCTACAAATTATCAAACTGCAATGGTCTCCCCCCGAGCTATGGGGAAGCTCATAGCTCGGACGACCGACCAGTCTCACCTTGCCACGCAGTGAGGTGACCAAGGGGTAGCCACAGGTTTGCGACAGCAGCAGCTCGGGCGAAAGCCAACGAGACGGCGAGTCTGTAATCGGTTCCTGCCCTCGACGCTCCCCGATAAGTTGCAGAGTTCGCTGAAGCCAGTCTTCCTGTGCTTGTCGGACCTTGTCCGGAGCCAGGTACATCGATAGATCGCTGATCATATTGAAGGCATTCCAAATCGAGAGTTCTCTCTGCGTCATCACAGCAGGAAACTGTTATCAGGTCTTTTTAAACCCAAACGATCCCTTAACGTGCCAGGTTCATACTCGTCGCGAAACACGCCTCGGGCTTGCAGCAAGGGCACGACACTATTAATGAAATTTTCAAAGTCGGTCGGCAAAAAGGGAAACATGAGATTGTAGCCATCGACTGCGTTGGACTCATACAACTCTGCGAGTTGCCGGGCTACCTGATCCGCCGTTCCAATCAGCAGCCAGGTACTGGAGCTTTTGACTAACCGCCGCCCTATTTCGCGGATCGACAAGGCTGGGTCGTATTGTTTGAGCAGGGCCAATTCAGTACGAATACCATCAAAGTCGGATTCATCCGGCAGCGCTGGCAATGGACCGTCGGGCGAGAGGCCTGTCAAATCCAGACGGGTGTAGCTGGAGACGAGATCAATCGCGACCGCATCAATCGTGAGGCTGTCCTCCAGCTGCTCACGTCGCTCGTGTTCTGTCTCATTGCCCAGGACGACGGGCAGCACGCCGGTGATAATTTTCAGATCCCCAGGTTCTCTGCCTTTGGACACTAGCCGGCGATTCAAATCGGCCCTGTAGGCCAACCCTTCTTCTACTGCGCTGATAAAGCAAAAATGTACATCCGCATGCGCGGCGGCCAGGTTTTTACCTGCTTCAGAAGACCCTGCCTGGGCCAGGACAGGATAGCCTTGTGGTGGACGCGGCACATTCAGCGGCCCGCGCACGCGAAAATGCTCCCCGGCATGATGGATGGGATGAATTTTCGAGGGGTCGGCAAAGTCTCCACCGGGCTTATCGAAGCTGAGCGCATCATCCTCCCAGGAGTCCCACAGCCGCTTGACGACATGGATGAATTCATCAGCCCGCAGGTAACGGTCACCGTGCTTGGCGACTCCGGACAGTCCAAAGTTGGAAGCCTCCTCTTCCAGCCAGGAAGTCACGATATTCCAACTGGCCCGTCCTGAACTGATGTAGTCCAACGACGCAAAATATCGAGAGATATTGAACGGGTCGTTGTAGGAGGTTGAAGCGGTCCCCATCAGCCCGATGTGCTCCGTCACAGCAGCCAATGCTGACAGGAGAGTAATAGGCTCAAGGCGCGCATTGGCATAATGTCTCAATCCGCTGGCTACGGAATCCCATACCGCCACGTGATCAGCGATGAAAACAGCGTCGAACTTCGCAGCCTCCGCCGCCTGGACAAGTTTGGCATAGTAACCAAACGTCAAGATTTCCTTGGTGGGCGACAAAGGGTGGCGCCATGAGAATCGGTGGTCACCCTGAGGATTAAAGAAAAACAAATTCAGAATCATACTTCTGTCAGGCATGCTAACCCCGCACCATTATCCAGATCGCATTAATGCTCAGTGAGTCGACTTGAGCGTATTTTTGGCTACCCACTGCTCCGCGACTTTCGCAGGGTCCTTGTGGTCGATATCAACCAGGCGATTCAGTTGCACCAACTCATCCCCGGTCAGTTTCTCCGAAACGGCATTCAGTGCCTTTTCCACTTCAGGGGTGAGCACGGGCTTACGAACAAGCGGGGTAATGTTCTGTGGAGGCTGCTGGTGCCGATCATCCTCAAGGACGACCCAGGGTTCTTTCGCCAGAATGCCTTGAGTTGAAACTACCGTAGCGACATCGATAGCACCCGAGTTCAAGGCCAGCCTCGACAAGGGCCCGCCCATGTCCAGCGTTTTGACGCGTTTGAAGTTGATCCCGTAAACAGCTTTTAGCCCAGGCAGGCCCAGCGCAGCTGTGGTGACTTCCGGGGGGCCGCCGAGGGTAAGTTCACCGGAAACGGACGCAAGATCCGACAGTGTTAACAGCTTGTATTTATCCGCAGTCTTCTGTGTGACGGCCCACGCCGTGATGGAGCCCGCCGCAGACGGTTGAAGTAAGTGGAGACCCGCCGGCAGCTTTTTTTCCAAGGAGGAAATAATGTCGCTCTGGGTCGTCAAGGTGGATTTGTCGTCGTAAAAACTCAGCAATGATCCGATGTATTCCGGTACAACGTCCACATCGCCATTTTGCAACGCAGTGGAGATAATTTGTCGATTCCCCAGGTTCAGCCTCGTTTTCACTTCAATGCCCTGATTTTTAAGGGCGGCCGCATAGATATTGGCAAGGATAGTTTGCTCGGAAAAATTAGCGCCCCCTACCGTGATGGTTTGAGCACTGGCGAGCGTACTGGCCGTTAGCATGCCCAGGCCGAGAAGCAAGGAAACTGAATAACCTGAGCGACTCGAAGAGCTCCGTTTCTTTTTCATTTCTGTTCGCCTTTTCAACAATAAATCGCACTATCGGAAGAGTGAAACTAGTTAACGCCCGGCTCGACTTCACCCGTTCGCCATTTTCGTGTCATCCATTTTTCCATCGCTGAACACGCCGTCTCGCTCGCAATCGCAAGTGCTGACACTACCAGTGCGCCACCGATTATTTGGGGCGTATCATTGCGACCCAGCCCGTCGATCAGAAACCGGCCCAAGCCCCCGAATCCCGCATAGGCAGCGATGGTTGCGGTAGCAATGAGTTGCACCAGTGCAGAGCGCAATCCAGAAAAAATCAATGGAAAAGCCAAGGGTAATTCGAGTTGGGTAAACGTTTGCCATCTGCGCATTCCAATGCTCTTGGCGGCGCTTTTTAAAGAGGAATCAATCTGGTCAATCCCTATATAGGTATTGGTCAATATCGGAGGAATGCTCATGACAACCAACGCGATTATGACGGTACTTGTCTCATAACCAATAACCATGATTGCAAGTATCACAATTCCCAATGAAGGCAATGCCCGACCGAGGTTGAACAGCGCCATTACCCATTGGGCGCCTTTCCTGTAATTGGCCATGAGCACGCCCAACGGCAGCGCAATAGCGCACGCAATGGTGATGCTCAAGGATACGTAATAAATATGTTCACCCATCCGGCTCAATAAGCCGTCTTCACCCAGCCAGTGTTCCGGCCTTGAAAACCAAAGGTAGACGCCTGAAATCATGTCCATCAGCGCACCCAACGAATAAGAAATTTGTCTAGCGAATAAAATAGGTAGTCAAAACAAAACGCCAATAACACCGTGAGAATCAAGCTCACGACGACCGGTGTGGTAAAACTCTGGGCGAGCCCTGTGATGAATAACTGCCCCAACCCTCCCTGACCAATTAACGCGGTGACCGTCACCAACCCTACTAATGTAACGGACGTCGTACGCAACCCCGCCAACAGCGCGGGCAGCGCCAATGGCAGTTCAACACCCAGGAAACATTGCAGGCGCGTGTACCCTAGCGCACGGGCTTCCTCCAGGATATGCGCGGGGTTACTGGCAAGACCTGCCAACGTGTTCTGCAAAATGATCAGTAATGCATAAAGGCTGAGCCCTATCACCGATGTCGTCTTCGACAATCCCGTAAATGGCATTATTAAAATAAATAGCGCCAATGAAGGGACGGTAAACAGTATGCCGCTGAGGTAGATCAGTGGCCGCGCCAGTACCGGTTTCCACAGTGTCAGGAGCACCATAAGACCCGCTACCAGCATCCCCGAGCAAAGACCCAGGGTTACCAGTTGGACGTGATCCGCTAACAGCAAGCCGATCGGCAGCCAGTTTTCCAGAATCCAGGACCAGTCAATCATGATTGAGCAACGCCTGGCCGGCGCTCGTTCAGCGCTTTGTAGAGTGAGCCGAGCGACAGGCAGCCCTCATAGCGTCCGTTTTCTCCAACGCGGACCACTACACCGTTTTGCACGCTCAGCATATTCATCAGTGCGTGGTGCAGCGATTGCTCACTCGACACGGTTACCAATTCGGGCGCCGGCACGGTTGAGTCGCTCAACCATTTTGAGGGGATACGTTTTTCGTCAAGCAGAAGGTCGAACTCACAGTCGATTTCATCCACTGGAAGATCAGAAATCCTCATCAACGACAGTTGTTTTAACAACGGATCCTTGCCAATGAAATTCCTGACGAACTCGCTGGCCGGCCGGGCAAGGATATTGTGGGGGGTATCAAACTGAACCAGTTTTCCTTCGCCTTCAAAAATTGCAATCCGGTCGCCAATTTTTATGGCCTCCTCCATATCATGGGTCACCAGAATAATGGTTTTGTGCAACCGTCTTTGCAGCGCCACCAGTTCATCCTGCAAGCGTTCGCGTATCACTGGGTCCAGCGCTGCGAAGGGTTCATCCATCAACACCACGGGGGGATCGGATGCCAACGCCCGCGCCAAGGCCACACGACTCTGCTGCCCCCCGGAAAGCTGATTGGGGTAGCGATCAAGAAACTCCGGCTGCAGGCCCACCAGTGAAATGAGCTCGCTTACGCGCTGTGCAATTTTGTCGCGCCCCCACCCCAGAAGCCGGGGCACGGCTCCAATATTCTGCGCCACGGTCTGGTGCGGAAATAACGCTGAACTTTGCATCATGAAACCGATTCCGCGGCGCAACGTCACAACGTCAAGCTCATCCGTCGCTACGCCATCGACCCTGATACGGCCACTGTCCTGGCTATCCAGACGGTTGATCATTCGCAAGATAGTGGTCTTGCCACAACCACTAGGGCCGACAAACACACAGATTTCACCCTTGGGGATATGCAGCGTTAGACCGCTCACAGCCAGTCGCGCACTGCCTCTATGAGTTTTCATGACTGATTCAAAACGTATCATTACCGGCACCTGGATTAACGTAGATCGTTCTACTGCTTGGCGGGGTGGACAGGACAATCCACGGGCCTGGTCAAATGCTGACGCACCAGTTCGGAATACCCTTGAACAAAAAAACCATTGTTTCGCGTAATCCATTGCTCACGTCTCGCCTTGTAAACACGCGGCAAATAAAACCAGGGCAGCCCCGGAAGGTCGTGGTGGACCAAGTGCAGATTGAGGTTCAGAAAAAGCCAACTCAGAGGGCCCGATGACTCGGTGATAACAGTTCGGTGCTCCGGGCGCTCCGACGGTCGGTGTTCGTAAAAGGACCTGATCATCGCGATGGATAAAGCCGGAATTGAAACCAGGAACACGTACTGCATGGCACTGATGGCGCTGAAGTGCTCAACGAATACCAGCAGTGCAACGACGCTGAACACATGACCCGACCACATTTTAAAATTGCTCGGCCCACTGCGAAAAAGGCTGCGCAATTCAGTCGCTACCAATATCAGGAGCGCCAACGGAGCACCCACTATCAAGCGCCCGCCCACTGTCTTATTGATCCACAGCAGCGCGCGAATATAACCAGGTGACTGTTTCCAAAAGTCGCTGGTGACATAGCGGCTTTCTGGATCCTGACCTGGAACCGTCAATACTTCATCGTTGTGATGCGCCAGATGAGTGTCTTTGTAAATGTCGTAGGGATACCAGACGGCAAAAGGCATGTAACCCAGTGCTTTATTCACCAAGGGCCACCGGGTTGGGTGACCGTGAATCAACTCGTGTTGAATTGACATCCAGAGCACGACCAGAGGGATCAATAGAGCGACCGTAAACACTTCGCCAAGTGCGTCTTTAGCCAGTACAACCGTGACCCAGGCCGAATAGAAGCCAATGAGCAACAGCCAGGTCGGCCATTCAGTTCTGCTGGTTTTCGTACGGCTCAGGCTTAGTACTTCAGCTCGATGAGCGTCATCCAAGTAGTTCGGCATAGTTGCAAATCGTATGAATGGTTTTTGGATTCGAGCAGATTGCCGCGCTTAACGGTGCCCATTGAGTGGACAGCGTTTATGAGCACTCACGTAGCCCAAAGAGCAAACGTGTGACTTGAAAGGAGCCAGCAACTGATTCAATAGACACGCCAGCAGGTGTCACTTCACATGGCGTAGAGAAGAAATGCTAAATCTTCACTGATTGCGCTGCAGGCTTCGCTATTGGCTTGACACGGGAGAGGTTTGCCAGCCACTCGGGGGGCGGCAAGTACGGTGCGGGAAAAAACACGGGAATTACTGGCCCGAAAAGTCGCCGAATGGAATTCGTCGCAGGACAGAACCTCAGGGCTGATTTGCAAGAGTCGGGCGCCGGACATAGTCGTACCATAAGATAAGGTTGAGTATATCCGGATGTCCGGTGAGCAGAATTTAACAGGTTTGCTAATTCGATCAAGGAGCAAATTCGGCTATGGCTATTCCTTGATCGAATAAGCAATGGGTTGAACGAATTTTGTCAGTGCGCACTATGTCGACCGACGAAACAAGACGAGGTGTGTTCCACCATGCCTGCCGAGTGACGTATCTGGCCGACCGCCTACCCCTCGCAGAATGCTCGGGCAAAAGACCCCTATAAAATAGACAGGGGGTAGTTAATGAAGAGTCGGTTCTCATCAAACTCATTTGTACTGAAGCTGCGGCGAATGCTAGCGTTTCGCCACTTAACACTCAGGTTCTTTAAAACCCCGGACTGCACCACGTAGGCCAATTCCGATTCGCGGCCCCATTCCTCGCCATCGGTGATAGCCCCTGTGTGCACATTACTACCGCTGATATAGCGGTTCATCATGGTCAGCCCCGGAACGCCGAGCACCACGAAGTTGAAGTCATGGCGCACCTGCCAGGACTTTTCCTTGGCGTTGTCATAGCTGGCGTTGTAGCTGTCGTTGGCCAGGGTGCCGCCACTGCTACCGTTGACGCGCATCCACGCGCTGTCGCCGGTGAGCTTTTGCAGACCGACATAGAAGGTATTGCCGCCGTATTTGGCCGATAGCAAGGCGAAGGCGGTTTTGTTGTCCAGGTCGCCGGCCAGGGCACTGCCGTCTTCCTTGCCGTTGAAGAAACCGAGGTTGGCGCCCAGGGTCCAGTCGCCAACGGGCTGGCTATGGGTCAGGTTGATGTACTGCTGCTGGTAGATATCGGTCAATTCGGCGTACCACATGCCGACCTGGGTGCGCTTATCGTTGAAGGTGTATTCGCCGCCGCCAAAGTTGAAACGGTCCGAGGTGAACGCGGCTCTGCCGTTCATGAACATGTCTTCCATGCTCGCATCGTTGCGCGGACTGTTGCTACGGAACTGGCCGCCATAGAGGGTCAGGCCGGCGATTTCGTTGGAGGTCACCTGGCCACCACGAAAGGTCTGCGGCAGCGAGCGGCCATCGTCGGAGCGCAGGATCGGCAGGACGGGCATCCATTCACCCACCTTCAACTCGGTATTTGACAGTTTGGTTTTCAGAGCCACCCCAAGGCGGCCGAAATCATCGGTGGGTCGGCCGTCGTCGTGGATCGGCAACAGTTGGGTACCGCCGGTGCCTTTGCCACCATCAAGCTTTTGCGAATAAAGACCTAATACATCAACACCGAATCCTATCGCCCCAGCGGTATAACCAGAGCGAGCATCAAGAATGAAGCTCTGTGTCCACTCCTCGGCTTTGTTCTGTGGTGCAGCGCTGTTGGGATAGGCAGGATTGATGAAGTTGCGATTGATGTAAGCGTTGCGCAAATTGAGGGTGGCCTTGGCGCCATCGACAAAGCCGCTGGTTTGATTGGCTTGAACAGCCGCTGATGACCCCGCGCAGAATGCAAGCGTCAGACTGATCAGGGATTGATGTGCAGGCACGCTGCGGAAAATAACAGGGTAGCGCATGATGTTTTCTCACAATGAGTTATTATTGTTTTGTTGCGATTTTTAGCTCGTTATTAAACCTGCGCACAGGCAGCCCGAAGCGCTAACTACCGAGCGACTGCGGGGAACACTTATGTGTCTTGTAACAGCCCTTTATTGAGCAACTTGATAAGGGGGAATATCACCTTAAGCAAAATCCGAGCGTGCGCAGACGCGAGCCTGACTCGATGCCTGTAATGGCACGCTCGTGGGGAATTGCATTAGAACAACGACTGAAAGTTAAAACGTACTCGAACGCTTGGCGATCAACCCGCACTCCCCGGTGTTTTACAACGTGTGTATTCCAATTGATAAAGCGTGGTTTCCGGTTTCATCGATTGCCCTTCCAGTAACCGTTGCAGCTCAGCCACAAAAGACTCGCCAGCGACACGAACGTAGTCAGGCGCACACCCTTCGATCATGACGATCCAGGCCGGTATCTGGGTGCCTTCGGCGCGGGCTTTTTTCTCTGCGGTTTCAACTTTGCTCACAGCTTCATCAGCCACGCACAAATGTACGCCCGTAATACCCTGTTTATCAGCAACGGGAGGAAGCACGTGTTGGCGCAATGCGTCCGACACCGATTGATGCTGCCCTTCGACAACATCGAAACGTACCGTTAACAAATACGCGCCCTGCCCTACACTGCTGGTATAAGTGACCTCGCAAATGGATCGCGCGACGTTGCGATAGGACTGCACCGATTGCTGGGTCCATGCCGTCGGACTGTTGAGACGCGATAGATAATCCTGCCCTCCCAGCACCTGTGCTGTACCGCTGATCTTCCGCATGAGTGAACTGCTGAGTGCTCTGCAAGATGCCGAGGGACGCTTGGCCGCGGACTTCAACTACCTGTCTTTCCGTTTCATCGTAGGTCCGCCCGCTCGTTATGAAACGGCAGGCTCGGCCTGGGCCATCGATCCCGTTTTTTCAGGAGGCGGATCGACCATCAACGTGGCTACGCATTTCATAGATCTCTTCAGGCTATTGACCGGAAAGGAGGTCTCGCGAGTCTCAGCCGTCATGAATTCACTGACGCATCGGGGGGCCGTCGAAGACTATTCGTTATTGACCCTGCAAACTGAAGATGGCGTGATCGGTGTTGTGGAAACGGGATACAGTTTCCCCAGTACCGCCGACGAACAGCGCGAGTTCTCCTTCACCCTTTCATCCGATCACATGTATGCCAAGTCCGGTCCCGACCGAATCGAAATAAGGGATCGACATAACCTTGCCGCCGGCACCCGAAGCCGCCGACTGCAACTGGACACCGACGTCTATTACCCACTGTTCGTCAAACAAGTGCTTGCTGAATGCCGTAACGGGGCCAAGCCAATTGCATCGTTACGCGACGCCGAGGCAATCATGCAGGTCATGGACGCGGCGTACGCTTCAGCTCGGCAAGGAGGTACGCTTTTGACGCTTACGCGGACTTCTGATTGATTTGAGCCGCCGAGCTGAGTCCGGTGCCTGAGCAGTCCAGAGAAGCTGCTCATCGCGCTGGCGGTAAATCTGCGTTAGCCCTACATCAGGGCCAACCATACCTGCGCGGAACATCCATGACGCCCCTCCAGACAAAGGCACCACATGGCGATTGACCTGCTGTCGCGTGGCGATGTAACGGTGACGCAAGTGGCGGCAGCCACCGGTTTCCAGGAAACCAGTGCGTTTCATCGGGCCTTCAAGAAATGGACCGGCGTCAGCCCCGGCGCCTATCGACGCGGGCACCTGGAGGAATAACCACCCCTGCTACGCCCGCCCCGACTTCGTTCAGTGCACTGCGCTGCACGCATGCCCAAACAGCTCACACAAATGGGTGCCACCCGTGGGCAACCACGATTAAAAGCGATGGCACCCAGAGTCAAGACACCTACCGCTCGACTTAAAAGAAACTCAGCGAACCGAAATGATTGTCGCCGGCCACTTAATGACTCAATGGTTTTCGCCACGAACACAATCATTCCGTGTGTCGATATCAGACATGGAGGTGGCGTGAACAGGAACTGAATTGTCGGACAATCCGGATAAGGTAGCGTTCCTTTTCATCGAAATAAAACAGCGTTCCGGTTCTGAAAGGAGTCGCAAACCGGCAACGCGTGCGACGACCCGGCAGTCGTCGATTAACCCCTGGACAGCGCTCGACCAAGCACGAAACGAATCGACTTCTACCGGTGTTCGAATGTTCGATCGTGCCGATTTGGCGGGATCCTGCTGATCGACCGCCCCAGCCGCCCTTCCAAAGTGCCTGGGTTTACTCATTAAAGATCACGCAGGAGATTTGACGTGCACATTGGTGTTCCTCTCGAAACCCAGACGGGTGAAACACGGGTTGCTGCAACCCCGGAAACCATCAAGAAGCTGATCGGCCAGGGGCATAAAGTCACTGTGCAAAGCGGCGCCGGCATTAACGCCAGCGTTGTCGACAGTGCCTATGAAGCCGCCGGCGCCACCATTGGCAGTGCCAGCGAAGCGTTTGGCGCCGAGCTGATTCTCAAGGTGGTCGCCCCCAGTGACAGCGAGCTCGCGCTGATCAAGAGCGGCACCGTGGTGGTGGGCATGCTCAACCCGTTCAACAACGAAACCATCGCCAAGATGGCCGAGTGCGGCATTACCGCCTTTGCCCTGGAGGCCGCGCCACGCACCTCCCGCGCGCAGAGCCTGGATGTGTTGTCGTCCCAGGCCAACATCGCCGGTTATAAAGCCGTGCTGCTGGCCGCTCATCATTACCCGCGCTTCATGCCGATGCTGATGACTGCGGCGGGCACCGTGAAAGCGGCGCGCGTGCTGATTCTGGGCGCCGGCGTTGCCGGCTTGCAGGCCATTGCCACGGCCAAGCGCCTGGGTGCGGTGATCGAAGCGTCGGACGTGCGTCCTGCGGTGAAAGAACAGATCGAATCCCTTGGCGCCAAGTTCGTCGACGTGCCGTACGAAACCGATGAAGAGCGCGAATGCGCCGTCGGTGTCGGCGGTTACGCCCGGCCAATGCCCGCCAGCTGGATGCAGCGCCAGGCGCTGGCCGTGCACGAACGCGCCAAGCAGGCGGACATTGTCATCACCACGGCACTGATCCCAGGCCGCAAGGCGCCGACGCTGCTCAGCGCGGACACCGTGGCGCAGATGAAGCCCGGCTCGGTGGTCATCGACCTTGCGGCCGCCCAGGGCGGTAACTGCCCGCTGACGGTGGCCGATCAGGTGGTGGTCGAAAATGGCGTGACCATTTGCGGTCCGACCAACCTGGCCGGTGCGGTCGCGGCCGATGCGTCGGCCCTGTACGCGCGCAACCTGCTGGACTTCCTGAAGCTGGTCTTCAACAAGGAAGGCCAGTTCGAGATCAACCTCGAAGACGACATCGTCGCCGCGTGCCTGATGTGCCGCGACGGCCAGGTCATTCGCAAAAACGCCTAAGCAGGATTCAGACGATGGAAGAGTTTATCTCCCCCGGTATCTACAACCTGATCATCTTCGTGCTGGCGATTTATGTCGGTTATCACGTGGTCTGGAACGTTACACCTGCACTGCACACGCCGCTGATGGCGGTGACCAATGCCATCTCGGCGATCGTGATCGTCGGCGCCATGCTGGCGGCGGCGTTGACCGTCACACCTCTGGGCAAGACCATGGGCACCCTGGCGGTAGCGCTGGCAGCGGTGAACGTATTTGGTGGCTTCCTGGTAACTCGCAGGATGCTTGAGATGTTCAAGAAAAAAGCCGCGCCTGCAAAAGCTCCTGCAGCGAAGTCAGCAGCAGGTAAGGTCGAGGTGCAAAACGCATGAGCATGAACCTGGTTACCTCTCTGTATTTGTTCGCCTCGGTCTGCTTCATCCAGGCGCTCAAGGGCCTGTCGCACCCGACCACGTCGCGGCGCGGCAACCTGTACGGCATGCTCGGCATGGGCCTGGCGATTCTCACGACCGTGGGCCTGATCTACAAGCTCGGGGCTGAGTTGGCAACCGACGGGATCGTCTACGTGATCGTCGGTCTGCTGATCGGCGGCACCGCCGGTTCGATCATGGCCAAGCGCGTTGAAATGACCAAGATGCCGGAACTGGTCGCCTTCATGCACAGCATGATCGGCCTGGCCGCGGTGTTCATTGCCATTGCGGCGGTGGTCGAGCCGCAATCGTTGGGCATCGTCAAGCAACTGGGCGACGCGATTCCGGCCGGCAACCGTCTGGAACTGTTCCTCGGCGCGGCCATCGGTGCCATCACCTTCTCCGGTTCGGTGATCGCCTTCGGCAAGCTCTCGGGCAAGTACAAGTTCCGCCTGTTCCAGGGCGCGCCGGTCCAGTTCACCGGCCAGCACAAGCTGAACCTGCTGCTGGGCCTGGCGACATTGGCTCTGGGTCTTACCTTCATGCTGACGGGCAACTTGAGCGCCTTCGCCCTGATGCTGGCCCTGGCCTTCGTGCTCGGCGTGCTGATCATCATCCCGATCGGCGGCGCGGACATGCCGGTGGTGGTGTCGATGCTCAATAGCTACTCCGGCTGGGCGGCGGCGGGCATCGGTTTCTCGCTGAACAACTCGATGCTGATCATTGCCGGTTCGCTGGTCGGTTCTTCCGGTGCAATCCTCTCGTACATCATGTGCAAGGCGATGAACCGTTCGTTCTTCAACGTACTGCTCGGCGGTTTCGGCAACACGGCGGACGCGGCCGGCCCTGCTGGCTCGAAAGAAGCCCGCCCGGTGAAATCCGGTTCGGCCGACGACGCGACCTTCCTGCTGACCAACGCCGACACCGTGATCATCGTCCCTGGCTACGGCCTGGCGGTCGCCCGGGCGCAGCACGCGCTGAAGGAATTGACCGAGAAGCTGACCCATCGCGGCGTGACCGTGAAGTACGCGATCCACCCGGTGGCCGGGCGCATGCCGGGCCACATGAACGTGTTGCTGGCCGAGGCCGAAGTGCCTTACGACCAGGTGTTCGAGATGGAAGACATCAACTCCGAGTTCGGCCAGGCCGACGTGGTGCTGGTGTTGGGTGCCAACGACGTGGTCAACCCGGCGGCGAAGAACGATCCGAAGTCGCCGATTGCCGGCATGCCGATCCTCGAGGCGTTCAAGGCCAAGACCATCATCGTCAACAAGCGCTCGATGGCCAGCGGCTATGCCGGTCTGGACAATGAACTGTTCTACCTCGACAAGACCATGATGGTCTTCGGCGACGCCAAGAAAGTCATCGAAGACATGGTAAAAGCCGTCGAGTAAGGCCTCTACGAGGGCATCTGCCGCCCGCTGGCGCAATACCGGTCGGGCGGGCTGATGCTTGGCACACAACACCCTCTGCGCACTGCTGATTCATCGACATTCAAATCGGCCGAGTTGACTACTCCAGTCAGACGATGCGCGAAAGATTTAACTCTATCCATACTTGGCGCAACTTCTGAGCGACGACCACACAAGCGGTTGCGACGCTACAGGTAGAGCCCAGCGATAAGGAGAAAAACCATGAAGTTTTCGTTAATTTATGAAGCACAAACCACCGACTCTTCGCGCGAAGGTGACCGCAAGGTATTTGACGATACCGTCGAGCAAGTAGTGCTGGCGGACAAGCTCGGTTTCGATGTGGTATGGGCGGTTGAACACACTGCTCTGAGCAACTACTCGCACTCGAGTGCACCTGAAACCTTGCTGGCATTTCTCGCTGGCAAGACTGAACGCATTGGTATCGGTCACGGCGTGGTGTGCTTGCCTCCGGCGATGAACCATCCGGTAAAAATCGCTGAACGAATCTCTACGCTCGACCTGTTATCCAAAGGGCGAGTGCATTTCGGCATGGGTAAAGGTGGAACGCAACAAGAGGCAGGCACCTTTGGTTACGACCTGGCCAAGCTGCAGCCGCAAATCGACGAAATGATGTATTTGATCCCGAAAATGTTCGTTCAGGATGAGATCGAACATGACGGCGAATTCGTCAAGATTCCACGTCGCCCTATCCATCCAAAGCCTTACCAATATCCGCATCCTCCGATGTATATGGCCTGTACCAATGCGACCAGTCTGGCGACCGCCGGGGGGCGTGGTCTTGGCGCTCTGGTCCTTGGGTTTGGCGGTCCTGATGAGGTCGCGAAAAAGAATGCAACCTACCGCGAGGCCTTTGCCAACCGCAAGCCTGAAGATCAGGTGGGCTTCCGCCCGACGGAGCATCTGGCGGCCCTCTGCCCGGCTATCGTCATGCAGGACGGACAAGCAGCCCGCAAGATCGGGATACGTGGTCAGCGCTACTTCCTCGAATCCCTGGCTCACTGGTACACCGGAGGGGAGAAGCCTGATCCATCGAAGTGGGATGAGGATGTAACCACCACGGGTAGCGGGCAAGCGGTACTCAACACTTCGTGGGGATCCGAAAAAGTATCGGTGGACTTCAGTGATCCGTCCCTTGAGTTGCTCAACCCCAATCATGCCTATGGCACGGTTGCCGACTGTATTGGTTATGTCCAGCGGCTCGTGGATGCCGGCGCGGATGAAATTCTGTTCATTTGCCAGATGGGGACTATTCCGCAGGAAGCTCAACTGGAGACCATTCGCAATATCGGCGAGCATGTCATCCCTTATTTTCGCGATGCACTGGTCAAAGGCCGGGAGGCCGCTGTAGAGGCCTGATCAACGGCGTGCGGGCGTTGCTCCGACCGGAGCAGCGTCGCTTTTTGCGGCAAGTGGTATCGAGAGGCGCGCGGATAATTTCAAGGTATTTTCCGCCCTCGTCCAAATGAAGGATGTGAGGGAGATTCTGCAAAGCAATAGTAATGGCACCTGCTGATAAGGAAGCGCTCAACGTCCTGAACACAGTTCGAGACGCATCAATCACAGGGGCTTTGCCGGCAGTAGTGAAATGGCTGGCAAGCGTTCCAGGGCGAACAATAAATTCAATACTGTCCCGGAGGCGAAACTGAAATGAACGCTCGAAATTGCAAGGCGAACGCTGGCAGTCCACGGCTGCGTTTAAAGCTGAATATGGTGACGTGCGCCTTTGTCGCAATGGGAGTGTCCTCAGCGCATGCGGGGAACTTCCAATTTGGTGACGGCATCAATGTCGATTACCTCACGACCGTCAATTATGGCTTGAATGTCCGTGCTGAAGAACAATCGAATGACCTGATCGACAACAACATCAACGGCGATGACGGTGATCGCAATTTCAAGCGAGGGAGCATCGTCAACAATCGCATCAGCGCCATCGGTGAAATGAATATTTCCAAGGATGGCACCGGCGTCATGTTGCGTGGCTCGACCTTTTACGATTTTGCCTACAACACCTCGAACGACAACAACTCACCGGACACGATCAACAAATTTGGTCCGGTTGATCACTTTTCCTCCCAGGCGGAGGATCGCAGCGGATCGCGTACTCGCCTGCTGGATGCCTATGCCTATACCGGAGGCACTGTAGGTGATAGCAGCTTCTACGATCTGCGAGTCGGGAATCAGGTGGTCGCGTGGGGTGAGAGTCTGTTCATCTCCGGGATTTCCGCGGTGCAGGGGCCGGTGGATGCAACCAAAGCCAACGTGCCGGGAACCGAAGTCAAGGAAATACTGCTTCCGGAAAGCCAGATCGCCGGGAGCTTTTCCTTCAATGACTGGACGTTGCTCAGCTATTACCAGTTCAAGAGTCACCCCTACGAACTGTCGCCGGTGGGTGATTACTTCTCCACCACCGATGTAGTGGGTGCCGGTGCACGATACATCCGTTTCTCCGAGGGTGATCTGGCCAGCGTTGGCAAGCTCGCGCGGACCGGCGACGAGGATGCGCGTGACAGCGGGCAGTGGGGCCTTGGTGTGCGCTACATGCTGACACCGAATACCCAAGTGGGCGTTTATCGACTGCGTTACCACGACCGACTGCCGAGTGTGCTGGTTAACCCGACTGCTGGTACGTACACCGTCAAATACTTTGAAGACATTGATCTGACCGGGGCCAGTGTCTCCACCCGTATTGGTGATTGGCAGGTGTCGGGCGAGGTCAGTTACAAGGATGGCTTGCCACTCGCCAGCACCACCGTTGGCGTCTCTCGTGGCTCTGCCAGCCAGGCGCAGCTCTCGACCATCAGGACCTGGGGCGCGAGCTGGATTGCCCCGCAAACCACGCTGGTGGCTGAAGTCGGCGCCTTGCACGTCAACGACATAGACCAAGGCAAACTGGCGGGAGATCGTAACGCCCAGATGGGCCAGATGACAGCGACCATGACCTATCCCGACGTCTTCAGCGGCTGGGACATGTCGGTCCCGGTCAGCTATGGACGTCAGTTCAATCAGTCTTCAGTGGGCACCTTCGGGTTTGGCGGCGATGGTGATTCGCGCGCCAGCATCGGCGCCAAGTTCAAATACCTGAGCAACCTTGAAGTCGGGCTGACGTACAACGCTTTCCTCGGTTCGCCAGACCCGGTGGAACGTCCTCTGGCCGATAGAGACTTCGTCTCCTTCAACGTCAAATACGACCTGTAACAAGACAGAACAGGAGATTTACGATGACGATTAATGTTCTTCGTACTGCAGCGGTCACCGTGTGTTTGAGTTTTGCACTGACGCAACCGGCCTGGGCAAAAGTATCCGCTGAAGAAGCCGCCAAGTTGAAGGGCGACCTGACGTGTGTCGGGGCCGAGAAACAAGGCAATGCCGATGGATCGATTCCAGCGTTTTCCGGCAAATGGTTGGGTGTTCCGCCACAGCTCAAGTTCCCTGGGACGGGCCACTACTGGCCTGATCCGTATGCGGATGAAAAACCACAGTTCACCATTACTGCCCAGAACATGGCTCAGTATGCGAACAACCTGACTGCTGGCCAGCAAGCGCTGCTGAAAAAATACCCGGACACCTTCAAGATCCCGGTCTACGCCAGTCATCGTGATTTCCGTTATCCGGATTGGGTGTGTGCGACAGCCGAAAAGAACGCGACGCAAGCAGAAATGGTCGACAACGGCGAGGGGTTCATCGCAACCACTGGAGCACCTCCATTCCCGATTCCAAAGACCGGGCTGGAACTGTTCTGGAACTTCAACAACACCTCGTTGCAACCTTGGACCGAGTCCTCTGTCCAGCAGCAAGCCGTGGTTTATCCGGACGGTAACACCGCATGGGGCGAGGTGGACATGCGCTGTCTGTCCCCACGAGGGGAACCGACTGTTCGAAGAAGCACTGATTCTAACGAACAACCTTTCGGAGGTGTGAACTCCTGGTGCTTCGTCAAAACCATTCTTCCGCAGCGCGATAAAGGCTCGGTGCTGGTGGCGGGCGACTACTTCAACTACGCCAAGCGCCCTCGGGATGCCTACCAATACAACCCCGGTACCCGCCGTGTGCGCCAGTTACCTTCTTTCGGCTTCGATATGCCGCAAGGGCCGGGTGGCTTCCGCACGGTGGACGACGATCACTTGTTCAACGGTTCTCCAGAACGGTATGAATGGAAAATCGCGGGCAAGCGTGAAATCTACATTCCCTGGAACAGCTATCGCATCCACCAGAGCGATGTGACCACGGATGAGTTGCTCAAGAATAAAGGTCATATCAATACCGACAAGATGCGCTTTGAGAAGCATCGTGTCTGGGTGCTCGAAGGCAATCTGAAACCCGGCTTTCGGCATCAGTATGCCAAGCGTGTGATTTACGTTGATGAGGACACTTGGGCGGGGGTGACGGCGGACGAGTATGACAGCCGTGGTCAACTCTGGCGTACGGTGCTGACCAACTGGCTATACGCCTATGAGATCCAGGGCTACTACTACGGCGTGGTGGGGCATCATGACCTGATCTCCGGTGCTTACCTGGTCGACCGCATGACCATGGGCCGTGGTGCGCCAAAACTTAACGAGGGAGGGATGACTCCGGCCATGTTCACGCCTGAGGCGGCTGCTCGCGCCGGTCGTTAACGACTATTTTCCGAACGGTTAACCAGAGAATGCCCCGGCCAGTCCGGGGCATTTTCATCATGGGAGCGTCATCAGTGATGAATCGTATCGACTGGCCGGATCTGACCTTCGATTATCGTGGTCGACATGTATTGGTAACAGGTGGAACCAGTGGAATCGGTGCCGCGATCGCTGCGGCTTACCACCGCGCAGGCGCGCATGTATGTGTAACCGGAACGCGCGCGGCGGCGGCCGATTATCCAGAGGACCTGAGGGACTACAGCTATCTGCCACTCAATGTGCTCGATAACGATCAAATAGAAAACGTCGCTCGTGCTTTGCCGCATCTCGACATCCTGGTGCAATGCGCGGGGGTGGCCTTGTCAGGTGATGGTGGCAGTGAGTTCGACCCCGATATTTTCGAGCGCGCATTGCAGATCAATCTGTCGAGCTTCTATCGCATGGCCCTGGCGGTGCAGCCGAAGCTGGCAGTGAGTTCGCTGCCGGGAGGCGCAAGCGTGATCGGCATTGCCTCGATGACATCGTTCTTCGGCAACCCTGTCGTCCCTGGTTATGGCGCGGCCAAGGCAGGGTTGGTGCAACTGAGCAAAACCCTGGCCATCGCCTGGGCCGGGCAGGGGATCCGGGTCAATGCAGTAGCGGCGGGCCTGACCGAGACCCGCATGACGGCAAAACACATCGCCAATGATCAAGCACTCGAGCCGGTCATGCAGCGTACGCCGCTCAAGCGCGTCGCCCAGCCGGGGGACGTCGCCGGTGCCGTTCTCTTTCTGACCAGCTCCGCTGCCGCATTCATCACCGGACAAACGCTCCCGGTCGATGGCGGATATTCGGTGGTGGGATAGATCATCCAGTGATTCACAGGAGCTAGTCATGGCCAAGGTTATTCCAAGCGTCGAGCATATCCGTCAGATGTTCGAGCGTTATGCTGTTTGCCTGAGTGAGGGCGACGTTGAGGGTGTCGTTTCATTGTTTGCTCCAGAGGCCTTATTGGAGGATCCAATAGGCACCGAATATCGTGGACATGCGGCGATCCGCGATTTTTTTCAACGCAGCTTCGACGGGGTCGGTGGGCGCATCCGCTTCGAGCCTGAAGGGCAGGTGCGCATTCACAATGAGCACGCCGCCTGTGCTTTTACGGCCATCTGTGATCGTGTCGATCCACCCTTTGAGGTCGATACGCTCGACATCGCCCGTTTCGATGAGCAAGGGCGGTTTGGCTCGTTGGTTGCGATCTGGAGTCAAGCCAACGTGCGCACGGGAGGGGCTCTGAAATGAGCAATTCCACGATGCAATCGCATTCTGCCGGGCATCTGCGTTGGGCTATGCCCGTATTGCTGGCCAGTTCACCGGCAATGGCGTTGTTGTATACCGTCGTCAGTCCAGTACTGCCGGAACTGGCTGACTATCTGGGTGGAGATCCTGGCGAGGCGGCGTTGATGGCGCAGCTGGTGATGATGGTTCCGAGCATCGGTTTGATGTTTGGCGGCCCGCTGACGGGCTGGTTGGTCGACCGGCTGGGGGCGAGATTTTTATTGATTGTTTGTGCCGGGATCTATGCGCTTACCGGGTCGGCAGGTCTGTACCTGGACAGCGCCTGGAGCTTGTTGCTGACCCGCTTTTTCCTGGGGATGTCGGCGGCGGGATTGGGTACGTCGACCCTGGTGTTGATCGGCGAAAGCTTCGATGCCCAGGCCCGGAATCGAATCGTAGGCTATCAGTCGGCGTGCGGCGCGCTGATGGGTTTATTGTCGATGCTGTTGGCCGGATATCTAGGACAATTGGCTGGCTGGAGACTGCCCTTTAGCTTCTACTTGCTCGGCGTGCCGCTGCTGGTGCTGTCCATGCTGGCGATCCCCAAGCGCTCGGTTGCCCGGATTGATCAGGGACACGAGTCGACAGCGAAGAGTTCGGTGCGCGGTTTGATTCCGCTCTATCTAACCTTTATTCCGTTGTATGCCGCAGTGTTTACCAGCAGCACACAAACGTCGTTTCTGCTGGCGGACAGTGGCGTGTCCAAGCCGACGATCCTGGCACTGGTGCTTGCCATGTCAGCGCTTGCCAACACGCTGGGAGCCACCGGGTATGGATTTCTGCGGATTCGATTGGGCAGTCGTCGCGTGTTTTTTCTCGGGCTTATCGCGCTTTCAATCGGGCATGTGGTGTTGGGCTTGTCCAGTGGTGCATGGGTAGCCGGGATAGGGTGCGCCATGGCGGGCCTGGGGGCTGGAATTCTGACTCCGCATCTTGTCAATCTGGTGCTGGACCGCGCCAGCGAAAGCCAGCGTGGACGAGCCGTTGGCGTCATGTACAGCGCACTGTTCTTTGGCAGCTTCCTCAATCCACTGCTCATGGCGCCTTTAGCCGCATGGTTTGGACGTCATACGGCGGTGTTGGGCGTTGGGGTTCTGCTGACGATTTTTGCGTTGTTCATCCTGTTGCGCCGTGAGCGACCAGATCAATTGTCGACGCCGGTTCAAGTGCCTTCCTCGTCAGTCAGCTGAATCATCAGGGCTACGGTTGACGCCTGAGTATCTCCAGGCGGACGCCGTTCGGGTCGCTACAGGACAATCCGCAAAGCCCTTCTTGATTCTGTGCCCGAAAGTGGACATGACCGCCGCTTGCCTCGATAGTATTGGCCGCGGCGCTCAGGTCAGAGGCGCTCAACAGCAGAAAATTGAAACCGTAACGTTCCAGTGGTGCCCGCTCCAGAGCACCGAAGCATGATGGATGATCGATTTTCAGCAGTTCGAGCGTGTCGCCGTGGGTATTTCGGGCCATCTGCGCGCTGAGCTGAACGCCCTCCAGTTCATTGATGATGTCCAGCCACTCGCCTTGCAGGTCGTAACGTTCGGCCTGGGTGAAGTCGAGCCCAGAATAAAAATCGAGCGCAGATTCTATTGCCACGGTACAGATACCGGAATGCGAGAAGCGCTCAGCTTCTTGCGCGCTATGCATGAGTTCGATGCGTATCCCGTTCGGGTCGGTGGCATACATCATGGTGACCAGCCCTTCGGCAAAAAAAGCTCGGGTGTGCGAGTACACCCTGCCTCCTGCAGTAGCAATGCGCTCGGCACTGCGCTGAATATCGTCGACCCAGAATGCCAGGTGAGTCAGGCCATGTTGATTGTTGGGGCGGCGCTCGGTAGAGCCGCCGGGTTGCGGATGCTTGAGTTCAAACAGGAGCAATTCGACCCCTTGAGCGTTATGCATACTTTGCAAATGGCCCTGCGCGTCGTCAAGTTCGCCGCTGCCTGGAAGGCGGGTGGCGTTGATCGCATACGCTGGATATTGCGGTACGAAACCCAGGGCGTCCTGATAGAAACGCACTGATTGATTGAGGTCCCGGACACATAAGCCTCTGGCCTTGAGTTCAATATTCATAGTCTCTCCCTTTATGGATCAAAGCAGCGCTGTGAGCACTTCACGGGTGCACATCTACGCCCTGCGCGTGTCGAACCTCTGCCTTTTTTGTACGCCGGCCATCGTCTGCTTGGACTAGTAACGCAACGATCTGCGAGTCGCTGACGACCCGACTCAATCTCTCTCAAAAGTAGTCCGGACGGACGATGGATGACGCGCTCCATTGCCGTAATTTCAATTCAAAGGCCTGTCGCCGACGAGCCCGCTCAAGCGGTCATCACGGGGATTGGTGTGAGTAGAAATCAGCCAGGAGAGAGCTCGGGCATGAACGTCGAAAATAGAGAACCATTGGCCGAGCATTCGCAAGCGCGTGTGCTCCCAAGCGCAACACTGACTCACCTGCAGCGTCTCGAAGCCGAAAGCATCGATATCATGCGCGAGGCGGTATCGGACAGTGAAAACCCGGTGATGATGTATTCCATCGGCAAAGACAGTTCGGTGATGCTGCATTTGGCAATGAAGGCTTTTTATCCTTCCAAGCCGCCGTTCCAGTTCCTTCACGTGGACACCACGTGGAAGTTCCGCGAGATGATCGAGTTCCGCGACAAGACTGCGCAAAGGCTGGGCATGGATCTGTTGGTGCATATCAATCCGGAAGGGGTGGAGAAGAACATCAATCCTTTTGATCACGGCTCTTCGCTGCACACCGACATCTGGAAAACCCAAGGTCTCAAGCAGGCGCTGGACAAGTACGGCTTTGACGCGGCGTTCGGTGGTGCACGCCGCGACGAAGAGAAATCACGCGCCAAGGAACGCATCTTCTCGTTCCGCTCGGCCCAGCATCGCTGGGATCCGAAAATGCAGCGACCAGAGCTTTGGCGGTTGTACAACTCTCGCAAAAACAAGGGTGAGAGCATCCGGGTATTCCCTCTGTCGAACTGGACCGAACTCGATATCTGGCAATACATCTACCTGGAAAACATCGAGCTGGTACCGCTGTACTTCGCCAAAGAGCGTCCCGTGGTCGAGCGCGACGGTACGCTGATCATGGTCGATGACGAGCGCATGCCGTTGCTTCCAGGCGAAACGCCGATGATGAAAAGCGTGCGCTTCCGCACCTTGGGTTGCTACCCCCTGACCGGCGCTGTCGAGAGTACTGCTTCGACGTTGCCGGAAATTATTCAGGAAATGCTCCTGGCTAAAACCTCCGAGCGCCAGGGTCGCATGATCGACCATGACTCAAGCGGCTCGATGGAGAAGAAAAAACAAGAGGGGTACTTCTAATGGCACACGTTTCTGATTTGATTGGCGAGGATATCGAACAGTATCTGCACGCCCACCAGCACAAGAGTTTGCTGCGTTTCATTACCTGCGGCAGTGTCGATGACGGGAAAAGTACCCTGATCGGCCGGTTGCTTTATGAATCGAAGATGCTGTTTGAAGACCAACTTTCCGCACTGGAAGCCGATTCCAAGAAGGTCGGTACCCAAGGGGGTGATCTGGACTTCGCATTGTTGGTCGATGGCTTGGCCGCCGAGCGCGAGCAAGGCATCACCATCGATGTGGCTTACCGGTTCTTCTCCACCGACCGCCGCAAGTTCATCGTCGCCGATACCCCGGGTCACGAGCAATACACCCGCAACATGGTGACCGGTGCTTCGACTGCCGATGTGGCGGTAATCCTGATCGACGCCCGCCGTGGTGTGCTGACTCAGAGCCGTCGCCACAGCTATCTCGTGTCGCTGATCGGTATCCGGCATGTGGTGCTGGCAATCAATAAACTCGACATGGTCGATTATTCAAAAGCGCGATACGACGAGATCGTCGCCGAGTACCGCACCTTCGCGCAGCAGATTGGTATCGAACAGTTCCAGGCCATTCCGATGTCGGCGCTCAAGGGTGACAACATCATCGACAAGAGCCCTAACACGCCTTGGTACGACGGCCCGACACTGATGGAGTACCTGGAAACCGTCGAGATCGACAACGATCTGCTGATTCGTGGTCCTTTCCGTATGCCGGTGCAATGGGTCAACCGTCCGAACCTGGATTTCCGTGGTTTTTCGGGGCGTATTCTCGGCGGTGCGATCAAGCCGGGCGACCGGGTTCGTGTCCTGCCATCCGGGCGCGAGAGTACGGTCAAACGTATCGTCACTTACACCGGTGACCTGCCGGTTGCCGTGGCGGGACAGTCGATCACCTTGACCTTGGCGGATGAAGTCGATATCAGCCGTGGCGATGCCATCGTTACGGTCGATGCACCGGCATCGGTGGCGGATCAGTTTGAAGCCAATCTGGTCTGGATGAGTGATGAGGCATTGGTGCCCGGGCGTCAGTACCTGATGAAAATCGGCGCCAAAACCGTGACCATGACCATTGCCGCGCCCAAGTACAAAGTCAATGTAAACACCCTTGAACACTTGGCGGCCAAGACCCTGGAACTCAACGAAATCGGTGTGTGCAACCTCAGCCTGGATCAGGCCGTGGCGTTTGACCCCTACACCGAAAACCGTGACATGGGCAGCTTCATCATCATCGATCGGGCCAGTAACACGACGGTCGCCGCGGGGATGTTGCACTTCGCCTTGCGCCGTTCGCAGAATATCCACTGGCAGGCCATCGAGGTCAACAAAGCCGCGCATGCGAAACTCAAAGGGCAGCGTCCCGCGGTCGTCTGGTTCACCGGTTTGTCCGGTGCCGGCAAGTCGACCATCGCCAACTTCGTGGAGAAACGCCTGCATGCATTGGGTCGCCACACGTATCTGCTGGACGGCGACAATGTGCGTCACGGTTTGAACAAAGATCTTGGTTTCACCGAAGCGGATCGGGTGGAGAACATCCGTCGAGTCGCCGAAGTCTCGAAACTGATGCTTGATGCAGGTTTGATCACCCTGGTTTCGTTCATCTCACCGTTCCGTACCGAACGTGATATGGCCCGCAGCCTGATGCAGGAGGGCGAGTTCTGTGAAGTGTTCGTCGACACGCCGTTGGGAGTGGCCGAAGAGCGTGATCCAAAAGGGTTGTACAAAAAAGCACGGCGTGGGGATCTGAAGAACTTCACGGGTATCGACTCGCCGTATGAAGCGCCGGAGAGCCCTGAGTTGCGTATCGACACCACCTCGCTATCGCCCGAAGATGCGGCGGAGCGTATTGTCGAACACCTGCGCACCATGGGCATCCTGACCTGAGTGCGTCGAGCCTGAAACTGCCTGGATAAGTCTTCGGACTTATTCGGGCAGTGTCGATCACGCAGATGGAGAATTGTGGATGAGCGGAATTGTCTTCGACTTTAGCCAGTTGAATGTCATCGTCACCGGCGGTACCAGCGGCATCGGTCTGGCAACTGCCAGGTCGTTTCTGGCTGCCGGTGCAAGGGTTACTGTCACCGGGCAACGTGCGGCGCCTGGTGAGTATCCGGACGTGGATCTCAGTGGTCTTGATTACCACTGCCTGCAGCTGGACGACAAAGGCTCAATTGCGGACTTTGCAGGTTCGGTGAAGTCTGTCGACATCTTGATCAATAACGCAGGGCATATCATGCCCGACGCCGATTTTGCCCAGGCCGTTCAAGTCAATCTGAATGCGGTCTACGAGTTGAGCGCCGCGTTGCGTCACACGCTGACCAAAAGCGTGCTTGCAGGGGGAGCCAGCATTATCAATATTGCCTCGATGATGTCCTATTTTGGCAGTCCGCACTTGCCTGGTTATGGCGCAGCCAAGGCCGGGATCGTGCAACTGACGAAAACCCTGGCGGTGGCCTGGGCGAAGGAAAATATCCGGGTCAACGCGATCGCGGCGGGCTCGGTGCCGACCAGCATGACCGCGACCTACTCGGACAATCCTTATTGGGCCAAGGTGGTCAGTGACAAAACCCCCTTGGGACGCTGGGCTACGCCGCAGGAAATGGCCGAGCCGATCATGTTTCTCTGTTCGCCTTCGGCCAGTTACATCACCGGTCATACCCTGGTGGTCGACGGAGGTTATTCGGTAATCGATTGAACCAGCCCGGACGCGTCAGGGATGCAGGGCTGCAAGCTGGCCATAACAATAAAATGAGGAGCAAGACATGCAACGTTTCAACGGGAAAGTAGCGCTGGTGACCGGTGCAGCCTCCGGTATTGGTCGTGCCAGTGCAGTGCGCCTGGCACAAGAGGGTGCAAAGCTGCTGCTGGCAGACATTAATGCAGCGGGACTCGAGTCTGTCGCCGCACAGCTGCGAGAAGCTCATGGGACCGAGGTCGCCTGCTTTACCTTTGACGCGACCGACATGCAAAGCTGCCGGGATATGGTTGCACTGGCAGTGGCACATTTCGAGCGCCTCGATGTGCTGTGCAACATTGCCGGCATTGCCGGTGGTTGGCACTTCACACAGATGACCGACGTCCAATGGCGGCGGATGCTGACGATCAACCTGGACAGCGTATTTGCCATTTCCCAAGCGGCCATTCCGGCCCTGATTGCCAGTAAAGGCAATATCGTCAATATGGCTTCCGCCTCGGCTAAGCAAGGCCAGGCTTATCTGGCGGCCTATTGCGCTTCCAAGGCTGCCGTGGTTGCGTTGACCACCAGTATCGCTGTCGAGTTTGCCGCTGATGGTGTGCGGGCGAATGCGATTTGTCCGGGCGGGGTGAACACCAACATCCATGCCACGATCCAGTTCCCGGAAGATATCGATCAGAAATTGATGGCCAAGCTGTACCCACTGTCAGCCATTGCCGAGCCCGAGGAAATCGCTGCCGCTGTCGCTTACCTGGCCTCTGATGAAGCGCGCTACGTCACCGGTATCGACTTCTCCATCGATGGCGGGCAGACGATGTCCTGAACGGGCATCCATCCGCGATAGCCGATCAGAACTATAAAAAAATGGAGTCCATCAGTATGTCCAGTGGCTTTAGCCATCTCATGTCCCCGGGGTCGATCGGATCCATGGCCCTGCGCAACCGGATCATCATGTCGCCGATGGGATCGAACCTTGCAGAGCCTGAAGGTTTCTGCGGCGAGCGCATCGTGCGTTACTACGAAGCGCGTGCCAAAGGCGGCGCAGCAATGGTCATCATGGGCTCCACGGGTGTGGCGTGGCCGCGCGGCTCGGGTAATCAGATGCAGGTGGCGATCTCCGAGGACCACTTCATTCCAGGACTCAAGGCAGTGGCCGACGCGGTGCATGCTCATGGCGGAAAAATCGCCATGCAGCTGCAACATGCCGGGGCCATTTCGGTGAATGAGCCGTTGCGCGGCTTGCCGTTGCTGGTGCCGTCGATCCCGACAGACAAGGCGTTCGACTGGCCTGTTGATTTGACCCCGGAAGAAAACAAGGAGATGTTCGAGGCCTTTTTCAAACCCGGTGTGGTGATCAGCCATCAGGTGGCCACCGAAGAAGACCTGGAATGGGTCATCGACTGTTTCGCCCAGGCCGCGCGTCGAGCCAAGGCAGCGGGTATGGACGGCGTCGAGATCCACGCAGGACATGGCTACTTGCTGTCCGGTTTTTTGTCGCCTTCGAGTAACAAGCGCGATGACCGTTGGGGCGGCTCGTTGGAAAATCGCGCACGGCTGTTGATCGAGATCATCAAGCGGATCAAGAGTACCGTGGGCGCAGAGTATCCGGTGTGGTTCCGTCTCGATTCTCAAGAGTTCCTGATGGATGACGGTATCACCCTGGAGGATGCAATCGCGGTAGCCCGCCTTGGAGAGCAGGCGGGTGCCGACGCGATCCATGTGACGGCGAACGCAGATAAAAGCAAGGGCATCAGTTTCACCGAAGGCCATGCCACGCATTTTCCCGGCTACTTCGTCAAAAACGCCGAGGCGATCAAGGCTGCGGTCGACATTCCAGTGATCTGCCCCGGGCGCATCGAGCCGGAAGTCGGCGATCGGTTGATCGGCGAAGGCAAACTGGATTTTATCACCATGGCGCGCAAGCTCCTGGCCGATCCTGAGTTACCGAACAAACTCGCCATCAATCGTCCGGAATTGGTTCGCCCCTGTATCTATTGCTATACCTGCATCAGCCAGATATTTCTGGGGACCAATGTGCGTTGCGCGGTCAATGCGCAGACCGGCTATGAGAATACCGCGCCTATCATGCCCCTCGAGGGCCCGCCAAAACGAATACTGGTGGTTGGCGGCGGCCCGGCAGGCATGGAAGTGGCGCGAGTGGCAGCGTTGCGAGGTCACGAAGTACACCTGTATGAAGCCTCCGGGCGTCTTGGCGGCACCGTGTTTTTCTCGTCCATTGTCTATCCGGAAAACGGCAAACTGATCGAGTACCTTGCGCGGCAGATGATCGAACTCAAAGTGTCGGTGCATTTGAACTGCACCGTCACCCCTGAGCTGGTCAGGCAGTTGCGACCGGATGCGGTGGTGGTCGCGACCGGCGCCACGCGCAGCTTGATCGATTTACCCGGCTCCAAATTGCCTCACGTATTCAGCGGCGATGAGATGCGCTCCATGGTGACCGGCCAGTACGGCCCTGAACTCGCCCGCAAGCTGCCAGCCTATGTTCGCTTGCTGATCACTACCGGCAGGACCCTGGGCTTTCTCAAAAACGCGGCGACCATCAGCCATATGAGCGAGTACTGGCTACCGCTCGGCAAACATGTGGTGATTTACGGCGGCGGGCTGGTGGGTGTCGAACTGGCCGAGTTTCTCGCCGAGCGTGGACGCAAGGTCACGGTCATCGAGCCAGGCGTCAGCTTCGGTAAAGAGCTGATGATGGTCCGCCGCTGGCGCCTGATGGACACTCTTCGCAAACTGAAAGTAACGCTTCTGTCTTCCAGCGATCTGCTTGAGATCAAGCCGGATCGTGTCGTCTACCGCACGGCTACCGGGCAGGTGCAATCACGTAAGGCCGACACGGTCATCATGGCCCTGGGCGCCAAACCGAGCGGAGAAAAGCTGTCCAGGAGCCTTGAAGCCGAGTGTGCTCAGGTGCACTGCATCGGCGATGCTCAGGAGCTGGGTTATATCGAGGGTGCGATCCGTACGGGCAATGCCGTCGGTCGCGCGCTTTGAGAATTTTGCCAATGTCTGGGAGTTGAACGATGAACATCTCGCCTTCAAGCGATCAAGCCGTTCGCGATAACAATAAAGCGTTGTTCGTACGCATGCTGGGTCACCTTGGACGAAAGGAATTCGACGAGTTCGAGGCTTGCCTCGCGCCGGATATGCTTCAGGAATGGCCTTATCGCCCGGTGCCGAACATGCCCTCGAGCCTGGTGGGTAATCGCGCATTACGGACACTGATCGAGCGCGGTACGGCGCCTTTTGACCCTTATGCGTATGAGATCGAATCGATGCATGATTTGCTCGATCCCAATACGCTGATCGCCGAATACAGCTCCCACAGCTTTTACCATCCCACCAATCAACCGTATTCAAATTTCTATCTGAGTATCTTCCGGTTTGTTGACGACAAGATCGTGTACTGGCGCGAGTACGTGAACCCGCTGATCATCAAGGAAGCATTGCTCGACGATTTCACCAAGCCTGTGTCCTCCGATCCGGAGGAGCCGAGATGAACATGGCGGATACCTTGGATCAACTGCTGTCCATTGAGCAGATCAAGCGCCTGAAAGCCAGCTATTTCCGGTGTGTCGATAGCCAGGATTGGTTGGCACTCGCTGATTTGTTTACGCAAGACGCACGCTTCGACATGCGCGATGCGAGCGGCCTTCAGCACGACCCCAAGGCCTTGACCGAGGGTCGAGCGAATATCATCGCCTATTTGCGCGGGGCATTGGCCGGAGTGACCACCATGCACCATGGGCATATGCCTGAAATCGAGATAATCAGTCAGGATTCGGCGGTGGGTGTCTGGGCGATGGAAGATGTTTTGCACTGGTCTGAAGAGTCGGACTCGCCGCTGAGGTTCCTGCAGGGTTATGGCCACTACCACGACGAATATCGACGTGTCGCCGGACGCTGGCAGCTCCATTCATGCCGCATCAGTCGACTGTTCGTAGAATCCCAGGAGCGTTGAGCAAGACGCCAGTCCGTTGCGCTGATTCGTTTTGACGACCCTGTTCGCTCATCATCGTGGAGCCCTTCCATGCAGACTATCGTTATCATCGGCGCGGGTTTCAGCGGTACGGCGACGGCGGTACAGTTGCTGCGACAGAGTCCGGTCGGCCTGCATATCGTAATGGTCAACCGCACTGCAGGCATGGCCCGGGGCCTGGCCTACGGAACCAATAGCCCGCATCATCGATTAAACGTTCCTGCAGGCAACATGAGTGCGCTGGCCGATGATCCGCAAGATTTTCTGCGCTACTGCCAGACATATGATGCTTCGATCGGCGCTGCGGATTTCGTCTCGCGCCAGCGTTACGGCGATTATCTGGCAGCACTTCTGAACAACGCCCGGGGGCAATGTCGCTCGGGAAGTACATTGACCTGTCTGGCAGGAGAAGCCCTGGCGTTAAGACCACGCCAACAGGGTGCTCAGGTCGAGTTGGCCGATGGCCGGTTGATCGAAGCCGCGCATGTGGTACTGGCATTCGGTCACTTTGCGCCTCTTGACCCCAAAGGCATCGACACGGACCTGGACGCTGGTCGTTATCAACGCGATCCATGGGCCGCCGAGGGGCTGGTATCAAACGTTGCCGATCAACCCGTGCTCTTGTTGGGCAGCGGTCTGACCGCAATGGATGTTGCCCTGAGTCTTGAGCGTCAAACGCCTCACGCGCCGATCTATCTGTTGTCACGCCGAGGGCTGTTGCCGCTGCCACATCGCGCGGGTCCGGCTCATCCTCAAGTGTGTGATGAGTTGGTCCAGAGAATGCTGGAAGGACCCGCGACGGTGCGTTGCTATATGCAAGAGATTCGTCGCCAGGTTCGTTTGGGGGAGGCGGCTGGCGTCAATTGGCGTGATGTGTTTGTAATGTTGCGGCCTCATACGGCAACGCTGTGGACGCGTCTTCCGGTCGTTGAGCGCAGACGTTTTCTGCGTCATGCCCAAGCGTATTGGGACGTTCATCGTCATCGGGTGGCGCCGGGCGCTTTTCAGGCATTTCAGTCAGCGGTGGCTGATGGTCGACTCAAGCCCATGGCGGGACGAATCAAAACGCTTGAGTCATGTGAACATGGATTACGTATAGGTATTCAACTGCGCGGGAGTCATGAGCTCACCTACATCAAGGTGGCCCAACTGATTAATTGCACCGGGCCGAACTCGGACCTGCGACGCGTCGATGACCGGTTGATCAAACAATTGCAAGCAGATGACCTGATCAGTATCGATCCTGATGGAATGGGTCTGCGTGTCGATTCCAGTCTTGCGGTGAAAGATCGAGAGGGTCGATCTCTTTCATGGTTGAGCTACGTAGGCCCGATGCTCAAGGCCGACTACTGGGAGGCGACGGCGGTTCCTGAACTGCGCCAGCACGCTTGGCAACTGGCCCGCAAATTGATTGCTGGCGCAGCGCAGTAGCACCTTGTGGGGTAACGTCTCGCACGGGTAATGCGCCATGCCAACGACCCCAGGAAGCCTCCAGGGGCTCAGATCTGGAATTGTTTCAGCAGTACTTGAAGTTCACCACCCAAACCGGCGAGATGAGCGCTCGATTGAGCGGTCTTGGCGCTCGTGGACGCGCTTTTCTCCCCAATGTCACTGACCTGGACCATGCAGGTGCTGATGGATTCGACCGCCGCGGTTTGCTCCTCGCCTGAGGCGGCGATCTGTTGATTCATCTGTCTGATGATGGAGACCGACTGCGTAATGCGACCCAGGGCCGAGCTGGCCTGACCGGCGAGGTCGACGGTGCTTTGCGTCAGCTTGCGACTGCTTTCCATTTCGACGGCTGCCTGCTTCGCCATCCGCTGCAGAGTCGTGATCAATATTTCGATCTCTTGCGTCGAGCCCTGGGTGCGCCTGGCCAACGCGCGAACCTCATCCGCCACCACGGCAAATCCTCGGCCCTGATCGCCGGCCCGGGCAGCTTCAATCGCGGCATTCAATGCCAGCAGGTTGGTTTGTTCGGCGACACTTCGAATGACTTCCAGCACTGCGTTGATCCGGGTGCTTTCCTGGTGCAGTTGCTGGACGGCCTGGGCGGAGTGTTCGATCCCTGTGGACAAATGATCAATGTGTGCGACGGCTTCGCGCACGACCCGATCACCATGACGGGCCTCCTCATCTGCCTCATGGGCGGCTCGAGAGGCGTTTTCGGCGTTTATGGCGACCGCTTGAACGGTGATACTCATTTGCTGGATGGCTGAGGCGGCGTGCTCGGTTTCTGTTTTTTGTATCAGTACACCCTCACGTGTTTGCGCGGTGATGGTTGAAAGAGATTCGGAGGCACTGGCAATTTGACTGACACCGGTACCAATTTTTCCAATCAGATTCCGTAGACCGAGCATCATCTCTTGCATGGCCGTCAGCAGCTGTCCAAGTTCGTCCGTACGCTCGACGTTCAGGTTTTGTCGCAGATCGCCCGCGGCGATCTTTTGCGCGAACGCGACCGTTTGCAGCAGCGGAGTCACAATCAGTCTGGAAATGATCAGCGTGGCGCAGATACCCAGGGCAATCGCAAAGCCTGTCATTGCACCAAGCAATACAAAAACTTGCTGGCTATCGGCGCGCATGGCGCGTTCTTCCGCTACCAGGGTCTGTTCGCTCAGCGCGGTGACAGTTTGTGCCCGTTCGATCAACCTGGCTTCGATGGCTTTGCTATCCAGACGTGCCTGACGGTAGTGCTCGAAGGTTTGCTGGTAGCGAAACAGGGCTTCCAGAGCGCCGTCGAGTGCGTGCATCTGCTCCTCACCCAGCCATACCGAGAGGTTGCGGGCCTGGGCTTGAAGCTCATCGTTGACCTGTCCCCAAGTGTCCAGGGCCTCTTGTGTCCCATCGATGATATAGAGGCTTTCATTGCTGCGCAGGTCGAGCATGTACTTGCTCAGTTTTGAGGCGCTCTCGGCCAAAGACAGAGGGTCACCGCCACGCAGTATGTCTTTGGCCAATTGTTCGTCGCGGGCGGCGTTATACATGTCTAGTTCAATGACTTCGAACTGCCGGCGTGCATCATTGGCATCTTCTGATATGACGCTGCGCGCCGTTTGAGCCTTGGCTACTTGCTCAACGTAGTCTTGGAATTGTTGCCGGTAAATGACGACGGCATCAGTCATTTTTTTTAGATTCGGATCCGCTGGACCCGCTGCGTTCAAGTGGTTGATCTGGAGGATCGCCTTGTCAAGCCGAGCGTTTACCTCGCGCACCGATTCCGCATTCCGATTCAGCGCGAAGTCTTTTTCAGCTTGGCGCGTTTGCAAAATCTCGGAATTGACTTGAGTCAGCAACACCGCCCGCGTGTGCCTCTGAACGATAGCGTTGACTGCATATAAACCAGTGATGGCGACGGTTAACGTCAAACCAAGCACCATGCCAAATCCAAGAATCAGCTTTTTACCTACCGCCAGGTTGGCGCAGGCTCGAGAGGCAGCACGTAGCATCTGAATGTTCCTTATTATTGTAAAGATATTAGCTTTGGTTAACGTTTGCGCTGAATCCAAAAAAAGGCTGGCTTCCTATAGAACCTGCAATAGCATCTGCCCAGTTAACATTATCCCATTGTCAAATTATCGCTTGTTTCTTGGGTGTGCCTCGTCCATATGGACTAGCCGGGCGCGCGTATTTTTACTTTAGGGATAGTCCGAATAGACGATGTTCGAGCGAGTGGCAAAACTTAGGTTACTGGAGAGTAGGAGGGAATACTCGCAGTAGGTAGCTAACGCGCGTTGCGATAAACAACAATAAGAGGGCGCAGCAACATGAAGATTTCACCAAAGGTTCTCGGCAAGCTGGCCCGGGTGCCGATGTCAGCAGCATTCGTTTCTCTGGCCTTGCCAACTATTAACTGTCTTGCGGGTGAAACGATCAATTTTGACAATGGCGCGAGCATGGATTACACGCTGACGGCCAACTACGGTATCGGAGTCCGCGCGGAGAAGCAGTCCAGGAGAGTACTTGACCAGCTTAACGCAGACGATTCCGATCGAAATTTCGATCGAGGTAGCCTGACGACCAATCGCCTGAGTTTATTGATCGAGTCCGATTTGCATAAGGATAATTATGGGTTGTTCTTGCGTGGCAGTACCTTCTATGACGCCGTGTATAAAGGCTCGACCGATAACGATTCGCAAAGCACATTGAACCATGATGGAGACGCCGACGAGTTCAGTTCAGAGACTCGCAAGTGGGACGGTAGCCGTACCGTCTTGCTCGATGCTTACGTGTATGGGGCGTGGGATCTGGGGGGCGAAAGTAAACTCAGTGCGAAGCTGGGGAAACATCTGGTCGCTTGGGGTGAGAACGTTTTTTTCCCAGGCATTTCCGGCGGACAGAACGGTGCTGACGCCTCAAAAAGTAACATCCCAGGGGTTGAAACCAAAGATGTTCTACTGGGTGCAGAGGCGCTCTCCAGTCAGTGGAATATCACTCAGGACTGGTCGCTGGTGGGGTATTCGCAGTTCCGTTTCCGTCCGACAGAATTGTCGCCGACGGGCGACTACCTGTTCTCCTCCGATGTCATTGGTCCGGGTTCGGAGAAGCTGTTTTTCGCGCCCGGTGTCGCCATTTCGCGCGCATCAACGGAGGATGCACGAGATTCCGGTCAGTGGGGCATCGGCACTCGGTATCGAGTGACGCCTTCGACGGAACTAGGCCTCTATCATATTAACTATCACGCCAAAACACCTTCTGTCGTTTTCGATCCTTCCGGCAGTTCATACCATGTGAAGTACTTTGAAGATATCAAAGCCACCGCCATGAGTATTTCCACGCGCTTGGGGGATTACAGTCTGGGCGGGGAGGTCGGCTACTATCAAGGGTTGCCGGTTCAAGTCAATACAGCCGGTTTGCCGCAACAAGTCCGAGGCGATGCGGTGCAAGCGCAAGCCAATATATATGGATCGTTCGGACCTAACTTTTTGTCTGATCAGGTGATCGTGCTGGCGGAAGTAATGGGTCAGAAATTACTTGACCTTGATAGTAATCCGTATGGGGCGAGTACCAAAAATACTAGCCTGGCGTCCTCTACTCGTACAGGGTGGGGTTATTCGTTTGCCTATATCAACCGTTACCTGGGTGTCTTCGACGGTTGGGATATGAGCGTTCCGATCGCCTGGAACCAAGGGGTGAAAGGCAGCGGAGTCATACAAAGCAGTGGTCTTCTAAATGAAGGTGACAAACGTCTGAGCGTCGGTTCCAGTTTGATCTATCTGGACAATCTCGAAATCGGCGTTAAATACAATATGTTCTTTGGTGATGTCAATGATCCGAGTCAGCTGGCTGATCGGGACTTTGTCACGCTTAACGCAAAATACAGTTTCTGAACGGTATAAGAGGGTATAAAAATGTTCAGTAAATACTATCCAGGTGCAGCCGCTTGCACCTTGGCGATGACTTGTCTTGTCAGCGTACCGGCGTGGGCCAAGGTCTCTGCGGAAGAGGCGGCCAAGCTAGGCAATCAGCTGACCTGCCAAGGTGCTGAAAAGGCCGGGAACGCTGAGGGTACGATTCCCGAGTACTCAGGCAAGTGGCTTGGCAAACCTTCAGGTCTTGCTTATGCCGGGACTGGCACACCCTACACCGACCCTTATGCGGATGAAAAACCGCTGTATGTCATCACGGCCAGCAACATGGAGCAGTACGCGGCTAAATTGACCGATGGTCAAAAAGCGCTGTTGAAAAAATACCCGGACACCTTCAACCTCCCGATTTATAAAACCCATCGAGACTGGGCTTATCCGCAATGGATTTGTGATGTCTCGAAAAAGAATGCTGTTACGGCGGAACTCGTCGATGACGGGTTGGGTATAAAGGCAACAAATGGCAGCTCTCCATTTCCTATTCCCAAAAGCGGCCTGGAGCTCGTATGGAATATGACGGTGCCTGCGGCATCTCCTCGAGAGGTAGGAACATTCGATACGGCGGTTGTGAACCCCAGTGGCGGAATTTCCTGGGCGCGTGAGTTTCACAAAATCGTACTCAGCAAGGCCGACCCCAAGAATCGAGTGGAAACGACGGGATCAGCGGCCTGGAGTTATGGCGAGAAGCTCGTGCCGCAGCGCGACAAAGGAACCCTGACGTACGCCCGTGTTCCCTATAACTACAAGTCGGACTTTCTTGACGTCTGGCAGTACAGCCCAGGCACTCGCCGTGTCCGTCAATTGCCTAACTACGGATTCGACCAGCCCGGCCCTGGAGGGTACATCACGCTGGACGAGGGGCAAGTCTTCAATGGCTCTCCCGAGCGCTACAATTGGAAACTGGTCGGTAAGCGCGAGATTTACGTCCCGTACAATACGTACAAATTGCTGGACCCGAAACTCAAGTATGCGGACCTGCTGAAGAATAAAGGGCATATCAGTCCGGAGTACACGCGATTCGAGCTGCATCGCGTCTGGGTCGTTGAAGCCGAGCTGAAACCTGGTTTCCGGCATCTGTATCCCAAGCGAGTCATGTACATCGATGAAGATACCTGGCTGCCTCTGATGGGTGATAACTACGACGCCCGAGGGCAATTCTGGCGCACAGTCATGAACAACACGGTGTATGCCTACGATGCTCAAACCGTTTGGCCGCACTCGGCTGTGTACCACGACCTGGTGTCCGGATCCTATATTGCCGATCGCCTGACGAACGAGCAGAAACCTGTGATGTTGGTGGATGACGGCAGCCTCAAGGAAGAGCAATTCTCTCCCGATATGTTGCGCGGGGCAGGGCGCTAATAACTCCAGACATTGTCCAGTTGCAATAGATAAGGCTCTCCAGCGAATGGAGGGCCTTTTTTTATGGGCGCCAGGCACGGCGCATTATGCGCAAGTGCTACTGGCGTGGCTGTGGGGGTCTTGTTGGTGACTTGGGTGAAAGTCCGCTATCGGGGTGTAGTCAGTCAAAAGAGACACCGGGTGCGGATGGCGTGACGTCTAACTGGCGGGCTTCTAACGTGTAATGACCGATCCACAAGGCTCGGCTACCCGGCTGGCGAGTGCTGGCGAGTACCAGCCCAAGGTCTTGGCGCAGTCGGATTAGCGGATCAGGCCGCTCTTGCCGTTGCCGTCGGATACGTCATCTGTCCGTATGAATACCAGTCGAGATCACTGTGAAATGCAGGGAAACCAAGTGCGCAACAACAAGCAGGTCAATGCCGATGCATTGCCTGTTTATTGGATGAAAGGCATCAACGGGCTGGAGCCGTTGTGGTATTGGGCCGGTGCCCCTTCATCATGTGAAAGGGCACTTACGGGGATGATGGATCGAATAGAGCCAGAACGCGGGATTCATTTCGCCAGACGATCAACGAAACACGGCCGCCAAATTGATTTGCGCGGGGGCAACACAGATCTGACCTGGGCCTGGGCTGGTGTAATTGCATATCGCATAGTTATCGGGGTGAGGATTTATTCGCGACTCGATGAGCATCAACGTCATAGTCAGTGCGGTGATCGATAGTAAAACGACAAACATGTTCTCAATTCTTATTTTTGTTTTCATGCTGACTCCAGTCTGCAAACGCAATCGTGAAGGTTTTAATGGGGCGCCCGGCCTATCCTGTGTCCCTTGGAAAATGCTCCACCTACAGGCTACGTGGGCGCTTTTTCGCTGGAATCGTCCAAATGGACTATTCGCTCGAAGGTTCCGGATTTGGTAGCGCGTAGGCGATCAGGTAGTCGCCCAAAGTGGTTCCCATATGAGCATGCCCGCCCGCCGCAATGATCACGTACTGACGTCCATCATGCGATGAAACGTAGCTCATCGGCGTGGCCTGGCCACCTGCGGGAAGGCGGGCCTTCCAGAGTTCTTTGCCTGTTTTGGTCTCGAAGGCACGCAAATAGTTGTCGGTGGTAGCACCAATGAAAACCAGGCCGCTGGCCGTGACTATCGACCCGCCCTGATTCGGCATCCCCAGTTTCAGGGCAATACCGAGCGGGGCGTTGTCCTGGGTCGTGCCCAGGGGAATCTCCCACAACCGTTGTTTGGTTTTAAGGTCAATTGCCGTCAACACCCCCCACGGTGGTGGCGTGCAAGGGATGCCCAATGCAGAAAGAAAAGGCGTGTTCTGCACGGCGTACGGGGTCCCGTATGACGGGTTGTACTGGGCCACCCCGGCTTTTTCCTGTCGATCGGACTCCTCGCGGGGGATGAGTTTGACGATGGAGGCAATTCGGTTGGTGTTGGCGATCAGGATCTGACGCTCTTCGTCCACTGCAACGCTGCCCCAGCTGCTGGCGCCCAGGTTGCTGGGGTAATTCACGGTTCCTTGCAGTGATGGCGGGGTGAAGAGGCCTTCGTGGCGGTAACGACGAAACTCGCGCAGGCACAAATGGCGGTCGATGGGCGTCAACCCCCAGATGTCCTCTTCCGTCAGCACGGTGGGATGCAAGGACGGCATGTCGCTCGAGAACGGCTGAGTGGGTGAAGCCTGGTCGCCCGGCGCTGGGTTGCCGGGTACCGGGCGCTCACTCACGTTGCTGAGCGGAGTGCCTGTGCGGCGGTCGAGGACAAACAGCTGGCCGGTCTTGGTGCTCTGGATGAGTGCGGGCGTCCCGTTGAACTCTGTCAATACCGGCTGGGAAGCCACGTCATAGTCCCACAAGTCATGATGAACGGTCTGAAAGGCCCAGCGGACCTTGCCAGTGCTCACTTCCAGTGCGACGACCGAGCTGCTGTAGCGTTCTTCGCCCGGACTGCGCTCTCCACCGAAATAGTCAGGCGAACGGTTGCCGGTCGGGATGTAGACCAAACCCAGTTGTGGGTCCGCGCTGAACACCGACCAGGCATTGGCCGAGCCTCGGGTGTATTTACTTTCACTCTGATCGTCCTCGATGGCACCGGAGTCCCAAGACCAGAGCGGCTTGCCTGTACGGACATCAAAAGCCCGGACCACCCCGCTCGGTACATCGGTTGACTGGTTATCAAGCACCAGACCGCCGACTATCACGCTGTCACCTACTACGGTGGGAGGAGAGGTGACGCTGTAAAAACCTGGCTTGACGCTACCCAGGTGTTCAAGCAGTGACACGGTGCCATTGACGCCGAAATCGGTGCAAGGTTGACCGGTTTCGGCATTCAGCGCCAGCAACCGGCCATCCAGCGTGGCCGCCAGAATTCGCCTCGGACAGGCCCGAGGAGACTCATTGGCGGAATGGGTGGAATTGGCGGGCGCATCGGCGTGGTAAGCCACGCCGCGGCAGGTCACCAGATAATGCCCTGAGGTATTGGTTTTCGGATCGAACCGCCAGCGCTCTTTGCCGCTGTCGGCATCAAGGGCGATGATGACGTTGTGTGGTGTGCAAAAATACAGGCTGTCATCGACTTTCAGCGGCGTGGCTTCGAATGCCGGCAAGTTCTTCGCGTCCTGCGTTGCCAGGTCGCCCGTGCGGTACGTCCAGGCGACTTGCAGATTTTGCACGTTTTGCGGCCCGATCTGTGTGGCCGGAACAAAGCGCGTCCCAGACGGCGTCCGGCCGTAATGAGACCATTGCTCGGTCGCTGGCGTGTCGGCAAGCGTCATGCCGGCGAACGGCAGCAAAAGGCTGGCGACAGCCCAGCGACGAGGCGCCGTCAACTTGATAAATAGGTGCATTCAAGGCATCCGTTCTTGACGTTATTTGGCTTCGGTGCCGTCATCCCAAGGGTGGGCAAGACCTGGATCGGTTTGAATGATCAGCTGTTTGAGCAGGTTTTTCAGGGAGACGGTTTCCCAATAGCCGAAGCGGTCGAGTACATCCGCCTCCAGGGCCTTGGCTGCGGCGATAATGCGCAAGGTTGAGTCGCGGCCTACTTCCGTGAGGTAACAGGTAGTGCCATCGAGTCGCACGAAGCCCTTGTCGCTCAGGCCTTGCAATACTTGCTCGTTGGCCTCGAAGCCGGTGTACGAAAACAGACTGTTGAGTTTTTCCAGGCTGCGCCCGTCTTTCACGCTGAGCACACTCAGGAAAAAGTACTCGGTGTCGTTCAGGCCATAACTCAGCGCGTGTTGCCGGATCTGGCTGTAGAACTGGAAGTGTGCACGTGCGAGCAGGTAGCCAATGAAATCCTCGCTGAAGCTTGAGTCCACATCGGCTCCAGGCGCCATCGACAAGGTAGCGCTCTTACGGGTGGCGACCGCGTATTTCCCTGCCTGAAACACCAGTGGCGCAACAGGTTGGTGGTCGAACTCAATCACTTCACCGACAAAAATGATGTGATCGCCGCCTTCATACATAAAGGACGTCTTGCACTGCATGCGGGTGCAACAGCCGGTCAGCAGAGGCACACCGCCCAATCCGTGGTCGATATCGACACCGCTGAACTTGTCTTCACCGCTTTTGGCGAATCGGTTCGACAGGGCTTCCTGTTCGGCCGAGAGAATGTGCACAGCCCAGTATTCGCTGGTTTCGAAAGCCTGCAGGTTGCGAGAACTCTTGGCCAGACTCCACAGCACCATCGGCGGATCGAGTGAAACCGAGTTGAAACTGTTGGCAGTGATGCCGACCGGCGTGCCATCCGGTGCGCTGGCGGTAATGATGGTGACGCCGGTGGTGAAGGTGCCTAGAGCACTGCGAAATTCGCGGGGATCGAATTGGGTTTTAGCGTTCATGGTAGGCCTCACGGATCTTGTTATTGTCAAAAGTGGTGGGTGCGCAGGAGGTCGGGGTTCAGCTGGCCAGTTTTTGCGTAATGACCAACTGAAAGGCGCTATCGAACGGTTCGAGGACGGCGCGCCACTCATGGGGGCCTTTCTCGATCGGGCGCACGACCTGGATGTCGGCCGCGATCAGGCGATCAACGACAACTTCGATATCCCGTTCGACCTGGATAACCAACGCTGGTTTATCAATGATGCGTTCGGCGTCGCTGGCAAGGGTGAGACTCAAAGGGGCTGATTCGAACGCCGCATAGCGGTCCGCATCACGAAATTTCAGCGTCAGTCCCAGGATGTCCTGGAGCAGGCGCAAGGTTGATTCCAGGTTTGCGACGGGCAGTAAGAGGGCATTGAGCTTCATGGCACTAACTCCAGCGGTGATGACCTAGCCTAAGGAGTCCTCCCTCTGGATTTCATCGTCCGATGAGACTAGCCGGCGAGTTCTTTGCCGGTTTTCCAGCGATTCAGGCAGATGAGTACCGACATCGTCCAAATGAACGATTGCCCCAATGCGCAGGAGGTCTAAATTTCGATCAGTATTGCGCAGACTTTTCAGGATTTGATGAGGTAGGATCTAAGCAATAATCTTGACGTTGCGTCATCAGCGGAAGTGTCCAGCTCCACAATAAAAATAAGCGGGAGAAAAGCATGAGACTCGTTTGGCCTGAACCTGTATCGCGCAGCGATGTTTGTCATCCCACCTGTGAACCTGCCGACATGAGCGAACAACAAGAAGGGGCTGCCAGCCCTGACGTCTTTTCACGCAGCCGTATTGCCCCGGCAACGTTCAATGAGCTGATTTCACTGATTTATGAAGGTCCTTTGGAGGCCTTGCCTTGGGCGAGCTCACTCAATTTTCTGCGTGACCTGATGGATGCAAATTGGGTGACGTTGATCTTGCGTCCTGCCTCGGAACGAAATAATGCGTTGATTATCAATGCGGGTCCCAAAGGCCCGTTTATGGAGCAGGGCAAATTTTCCAGTCGTACCGCTTTTACCCTGGATCCCTTTGTAGGCTTGCCGCCGGACAAGGTACTGACGGTGGAGGAGATGATCGGTGCCGGCGATTGGCATACCAGCGACTTCTATAAGCAGTTTGTCGAGCCCTACGACATACGCTATCTGTTGGGATTCGATCTCTATACCAAAGATGGTTCCGAGTGCCGGTTCCGTGTCTGTCGCAGCCATGCGTCGCAGCCTTTTTCCGATCGGGATCGTGCGGTGTGCGAGGCTCTGTTGCCCCACCTGAAACGCTCCATCGAGCTTCACTCCCGACTGGATCATATTGAGTCGGAACGCCGCCTGTATGCCGGTGCTGTGGATCGCATGATGCTGGGTACCGTGGTGTTCGACGAGACCGGCACCATCATGAAGACCAACAAAGTGGCCGATGAAATTCTTCGGGCGCATGACGGTATTCAGATGTCGAACGGGACGCTGGAGGCCAAGTACTCGACTGAAAATCGCGCGCTTCAACAATTCATCCGGCAGGCACTGGAAAACGCCACCCATCTTCCGCAAGCGATGTCGATCACTCGACCATCGGGATTGGCCAAATATGGCGTGGCCATACGTTCGGTACCTCTGAACGAATGGTCGGAAGGAAGCCATCGGCCAGCGGTCATGGTGTTTTTGCGCGATCCGGAGCACAAATCCCAGGCTTCGCCGGACGTGATTCAGGCGCTGTTCGAATTGACTCCCGCCGAAGCGGCGCTGGCGTTATTGCTGGCTGATGGCATGACGCTGGAAGAGGCCGCGGATGATCTCAATATTCGCAAGAACACCGCGCGGGCGCACCTGCGCTCGATATTTTCCAAGACCGGGGTGACCCGTCAAACAGCGCTGGTGCGTCTGCTGTTGGGCAGTATTACACCCAACAACGATTGAGCTGTATCAGTCGATAGAAAAACGGCCTCTCAAGAG
>Ga0213829_1000395_pt1 | contig 42676 bp, 34 predicted proteins | sample MC6MC0896MG_FD_180665 | JGI IMG/M metagenome (GOLD analysis project Ga0213829, IMG submission 180665) | Enriched soil aggregate microbial communities from Iowa State University, Ames, United States - MC6-MC0896-MG | ecosystem: Environmental > Terrestrial > Soil > Unclassified | place: USA: Iowa... | reverse complement strand
GACAGGTCGCCGATGTAGGCGCGCTGTTCCGGGGTCAGTTGCGGGCTCGGGGCGATTTCGATGAGCTTCTGGTTGCGGCGCTGGATCGAGCAGTCACGCTCGAACAGGTGCACCACGTTGCCAAAGCTGTCACCGAGGATCTGCGCTTCGATGTGTTTCGGATTGACGATGCATTTTTCCAGGAACACTTCCGCCGAACCGAACGCCTTGGTGGCTTCGGAGATTACGCGAGGGAACGCCTGTTCGAGTTCTTCGCGGCTGTTGCAGCGACGAATGCCGCGGCCGCCACCACCGGAAGTGGCCTTGAGCATCACCGGGTAACCGATGCGCTCACCTTCAGTGAGTGCTTCTTCGATACCCGAAACGTTGCCTTCAGTGCCCGGGGTCACCGGCACGCCGGCCTTGATCATGCTGCGGCGCGCTTCGGTCTTGTCGCCCATGCGGCGAATCACTTCAGCCGACGGACCAATGAATTTGATGCCGCGCTCGGCGCAGATCTCTGCCAGCTCGGCATTTTCCGAAAGGAAACCGTAGCCTGGGTGCAGGGCATCGCAGCCGGTTTCCACAGCCAGGTTCACCAGCTTGCGCGGGTTCAAGTAGCCGGCCAGCGGATCGGCACCGATGCTGTGAGCCTCATCCGCACGCTTCACATGCAAGGCATGACGGTCGGCGTCGGAATAGACCGCGACCGAGCGAATGCCCATCTCGGCGCAGGCACGCACGATTCGTACGGCAATCTCACCACGGTTGGCGATCAGGATCTTTTTTATCACTTGGAGGTTCCCTTGAGCCGGTGGTACCCACGACCTGCTATGCCAGGTCGACGCGTGACCAAATGTTTCTATTTAGTCGCAGGCCCACACTAGCCCCCGCAAGGGATTAACAAAAATGATTAATTATTGGGTCAGGCATAAGTAAAGACTTATAGTTGGCGTATCAACAGGCGGGAAGAGACCTTGAATTATGCGTAAGTCCTTGATGCGTATGACGTTGCGTCAATTGCAAATCTTCAACGAGGTCTGTGATTTAAGGTCCTACAGCCGCGCAGCCGAAGAAATGTCCCTCACACAACCTGCCGTCAGCCTGCAGATCCGTCAACTCGAGGAGCTGATCGGTCAACCTTTGTTCGACTACGTCGGCAAAAAACTCTACATGACGGAAGCGGCCGAAGCTTTACAGCGCGCCAGCCGGGACATCTTCGGGCGCCTGGAAAACCTGGATATGCAGCTCTCGGACATGCAAGGCTCGCTGCAGGGCCAACTGAAACTGGCGGTGGAATCCAGCGCCAAATATTTCGTGCCACATCTGTTTGCTGCGTTCAAACGCCAGCATCCGGAGGTCAACCTGCAACTGACAGTGGTCAACCGCGGGCAGGTGATTCGACGTCTTTCCGATAATCGCGATGACCTGGTGATCATGTCCATGGTACCGCAGGATATGGGACTGGAGTTTCTGCCGTTTCTCAACAACCCGATCGTTGCCGTGGCACCACCGGATCACCCGCTGTGTCACATGGGCCCTCTTCGCTTGCAGGATCTCGAGCCTTACACACTATTGCTGCGCGAGAACGGCTCCGGGACGCGGCTGGCCTGCGAAGAGTATTTCAAGGAGAAACGTGTGCACTTCAACCAGACCCAGGAGGTCTCGTCAGCTGAAGCACAACGGGAATGTGTGTTGGCGGGTCTGGGCGTGGCGCTGTTGACGCGCCACGCCCTGAACCTTGAATTGGCGACTGGCGGCCTGGTCGAATTGCCGGTCGAAGAACTGCCGCTGTATCGCAGCTGGTGCCTGGTGCAGGCCAAGGCCAAACGACTGTCGCCGGTGGCGCACGCATTCCTTGCGTTTATCCGCAGCGAGCGGCTGCAGATCAGCGCCCTGGTTGAGCGTTTCGACGGGAAGCTACGGGAGCTGCCTGCCAGAAGTTGAGTTGCAGATCGTCAGGAAAATCGCCGATTTCGGCCAGAAGCTGCCGGCGTTCGCAGCGATCTTCGATGGCGCGACGAAATTCCATGCGGCGCTGGTCTTCCTGCTGGCGACGGGTTCTGACGGCGCTGTTGCGTTCTTCATAGGACTGGGCCATTTCGAGTCTCCCAAGGCGATGACGGGAGTTACAGGATGGGCGCGGGGGATGACGGTTTGGCGGCTTGCGCGTTACAGGGATGTGAATTTCAGCGCTTTCCAGGATGCCAATCGCGAGCAAGCTCGCTCCCACATTTGATCAGCCGTGTTGCACAAATTGCGCATACACCAAAGAACCTGTGGGAGCGAGCTTGCTCGCGATTAAGGTCGGAACGACCTTACGACGACGTCAGTCGTCAAGGGCTTTCACCGACTTGGGCGACAGTCGCAAACTGCGCAGGCTGCGCTTGACGCTCTTGAGGTGGTTGACCAGGCTCGGCCCACGCGCCATGGCCACGCCCATGGCCAATACATCGATCACTACCAGGTGGGCAATACGCGACGTCAGCGGCGTATAGATTTCAGTGTCTTCATGCACATCGATCGCCAGATTGACAGTCGACAGCTCAGCCAAGGGTGTCTGGCTCGGGCACAGGGTGATCAGCGAAGCGCCGCTTTCGCGCACCAGGTTGGCGGTGATCAACAGGTCCTTGGAGCGCCCTGACTGGGAAATGCAGATCGCCACGTCGGTCGGCTTCAGGGTCACCGCCGACATCGCCTGCATGTGCGGGTCGGAGTACGCAGCAGCAGTCAGCAGCAAGCGAAAGAATTTGTGCTGGGCGTCTGCCGCCACGGCTCCAGACGCCCCAAAGCCGTAGAACTCCACCCGCTGGGCCTGGGACATGAGCGACACGGCCCGCTGCAATTCCACCGGATCGAGTCGCTCGCGAACCTCCATCAGGGTGTGCAGGGTGGTGTCGAAGATTTTCAGGCTGTAGTCGGCGACCGAATCGTCTTCATGGATCGCGAACTGCCCGAAGCTCGCCCCCGCCGCAAGACTCTGCGCCAGCTTCAGCTTCAAATCCTGGAAACCGGAACACCCGATGGCGCGACAGAACCGCACGATCGTCGGCTCACTGATGCCCACGCTGTGGGCCAGATCGGCCATGGAGCTGTGCATCACCGCCGCCGGGTCAAGCAGGACGTGGTCGGCGACCTTGAGCTCCGACTTGCGTAGCAGGTGGCGTGACTGGGCAATATGTTGCAGCAGATTCAAAAGGTTCGACTCTTTGTTATCGGCAGGGGCCGGTGATGTAGCAAGCTTGTAGTTATACTACAAGAATCGGCTTTTTGCCCGTTCAATGCGTAACTCGATGTCCCCATTTCACGACCTATACGCTCATGTAGCCCCTTACAAGGGTTTCGCGTCCGCACGGAGCAGTTGCATCAGGCCATCGGCCTCGACTGGCCGACTGACCAGATAGCCCTGCACTTCATCACAGCACTCAGCCTTCAAAAACTCGAGCTGCTCCGGCCGTTCGACCCCTTCGGCGACAACCTTCAACGACAGGCCATGAGCCATGGCAATGATTGCCCGAGTGATCGCCGCATCCGCAGTGCCCTCCCCCAAGCCACGGATAAACGCTTGATCGATCTTCACGTAATCCACCGGGATGCGTTTGAGGTAGCTCAGGGACGAATAACCGGTGCCAAAATCGTCGATCGCCAGTTTGATTCCAAGATTTCGCAGCTGCTGGAAGGTGGCGACGATGTGCTCGACGCTGTCCAGCAAATGACTTTCGGTAAGCTCCAGCTCCAGGTTATGCGGGGCCAGGCCGGTTTCTTCTAGCACCCGACGCACCAGGCTGACCACTTTGCCCTGACGCAATTGATGCACCGACAGGTTGACCGACATTCGAATCGGCGCAAGCCCCTGACGTTGCCACTCGCAGGCTTGCCAGCAGGCCTGTCGCAACACGAATTCGCCAATAGGGCCAATCAGTCCCGCCTCCTCGGCCAGGCCAATGAATTCCCCTGGCGGAACGCTTCCCAGGGTCGGATGATCCCAGCGCACCAGCGCCTCGGCAGCGTTCAACCGGCCCGTGGCGAGGCACAGCTTGGGTTGGTAAAACACCCTCAATTGCTTTTCTTCGATGGCCCTGCGCAGCTGATTTTCCAACTGCAAGCGCTCCAGCGTGCTGGCTTGCAGACTGTCGGTGTAGAACTGGAAATTATTGCCCCCCAAGTGCTTGGCATGCTGCATGGCGATGTTCGATTGACTGACCAGCGCGGAAATTTCCCTGGCGTTGTCCGGCAACAGACTGATGCCCATTGAAGCGCTCACCACCAACTCGTGCCCCTCGACGGTCATCGGCAAGCGCAACTTGGTCGACAGGCGCGTTGCCACCCGCGCCAGGCTCGACAGGTTGCCGTAGGCATTGAACAACACGGCGAACTCATCACCGGACAAACGCGCAATGGTATCGGCCTCCGGCAGCGCGTTGACCAGGCGCCGAGCCATTTTCTGCAGCAATTGGTCCGCGATCTCATGGCCGAGGCTGTCGTTGAGCAGTTTGAAACGATCCAGGTTGATGTGAAGCAACGCCAGACTGCGGTAGCCGCCCTGGCGCACTCGCTGGCGAGCTTCGCTTAACCGCTCGCGAAACAGCGAACGGTTGGCCAGGCCCGTCAGTTCGTCGTAATGGGTCAGGTAGCGCATGCGCTCCTCAGATTGCCGCCTCGCCGATATATCGGCGAAGAAGCCCACAATATGGCTCACGTTTCCCCGAGTATCGCGTACGGCATTCAACTGCAGCCATTGCGGATACAGCTCACCGTTCTTGCGGGTTTCTACCAGCTCCCCTTGCCAGGTGCCGTATTGCTCCACAGCCTGATGGATCGTCGCATAATGCCGACGGGCGTCACGACTGCAGGGCAAGTCGACCACATTGCGCCCGAGCATGTCCTCCCGGTCATAGCCGGTGACTCGACTGAACGCCTGATTGACTGCGATGAGCGAATAGTTCGGGTCGAAAATCACAATGCCTTCGCTGGCCGCTTCGAACACGGTCGCGGCCAGTTGCCGCTGCGCCTCCAGCCCCTTGCTGACGCTGATGTCGCGGCGGGTGCCGACCATTCGGATCACCCGGCCGTTTTCAGCGCGCTCAACCGCTCGGCCACGGTCCTCGATCCACACCCAATGACCTTCGCCGTGGCGCACGCGGTACTCAACCTGATAATCCTCGCTGCGGCCCTTCAAATGCTCGACCAGGGCACGCTTGAGCGACGGCAAGTCATCAGGGTGCAGGCGCGGCTTGAGATGACGCAGCATCGCCGTCACGAACTCCGGCTCAAGGCCGAACAGCTCCTGGAGGTGGGTGTGGTGGACTTCATCGGTTTGCAGGTTCCAGTCCCACAACCCCAGCTCACTGGCCTTCAGCGCCAGCGCCAGTCGCGCTTCACTCTTGCTCAAGGCCTGGTTGGCGGCGTCCAGTTCCAGGTTGCGCTGGGCGATGCGGCCTTCCAGTCCGGTTTGAATCGCACGCAGTTCGTCTTCGGCTCGACGACGCTGGTCGACTTCCCTGGCCAGCGTGTGATTGAGCAAGTCGCTATTGCGTTGAGCCTGCTGCAAGTGCTCGATCAGTGCCTGATTCTGGAAGCGCCGCAACAGCCCGCTATCGATCAGCCGATTGACCTGCCAGGCGACCACGCTCAACGCGCCCAGCAGAATCAGCCCGAACCAGCCCCACCCCTGCCCTTGCTCATCGCCGCCCCAGAACAGATAGCCGATGGCCGGCAACAGGCAGGGCAAGGTAAAGGACAGGAAGGCGGGCAGGCTGACGGCATAGGCCACACTGGCCGAAAGCGCAGCAGCACCGATCAGGCCGAACACCCAGGCTTGCTGTATGAAGTTGTCGGCGGGGACCAGGGCAATGCCGGCGCCGGCCAGGGTAAGGCCGGTCAGGGCCGAACCCAGCAAAAACATTCGCCGCCAGACCGGATGGGCCTGGCGATGGGGAATCGCTGAATCGAAGGCAGCGACCTGAATCACCCGCAACGCCACCAACGACAACAACCACACCAGCCAGACGCTGACCAGGGCATAGCGCTGCGGGCTCCAGAGCAACCAGGCGCAGACCAGGCCATTGATCAGCATGAACAGAGTGGGCAGCAATGAGCCTTGATACAGCAGGCGCGTGCGCTCGACCGCCATTTCCATGGCGTACTGCTTGCGGATAACCCGAGGCTCCACCGCGGGGCCCGACAGGTCGAAGCTGAGGGTCATAGGCAAAGTTCTTGTTCTTATAATGATGAGCATGAGCCCGAAACGTGCACGGAGCATACACAAGCAACCGCCCGGACCAAACTGCCCCGGGTCAGAAAACAGGTAAAAATATCCACTGTTTTCCCCGCCGCAAAACGTCCTGGCGAGTCTCGCCAATGCCTGCAGCCAATGACCGACCGGTCGTCCTGCGCATGACTTTCATCGCTTAAAGCAAAGCGGGGTTTGCCCGGTGTGGCGCCGCCCCCTAGAATGCCCCCATGCGCGATGATCTCTCCCTTCTGCTGAACTCCCTCAACGATGCCCAACGCCAGGCCGTAGCTGCCTCCGTGGGTCGTCAGTTGGTCCTGGCCGGTGCTGGTTCCGGTAAAACCCGAGTGCTGGTGCACCGTATCGCCTGGTTGATCCAGGTCGAAAACGCCTCGCCCCACTCGATCCTGTCGGTGACCTTCACCAACAAGGCCGCTGCCGAGATGCGCCATCGCATCGAGCAGTTGATGGGTATCAACCCGGCCGGCATGTGGGTCGGCACTTTCCACGGCCTGGCGCACCGCTTGTTGCGGGCGCACTGGCAGGAAGCCGGCTTGAGCCAGACCTTCCAGATTCTCGACAGCGACGACCAGCAGCGACTGGTCAAGCGGGTGATCCGCGAGCTGGGCCTGGACGAGCAACGCTGGCCGGCCCGTCAGGCCCAGTGGTTCATCAACGGGCAGAAAGACGAAGGTCTGCGCCCGCAACACATTCAAGCCAGCGGTGACTTGTTCCTGGCCACCATGCGCAGCATTTATGAAGCCTACGAGGCCGCGTGCCTGCGCGCTGGCGTCATCGACTTCTCCGAACTGCTGCTGCGCGCCCTCGACCTGTGGCGCGATCACCCGGGCTTGCTCGCGCATTATCAAAAGCGCTTCCGGCACATTCTGGTGGACGAGTTCCAGGACACCAACGCCGTGCAGTACGCCTGGCTACGTCTGCTGGCCAAGGGCGGCGACAGCCTGATGGTCGTCGGCGATGACGATCAGTCCATCTACGGTTGGCGCGGCGCGAAAATCGAGAACATTTATCAGTATTCGGACGATTTTCCGGATGCCGAGACCATTCGCCTGGAGCAGAACTACCGCTCCACCGCCGGGATTCTCAAGGCTGCCAACGCGCTGATCGCCAACAATGCCGGACGCATGGGCAAAGAGCTGTGGACCGACGGCGGTGAAGGCGAAGCGATCAATCTATACGCGGCCTTCAATGAACACGATGAAGCGCGCTATGTGGTGGAAACCATCGAAAGCGCGCTGAAAACCGGCCTGGCGCGCAGTGATATCGCGATTTTGTACCGCTCCAACGCCCAATCGCGCGTTTTGGAAGAAGCCTTGTTGCGCGAGCGCGTTCCCTATCGCATCTATGGCGGCCAGCGCTTCTTCGAGCGGGCTGAAATCAAGAACGCCATGGCCTACCTGCGTTTGCTGGAAGGTCGAGGCAACGATGCGGCGCTGGAGCGGGTGATTAACGTTCCGGCCCGTGGCATTGGCGAGAAAACCGTCGAAGCCATTCGCGACCACGCGCGCCATAGTGATGTGTCGATGTGGGAAGCCATGCGCCAGCTGGTGGCCAACAAGGGGCTGACCGGACGTGCCGCCGGCGCGCTGGGCGCGTTTATCGAGCTGATCGAAAACCTCGCCGCCAAGTGTATGGAGATGCCGCTGCACTTGATGACCCAGACCGTTATCGAGCAATCGGGGTTGATCGCCTACCACGAAGCGGAGAAAGGCGAGAAAGGCCAGGCCCGGGTAGAAAACCTTGAGGAACTGGTCAGCGCCGCGCGCAACTTCGAAAATGCCGAAGAAGACGAAGACTTGTCGCCATTGGCAGCGTTTCTCGGTCATGCGTCACTGGAGGCGGGCGATACCCAGGCCGACGAGCATGAAGACAGCATTCAGCTGATGACCCTGCACAGCGCCAAAGGCCTGGAATTCCCTTATGTGTTCCTGGTGGGCATGGAAGAAGGCCTGTTCCCGCACAAGATGAGCCTGGAAGAACCGGGCCGTCTCGAGGAAGAGCGCCGCCTGGCCTATGTCGGCATCACCCGTGCGATGCAGAACCTGGTGATGACCTATGCCGAAACCCGTCGCCTGTATGGCAGCGAGACCTACAACAAGGTGTCGCGTTTCGTACGGGAAATACCGAAAGGCCTGATCCAGGAAGTGCGCCTGTCCAACAGCGTCAGCCGTCCGTTCGGCGGCGGCCAGCAGCAGAGCTCCAGTAGCCTGTTCGGCGGTAGCGAGATCCCGGACACCGGCTTCAGCCTGGGCCAGACCGTTCGGCATTCGGTGTTCGGCGACGGTGTGATCCTGAACTTCGAAGGTGCCGGGGCTCAGGCCCGGGTCCAGGTGAACTTCAGCGAAGGCAGCAAGTGGCTGATGCTCGGCTACGCCAAACTGGAAGCGATCTGACGCCCGCGCTCGGCTTTCTGTAGGAGCAAGCTCGCTCCTACAGAATTCATTCCTACCGAACCAAATCAAAAATCCTACAGACCAAAGTTAACAGGCCTTATTGACCTGACTGAAGCTGAACGAAACCTGTCAGGCAAAAGCCCGAAACAATCTGCCGCTAGCCAGTAACACTTCACCTGTGCAACATGGCGCGCGTGCCTTCCACAAATGGGAATTCCCTTTATGAAACGTTTTCTTAGCATCGCCATGGCGTTGTGCATCGGCCTGACGATGAGCCTCGACGCCAACGCCAAGCGCTTTGGTGGCGGCAAGAGCTCCGGCGCTGCGCCGACTCACCAGACCAGCCAAATGGCTCCTTCTTCTGCCGCGGGCGGTGCTGCCGCCACTGCGGGTGCCGCCGGTGCCGCTGGCGCAGCCGCCAAGGCCGGCGGTGCTTCGCGCTGGCTCGGCCCTCTGGCCGGCATCGCTGCCGGTGGCCTGCTGGCCTCCATGTTCATGGGTGGCGGTTTCGAAGGCATGCAGATCTTCGACATCCTGATCATGGCGGTCATCGCCTTCCTGGTCTTCCGTTTCATCGCCGCCCGTCGCCGCAAGCAGCAGGAGCACCTGGCTCCGGCCGGCGCGCCGATGCAGCGTGAAGCGTTCGAACAGAAGCCAGCCGCCATGGGTTCGATCTTCGGTGGTTCGGCAGCACCTGTCGCCGCTCGTCCGGTGATCAATGCTCCCGCCTGGTTCAATGAAAAGAACTTCATCGAAGCGGCCCGCAACCACTTCCAGTCCCTGCAACAGCACTGGGACGCCAACGAAATGGACAAGATCTCCGAGTTCGTGACCCCGCAACTGCTCGAGTTCCTCAAGCGCGAACGTGCGGAACTGGGCGAAGGCTTCCAGTCCACCTACATTGATAACCTCAATGTACAGCTGGATGGCGTGGATGATCGCGCCGACAAGACCATCGCCACCCTGACCTTCAGCGGTGTGTCGAAGAACTCGCGCTTCGACCAGGGCGAAGTGTTCAGCGAAAGCTGGAACATGGAACGTCCGCAGGGCGAGAACCAGCCTTGGCTGGTCGCAGGTATCCGCCAGAACGGCTGAACCGACTTGCGTTAAACGTGTCGCATAAAAAAAACCCCGGCCTTGGCCGGGGTTTTCTATTTCGCGGTTGCATCTATAGCGAGCTACTGTATAAACCGCCCCATATGAACCGCGCCATCAGCAAGAGGATCCCGGACGTGGAAGAAATCATCGAACAACTGCGTGAAGCCAACGAACCGGTACCGGTCCCCTTGGAATTACCCGACGAAGACCAGATCGTGGAAATCGAGGAACAATTGTTCATCGACATCCCGTTTGTCTTCAGGGAGTTTCTGCTGACCGTCAGCGACGTGGTCTACGGCAGTCTGGAGCCGGTAACCGTCACCGACCCGCAATCCCACACCTACCTGCCGGATGTTGCCGCCAACGCCTGGGATGCCGGCGTCGATCGCAGCATGATTCCGATCTGCCAGGACGGCGATAACTACTACCTGGTCGAAGAAGACGGCACCGTGGTGCTGTGGCTGGCCGAGGAAGAGCTGATTGCCGAAGAAACCTGGGAATCGGTATGGCACTGGGCGCGGGACGTCTGGCTGGAAAGCTGAGCCCTCTGACGCGCCTCAGGTGGTCAGTGCCCCGGCGAATCCTTGTGGTTGTCCAGGGTCTCCAGCAAGGCCACCTGCATGCGCGTATGCACGCGGATGAACCAGCGCCACAGTAGCGCCGCCACGGCGGCCGCGACGACGACTATCAGTACCAGCAACTTGTTGGTCGGCAGAATACTGGCCGACAAGGCTGCCAACAGCAGGAAGATCACCAACAGCGAGAGAATCGGGATCACTTCGGCGATCACCCGACGCACTCGCTGTGTGTGGCGCCCGGCCATTTCCGGCTTCACGCCCATCTCCGCCAATAGCATCGACAGCGCCTTGAGCTTGCGATAGGCGGCGATCAGGAACGGCAGCGACAACAGCAGCGCCCCACCCCAGATCAATGCTTTCTGCCAGCTCGGGTCGCTGATCCAGTCTTGCAGGTAAGCGGACATGCGCTCGGCGAAGTACGCGCCCGAGAAGAAGATCGCAATCACCAGCGCCAGATTGACCCCCACCTGCAACAGGATCCGTCGAATCATCGACGCCAGCAACGCGCCCTCGCCCCGGGGCTGAATGGCGCGCAACCATTCGCCGTACATGCTCAACACCCGACTCAGGCGTTGCGGCATCACCGACGCCAGCTTGATCGACAACGGATCAGCCGCGCGAATCAGGTACGGCGTCATCAGCGTAGTGAGTACCGATACCGCAACGGCTACCGGATAGAGGAAGTTACTGGTGACCTGCAAGGTCATGCCCAGCGACGCGATGATGAAGGAAAATTCGCCAATTTGTGAAAGACCCATCCCGACCCTTAGTGAGGTGCGTCCGTCGTTACCGGCGATAAAAGCGCCGAGACCGCAGGACAGCATCTTGCCCAGCACCACGGCCACGGTGATTACCGCGATGGGCCAGGCGTATTGCAGCAGGATCATCGGGTCCAGCATCAAGCCGATCGCGACAAAGAAGATGGCACTGAACAGGTCTCGAACCGGCTCGATCAAGCGCTCGATCTTCAGCAATTGCCGGGATTCAGCCATGATAGCGCCGATCAGGAACGCCCCGAGCACCATGCTGTATTCGAGTTTGACCACCAGCAGGCAGAAGCCGAAACACAACCCCAGCACGGTGATGAGCAGCATCTCGTCGCTTTCGAATTTGGCCACGTAGGCCAGCAATCGAGGCACCAGAAGGATGCCGATGACCAGCGCAACGATCATGAACAGCGAGAGCTTGCCGACCGTGGAAAAGACTTCACCGGAGCTGACCGTGCCGCTGACGGCGATGCTCGACAGCAAGGCGATGATGCCGATGCCCAGGATGTCTTCGACGATCAATACGCCGAAGATCAGTTGGGCAAAACGCTCGTTCTTCATCTTCAGGTCATTCAAGGCCTTGACGATGATGGTGGTCGAGGAAATCGCCAGGATCGCACCGAGGAACAGCGAGTCCATGGTGTTCCAGTCGAACCAGCGGCCAATCTCGTAGCCGATCCAGATCATCAGCACGATTTCCAGGAACGCTGCGATGAACGCCGTGGCCCCCACCTTGAACAGCTTGCGCAGGCTGAACTCCAGGCCCAGGCAGAACATCAGGAAGATCACCCCCAGCTCGGCGAGGGTCTTGATGGTTTCTTCGTCGTGGATCAGGCTGAAAGGCGGCGTGTGCGGGCCGATAATGAAGCCGGCGACGATGTAGCCAAGGACCACGGGCTGTTTGAAGCGATGGAACAGTACGGTCACCACACCCGCGACCAACATGATCACTGCCAGGTCCTGGATAAAACTGATGGCGTGCATGGTGCGGGCTCCTTGGGTAACGATTGCTCAATCGCCGGACGCGAGAAGCGTCTTATTGAGCAGAGGAAAAATCCGATTTAGTTGTAGGAATTGTCTTTGGCGCAGGCATTCGAAGGGTAACACCGCGACTTCCGGCAGAAAGGCGGTGCAATATATGGAAACAGATCGTTGAGGCGTGACGGCGATCCTCCGCCCGGCGTCCCGATAACTGTGGTTTGAAAAAACCGATCACGCATCCGCAGAGGTGCAACCTTCCCAAACCTGCCTTGATCCGTGAGAACGCTATGGAACCCGGAAACGCCCAGCTGTCGATGACGGTATTGATGACCCCCGACATGGCCAATTTTTCTGGCAATGTTCACGGCGGTACCCTGCTCAAGTACCTCGACGAAGTGGCCTACGCCTGCGCCAGCCGATATGCCGGCCGCTATGTAGTGACTTTGTCGGTGGACCAGGTGATTTTTCGCGAGCCGATCCATGTCGGCGAACTGGTGACCTTCCTGGCTTCGGTCAATTACACCGGCAACACCTCGATGGAGGTGGGCATCAAGGTAGTGACCGAGAACATCCGCGAGCGCTCAGTGCGCCACACCAATAGCTGTTTCTTCACCATGGTCGCGGTGGATGACCAGCGCAAACCGGCCGCAGTCCCGCCGCTGCAACCACAGAACAGCGAAGACAAGCGTCGTTTCATGCAGGCCCAGCAGCGTCGGCAGATTCGGCAGGAACTGGAAAAACGTTATCAGGAGATCAAGGACGACGCCTGAAGTCTGCTATCCGCTTTAGAAAGCTTTCGCGAGCAGGCTCGCTCCCACAGGAACAACGAAGATCCCCTGTGGAAGCGACGGTGCGACGATTCGACCTGCTCGCGAATGGGTTCAACGCCACATTCAGAGACTGATCGCCATCGCCTCGAACCGCACCCGCGGATGAGCAATGCGGTCCTGGGCCCGCACCAGTTCCAGCTCGTAACTGGCGCAGGCCTGGGTTTCCAATAGCACTTCATGCACAGCCGACGCAGCGAATTCAAACGCTGCCACCAGGCTGTCGCCCAACAGGACGCGAGCCAGAAACAGACCGGAGGTCAAGTCGCCAACACCCACTGGCTGACGGGGAAACGCCAGCATCGGACGACGCAGGTGCCAGCTGCCTTCATGCGTCACCAGCAGCATCTCAAAAACGTCCGCCGGTTTGCCGGGATAGGCCAGATGCTTGACCAATACCGCTTTCGGTCCACGCGCCAAAAGCGCTCGCGCCATGGCCAGGCAATCGAACAGGGACTGCGGCCTGCGCCCCGAAAAGCTGTCAAGTTCCAACTGGTTCGGGCACATGAAATCCGCCACGGCGGCGGCTTCTTCCAGCAGGAAATCGCTCACTTCCGCCGGTACGCTGCACCCTTTCTCCGGATGGCCCATCACTGGGTCACACAAGTACAACGCCTTGGGATTCATCGATTTGATTCGCGCCACCCCCGTCAGAATGGCCCGTCCCTGAGCTGCGCTGCCCAGATAACCTGACAACACCGCATCGCAGTTGCCCAATTCGCCAATCGCTGCGATCCCTTCCACCAACTCGGGAATCTGATGCGGGGCCAGCACGTCGCCGGTCCACTGGCCATATTGGGTGTGGTTGGAGAATTGCACGGTATTGAGTGGCCAGACATTCACCCCGACCCGCTGCATCGGAAATACAGCGGCGCTGTTGCCTGCATGGCCGAACACCACGTGGGACTGGATGGCGAGCAGATGGGGCGTACGTTTCATGCGGTGAGTTCCGTAAAACGATTGAAATTCGAGCGGCGCAGTATGCGACGAAACACAGCCTGTACGACAGACCGGCGACGCAGTTAAGCTGAGACTATCTTGTTGGAGCACCCTTGAATGCTGACCCTCGGAAATATCTTCGTGCTGATGTTGCTTGCCACTGGCGGCGCGTGGCTATGGCATAACCATGGCTTGCGCGAACGGGCGCTTGAGCGGGTCATGCAGCATTGCAGCAAGCTCGGAATCGAGTTGCTGGACGGTAACGTGGCGTTGAAAAAAATCGCCTTCATCAAAGACGCCAACGACAGGCGGCGTCTGGCCCGCGTGTACAACTTCGAATTCACCGTAACCGGCGAAACCCGTCACAACGGTACGATCACTCAGTTTGGCGCCCACAGCGCACAGATCGAACTGGCGCCCTACCCCATGCCCTTCGACGATACGCCTGAGGTGGTCGATGTCGTGAAGCCGCGTGCCGAGGTCATCGAGTTGAGCCAATGGCGACAGCAACACACCAAGTGGCGCCCATAAATCAAAAGATTCTTTGGATCTTCAACTCGAACGACATGCCGCCAACGCCTTTTGCAGCGAATCAACATCCTGCGGCTCACTGAAAATCAACTCGATCCGCGAATCCTGACGCCACTCACTGGGACGCCATTCCGGCACCGAGTTATCCAGCGCATTCACTGAGACCCAACCCTCGACACTGTGGATAACCAGCTTTGCCCTCCGCCAGGCAAGACTTTCCAGCCATCGGCCAACAAGCGCGGCCTCGAATGCCTGACTCGGATGCCAACGCCAGCCGATGCTCCAACCACCCTCCTGTTCCTGACTCAGGCAAATCGGTAGCGCAGGATCACTCCAGACCGCCGGCATCTGCGCCAATCCCTTAGGCACGCTGAAGTTATCCACACCCTTCACAGCGCGGGTTTCAAGCCCGGGTAATTCGCTCAACGGCAACACGGCTTGCTGCGTCCAGTACAACCGACGTGCCGGCAGTTGCGCGGCGATACGCTGCCGATCAGCGGGATCGAGATCTTCCGACTTGTTCAACAGCAACAGGCCGGCGCTGTTTAACGTTTCCTGTTGAGTCGCAGGCAGCGGCTTGCCGGCAGCAAGCGCCTGGGCGTCCAGCACCAGTACACAAGGCTGAACGGCCAACACCCCTTGCCATGGCGCCTCATTTAACTGCCTGAGCAATTGCGCCGGATGCCCCAGCCCCGAAGGTTCGATGAACAGTCGATCCGGCCGCGCTTTGCGCAGCAAGCGCCCGAGTCCGATCTGAAACGGTGCACCATTCACGCAACACAAACAGCCCCCGGCCACTTCACCCAGTGCTATACCTTGGATGTCCCGGGTCAGCAGGGCAGCATCGAGGCCGATCTGGCCAAATTCATTGATCAGCACCGCCCAACGCTCGTTCGGCGGCCGTTGCGCCAGCAGGTGCTTGATCAGGCTGGTCTTGCCGGCGCCCAATGGGCCGGCGATGACGTGGGTCGGGATGTTCTGCAACATGGTCGGTATTTTTCTGAGGTGGTAAAGAATGCGGTTGATGGGATTTTGGTTGCTGTTGGCACTCGCTTCAGGGGAAGTGTCGGCTCAAGCATGTGTGGTACATAGTACGGCTGAACGACTCGACGTCAGAGTCTGCCAGCAGAACCGCACCATCCCGCAGAAGCTGTTCGCCGACGGATTCTGTCAACCCAACCTGCCCGGGCAGAACGTCGATGTGCAGTACGTCGACCAATGCCCAACCGGTGCCTTCGGCGTGTGCAGCAACGCTCAAGTAGCCAATATGCCCTACCGCCAGGACATTCACTATTACGGCGTGGCCACCGATGCGGCGTACTTGCAGCCGTTTTGCGAAGCCCAGAGCCAAGGCACCTGGCTCAAGCCTTAAGCCGCTAACTCAGCCAGTCGAGGGTGAGGATCAAGCGACGTTCACCCGGCGCAGGTACTGGTGAGCGATGGATCAGGCCGAAACCTTCGTTGCCATGCCATTTCTCGCCCTTGAGCAGCGCCACGTCACCACTGTCGATCTGCTGAATCTGCGAGTCGACGTCAGGCTCGGCTCCAGCCTGGCCCAGTTTGCGGCGATCCATCACTCCTTCCCTCAGCCATTGGCTGCCGATACCAGCATAGGTGGTGATCAGTCGCACCGGCACATGATCAACGTGGAAGCGAGGGCACATGGCCTTGTCCAAGGTCCTGAGGCGCAGACCAATGCGTTTGGCGCCCAACAGACAGGCAAAAGCGCTGACCAACCACGAGACGTCGGCAATGAAGCCTTCGTAGCCTTCAAGATCGCTGAAGCCCGAAGCCAATCCTTGCAGGCTGGGTTGCGCGTCATCGTCAGCCAGTTCAAACGAAAACGATTGCGCCAGCGGTTCGTTCAGAGACAACAGCAAGTTGCCAAAATCAGCAATGTGCGCCGGGAGTTGGCGATTCCAGACGGCAAGGTTTACATCGTCCTCAAGGATTCTGATCAAGGTCTCCGGGGTGGCACCCTGATGTTGATGCAGAGTTCGACAGTACGTATTCGCGAGCAAGCTCGCTCCCACAGGGTTCGGCGCCAACATCACGCAGCCTCCTCTTCATGCCAAGGGCCGAACGGATCGGCCAGCAGCCTCCAGCCCTCGACGCCCAACGCCATTTCATCATCGGTCAACAAGCAGTCATCGAGATCAGCGGTGAGTTGTGTGAAGTCGATGTTCTGGCCGATGAACACCAATTCCTGCCGACAATCGCCTGCGTCGGCTGTCCAGTTTTCCATGATTGCGGTGGTACTTTCCGGGTCTTGCGGCCACTGGGCTTTCGGCACGAAACGCCACCAGCGTCCGGCGAAACCATGGCGCATCAACCCACCGGCCTGGGACCAGCTACCGGCATCCATGTGTTTGCTGGCCAGCCAGAAGAAGCCCTTGGAGCGCAGCAGTTTGCCGTTCACCCAAGGCCGGTCGATGAAGCTGAAGAAACGCTGCGGATGAAAGGGTCTACGCGCTCGATAGGCGCTGGAGGCGATGCCGTACTCCTGGGTCTCCGGCACGTGTTCGCCGCGCAGCTCCTGCAGCCAGCCAGGCGCCTGGGCGGCCTTTTCGAAGTCGAAGCGACCGGTGTCGATAATCTTCTCCAAGGGGATTGCCCCCATCACCATCGGGATGATGTCCGCCTGGGCGTTGAGCCGCTCGAGGATCGCGATCAGCTCCTGACGCTCGTGACTGCTGATCAAATCGATCTTGCTGATCAGGATCACGTCAGCGAACTCGATCTGTTCGATCAATAGATCAGTGATCGAACGGTCGTCCTCATCGCCCAATGTCTCACCACGGGAAGCGAGACTTTCGGCGGCCTGGTAATCGAGCAGGAAATTCATGCCATCGACCACCGTGACCATGGTGTCGAGCCGGGCGATGTCAGCCAGGCTCTGTCCGCCTTCGTCGCGGAAAGTGAAGGTTTCCGCCACCGGTAATGGCTCGGAAATACCGGTCGATTCGATCAGCAAGTAATCAAACCGACCCTCCCTGGCGAGTTTGCTCACTTCTTCCAGCAAGTCCTCACGCAGCGTGCAGCAGATGCAGCCGTTGCTCATTTCCACGAGCTTCTCTTCCGCGCGATTGAGACTGACGCCGCGCTGGACTTCGCTGGCATCGATGTTGATTTCGCTCATGTCGTTGACGATCACGGCGACCCGCAGGTTGTCGCGGTTACGTAGCACGTAGTTGAGCAAGGTGCTTTTCCCAGCGCCGAGAAAGCCGGACAGGACGGTTACGGGGAGACGGTTGGGCATCTGGAATTCCTCACAGGGCGTGCCCGATCAAATCGCCGGGCTTTAAAAAGGCGTGGTCGCATCTTATGTAATAACATAACATACGAGCTCGACTTTCACGATGGACCTGCTCATGAATGCGCTCACTCTGCCGGATATCGCCGCGCAGGCCTCACGCCAAGCCCCGCCTCTGGAGTGGGTAGGCATGTGTGGCATTGCTCTTCCAGTTTCCTTCGATGGCCAACGCCTAGGCGCAAAGGCCGATGCCGGCGTGAGCCTCGATGATGGCGAGGCGCGTGGCATCCATATGTCGCGGCTGTATCTGGCGCTGGAAATGCTTGAACAGGAGAACCTCACCCCTCGGTTGCTGCGGCAAATCTTGCAGCGGTTTCTGAAGAGTCATGAAGGGCTGTCCACCAACGCCTACCTGAAGATTCACACCGAACTGCTGTTGAAAAGGTCGGCGCTGATCAGCCCACTGTCGGGCTGGAAAAGCTATCCGGTCAGCATCGAAGCACGATTGAAAAACTCGATGTTCCACGTGGAACTAAAAATCGACGTCACTTATTCCTCGACCTGCCCGTGCTCGGCGGCTCTGTCTCGTCAGCTGATCCAGCAGCAATTCGTTGATGACTTCGCCAACACGACCCTGCAACACGCCGATGTTTTGGCATGGCTTGGCTCCACCAAAGGCATCGTTGCGACACCCCATAGCCAGCGCAGCTTTGCGAAATTGCACCTTCGCCTGGATGACCACCTGGACGAGCTACCGCTGATCGCAACCATCAATGACGTGGAAGCGGCACTCGGCACCGCCGTACAAACCGCCGTGAAGCGGGCCGACGAACAAGCCTTCGCTTTGGCCAACGGTCAGAACCTGATGTTCTGTGAAGATGCAGCCCGACGCTTGAACATGGCCCTGAAACGTACGCCCGGCATCAACGCGTTTCACATCCAGGTTATCCATGCCGAAAGCTTGCACGCCCATGACGCCGTCGCCGAAACCCGTTGGAACTGGCACGTCGATTGATCCGGCAGAAACCTTTTTGATCTACCGCTAATCGCGAAATCTGCCTACGTTGATAAAACCGCTATTATTTTCCAAGTGCCCTCATTCTCAATGCCTGGCCGGACGAGCAAATTGTCCGGCACGACCAAAGTCTTAATGACATCTACCAGGTTCGTCACTAGCGTTTATGCGCTAGCGCATGTTATCGAAAACGTTCGAGAACACAGACCATGATCCAGATCACTTTGACTGATGGTTCAACGCGTGAGTACGACCAGCCTCTGTCTGTGTATGAAGTTGCTGCGAGCATTGGCAGTGGGTTGGCCAGGGCTGCTGTCGCGGGGAGGGTGGACGGTGTGCTGGTGGACTGTGCATTCATGATCGAAGCAGATTCCCGAGTCAGCATCGTCACACCGCAAGAGCCCGATGGCCTGGAGATCCTGCGCCGCTCCTGCACGCTGATGTTGTCGATGGCGGTCAAGCAGCTCTATCCGAGTGCCCAGTTGCAGACTGGATCGGTGCTGGGTGATGGCTTCTTTTATGAGTTTTTTTACGAACGCCCCTTATCCCTGGTTGACCTTGCCAGCATCGAAGCGCGCATGAAGACGCTGGCGGCGACCAATCATCCGATCCGCCGTCGCCACCCATCACTGCAATCAACCCCTGCCGAAACACTATCGCCATACCTGCTGGGGGATTTCGAATGTGTGACTGTGGGGCCGCATGTGCCTGCAACCAAGGTGTTGCAGGCGTTCGCTCTCGACCACATCAGCGGTACTTCGCCACAACGGATATACGGCACCTGCTGGTCGTGCCAACAGGAACTGGAACATTGGCGCTCACCGCCGCATGTGATTGTCGTCAGCATGGATGATCGCCAATTGGATTATGCCCAGTCAGTGACAGAAGCATTGCGCCGAAGTGGCGTACGTGCCAGTGCGGATTTACGCAATGAAAAGGTGCGTCACAAGATTCGCGAGCACAGTCAGCACGTGCCGTATCTGGTAGTGATCGGCGAGAAAGAAAAGCAAGGCGGTTTTGTCAGTGTACGCAGCCGCACCGGGGAGGATTTCGGCAGGATGGCGGTCGAAGCGGTCTGTGAATGGTTGCGATCAACAGGGCTTGGGAGAGCCTGAGGGAACCACGAGCAGGCCCACCCACACGATTCCTGTGGGAGCGAGCCCGCTCGCGAAGCTTTTAGGCTCGGGGTTTAACCGTTCCGCAATCCTGCCCCAACCACACGGCGCGAGTGTCGAGACTACCCTTCTGCTGAATGCCGGTCGCATTGAAAGTGCCGTTGACCTTGGTGGTGAACTCACGATCGCTGAGAAAGGTAGCGACGCCCGCACCTTGCGCTTTCGGACAGCTGAAGCGGAATTTCCACTGGTTGCCGGTACGTTCGGTAATTTCCTGTTTGCAGCCCGATTGCGGATCCGTCAGCGGAATGTTGTCTGTCTTGACCTGCTCAGGCGTCAGGCAAGACCGAATCCCTTTACCACCCATGGTTATGCCCTGCTTGGCCAGCTGTGCGCGCTGTTCAGGGGTCATCTGGCTCTGTATCTGCCCAAGGATCAGTTGCAGATCGGGCAGGTTCTGGTCATCGACTTTCATGTTGCTCGACGTTAATTCCCACAATCCCGGCTGCAGCATCTGCGCCTGAGCAACCACAGGAAGAGCCAAACCAAACACCACGGCCAAACTCAGCAGACGAACGTTCATCGAGTAACTCCTGATCAGTAGTGGCCGTTAGACGTCAGCCACGGGCTTCGGTTCATGGGCCAATTAATTAGCGACATTCTGCACGGAACATGGTCTGTTAAACATTGAATCTTCAGGAGCAAGGCTGCCCCATGGATTATTTCGGACCGCATATTTTCGGTTACCTGATCGCCCTTCTGCACTCGTTAGGCGTGATCGCCGCGATCCATGCCGTATTGACCGTTCGGACCGCCCAAGGCTCAATCGCCTGGGCCCTGTCATTGGTGTTCATTCCCTACCTGACACTCATCCCTTATCTGGTCTTCGGCCGCAGCACCTTCGATGGCTATATCAAGGCCCGGCGTCAGGCCAACGAGGAAATGCGCAAAGCCATCGCCGAGATGAACTGGCGACCCTGGGTCGAAGAGGCATTGACCGCACGTGCCTCCAAAGCCTATGCGTCACTCAGGGCGATGCCGAAGCTGGGACGTATGCCATGCCTGGCCAACAACGAGGTGCGTTTGCTGATCAACGGCCAAGCCACTTTCGATGCAATCTTTCAAGCCATCAGCCACGCCCGGCATGCAGTGCTGATCCAGTTTTTCATCATCCACGACGACCGCCTTGGCCAACGCCTGCACAGCTTGCTGCTGAAAAAAGCCGCCGAAGGCGTGGCGGTCTATCTGCTGTACGATCGAATTGGCAGCCATTCCTTGCCCCACGGTTATGTGCAGCCATTGCGCGATGCAGGGGTCGAGGTCAAGGCGTTTGCGACTCGCAGTGGCTGGCTTAACCGCTTCCAGGTGAACTTCCGCAACCACCGCAAGATCGTGGTCGTAGACGGAATTGTGGGCTTCGTCGGTGGGCACAATGTCGGTGATGAATACATGGGAGAACTGCCTCCCCTGGCACCGTGGCGCGATACCCATGTACAAGTGCGGGGCCCCGTTGTGGCCTGCATGCAGGAATCCTTTGCAGAAGACTGGTTCTGGGCGGCTCGCTCCCTGCCGCCACTGATCTTGCCCGATGTTTATCCTGACGATGGCGTGCTTTGCCAATTGCTCGCCAGCGGCCCGGCTGATTCCTACGAGACCTGTTCGTTATTCTTTGTCGAAGCTATCCATGCGGCTACGGAACGAGTCTGGATCACCAGCCCCTATTTCATCCCGGACGAAGCGGTATTCGCTGCGTTACGTCTGGCGGTGCTGCGAGGCGTGGATGTACGAATTCTGCTGCCCTCGCGACCGGATCACCGGATCGTTTACGCCGCTTCCAGCCTCTATGCTTTCGAAGCGGTGCGTGCCGGTGTGCGGGTTTTCCGCTACCAGCCTGGCTTTCTGCATCAGAAAGTAGTGCTGATCGACAGCGAAATCAGCGCCATCGGCAGTGCGAATATGGATAACCGCTCCTTCCGGCTGAATTTTGAAGTGATGCTACTGACCGTGGACAGCGCATTTGCCCTGGAGGTGGAACAAATGCTGAACGATGACTTTGCCCTGGCCCACGAAATCGCCAAAGAAGAGAGCCGAGAGACCCGCCGCCTGCAACAGGTCGGCATGCGGATCGCCCGGCTGATTTCCCCCATACTCTAGGGGTTGTAGATGTCGTCGCGGGTCCATGGCAGCTCGTGGCTGCCATCGGCATGGGCTTTCACCGCCAGGATCTGGTGCAAGTTTATCCAGCCCCTGGCGAAGGCATAGGCGCATCCAGCCAAGTACAGCCGCCAGATTCGTAGTGCCTGCTCAGGTACCAATTTGCCCGCGGCCTCCAGATTGTCTTCGAGCCGTTCGCTCCAATGGTCAAGAGTACGCGCGTAATGCAGGCGCAAACTCTCGACATCGACGATCTCCAGCCCGGCTTCGCTGATCTCGGCAGAGATCATCGACAAGTGCGGCAACTCTCCGTTGGGAAATACGTACTTCCCAATGAAATCACCGGCACCGCGCCCCACCGGACGGCCATCGGTGTACTTGGCGGTGATCCCGTGGTTCATCACCAGACCGCCCTCCTTCACCGCGCCGAACAAGGTTTTGCAGTACTGGGGCAAATTGGCGTGACCGACATGCTCAAACATACCCACGCTGACCACTTTGTCGAAACGACCATCCTGAGGCAAATCGCGATAGTCCAGCAGCTGCAATTCGACCAGATCGTCCAGGCCCTCGGCGCTCACCCGCTCCCGGGCCAGGGCCAACTGCTCTTTGCTGAGCGTAACGCCGAATACCTTCGCGCCGAATTCTCGCGCCGCATACCGCGCCAATCCGCCCCAACCGCAACCGACGTCCAGCAGATACTCGCCGGGCTGCAGCCGCAGTTTGCGACACAGGTGGCGGAACTTGGCTTGCTGGGCTTGCTCGAGGGTCTCGCTACCCGTTTCGAAATAGGCGCAGGAATACGCCATGTCACTGTCGAGCCACAGTTGATAAAACGCGTTGGAAAGATCGTAGTGGTAGGAAATCGCCTTGGCGTCGGTTTCCTTGTCGTGGACGGCACGAACCGGCTGACTGCTTTCATCCTCGTCCAACAACGCCTGACTCCATTCATCGCAGACGCGGATCACGTCACTGATGGAGCCTTCAAGCTCCAGCTTGCCTTCGACAAACGCCGCTCCGAGCGCGTCGAGACTGGGGTGGGTGAACTGGGTAACCATTTGTGGGTCCTTGACCACAATCGTGACGCTGGGCGTCGGTCCCAGGTTGAATTCATGGCCGTCCCAGAGTCGCAAGCGTAAGGGTAGTTGCAGATTCTGTAAGGCCGGCGGAAGTTGCGCGAGCATGGGAGAGCCCCCCTTTTTCAGACGTCTGATGAGAGGGTAGACCATCCTGGAAAAATAGCTGGCTATCGAATTAATAGCCGTTTTCTATAACTCACGGCGCTCCAACCAGCCGCCGAGAGTACATAAAGTGCTATGCCCTCAACCAGATGACTGCAAATTCCACGCACAGTTCATAGCGCTGTGATAACCCGGTTTAGAGCCGTGCCAGCCACTTCATTCAAACCTCGTCCTTGAGCTTGAGCAAAGGCTCTTGAAAACGCAGCAGGCGACCGGCATTGCCCAACACCAATAAAGTGCTGAGATTGTGCAACAACGCAGCAATCATCGCCCCCGCCGCACCCAGCCAGCCGAATGCAGCGAACACAACGATCGCCAGCGTCCAGCCAAGACCAATGATCACATTGACCTGCAGGGTCCGCCGGCATTGGCGACTCAAACGCACGCACGTGCCGAGCCGCCGCAGGTCGCTGCCGATCAGTACGATGTCGGCCGAAGCCAGCGCAATGTCCGCCCCTCCCGCCCCCATGGCCACCCCGACAACGCCTGCCTTGAGTGCCAGGGAGTCGTTGATCCCGTCTCCCACCACCATCGGCCGGAAGCCACTGCCGATCTCTTTAAGCACGCAATTGAGCTTGTCCTCGGGCAGGGCCTGCGCTTCCACATCACTGATACCGACACCGCGCGCCAGCGTGTGGGCGACGCTGTATCGATCACCTGTAAGCAACAACTGCCGACCCAATCCGAGCTCACGCAACTCGCTCAAGGCGAAACGAGCTTCGGGTTTCACGCTGTCAGCCAACAATAGCCAGGCGAGAAATTCGCCATTGAGTGCCAGCCCTGCAATCGGGCCGTCATGTTCCGGAACAGCTGATGTGTCGATGCCCAACTGAGCGAACAACTCCGGCCGACCTAATGCCGCTTCGCCCTGCCCGGTCATGGCGACAACACCCAGGCCCTGACGCTCGCGGATATCCGAGAGCACTGGAAAATGTTCTTGAGTGACCAAACCGGCGAGCGCGCGGCTGACGGGATGGCTACTGGCAGAGCCAAGACTGGCAGCCAGTTGCAGGATGTGGTTGCGATCCTCCAGCGGGCTGTCGATGGATTGCAAACGCAAGGTGCCAAAGGTCAGGGTTCCGGTCTTGTCGACCACCAGCGAAGTCAGGTCTGCCAACTCTTCCAGAAAGGCCGAACTGCGGATCAGAATCCCATGACGAGCCGCAACGGCGACCCCGGCAATTGCCGTAGCCGGTGCCGATAGCACCAGCGCACAGGGGCAGGCTGCCACCAACACGGCGAGCATCGCCTGAGCATCGTTGGTCACGAACCAGGTCACAGCCGCCAGCAGCAATACCAGAACCATGTAGCTGCCGGCATAGCGCTCCAGTAACCGGGTAATCGGCGGCTTTGATCGCTCGGCGTTTTGCATGAGCGCGATGACTTTGCCAAGGGTCGATTCATTACCGGTACGAGTGACTTCGATGCGCAACAAGCCATCGAGGTTGATCACGCCACCGAATACTTGCATACCGACAACCGCTTCCAGCGGCACCGACTCACCGGTAATGGACGCAGTATCGAGACTCGCCTGGCCAGATATAACCCGACCGTCCGCTGGCACCCGATCACCCGCCCGTACCTCGACAACGTCACCGCTCTGGAGCGTGCCGTTGTCGACTTCGACGATTGAACCGTCCGCCTGAACCCTGCGCGCATGGCTGCGTGTCAATTTGCCCAGCGCCCGAATCGCCTCCTGTGAGCCGACCACACTGCGCTCTTCCAGGACATGGCCAAAGATCATGATGATCGGCAGCAACGCAGCGGTGAGCAGATCGCCGGTGGCCCAGGCGCCGAGCATGGCCAGGGCAATCAGCTGATCGGTGATGCCGTGCAGACTGGGGTAACGCAGGCTGTACCACGCAGAGCGCATCACCGGCACGGCCACCAGCAACGAAGCAACCCCCAACAGTAGCTGACTGACGCCCGTTTGCTGTGGCAACAACCAACGCCAGATCAGCCCCAGGATCAGCAAGCCAAGGGCGAGCATCGCCAAGGTCAATTGGCGAGCGGCGCTGCGTTGTTCAGCCGAAGACAACAGGCTCGGCGCGGCGGTAGTCGGGGCGGTCATTGAGCAGCTCCCTGAATGATCAGACGGGAATCGTCTTGCGGATTGACCGTAGTCACCGACCCGGCCTGACCGAGAATTTTTGGCATTCGCTCTCGGTAGATGCGCAGCAGCATTTGCGGGTCGCGGCCCTGCAGTTGCGCCGAAGCCAGGCTCGATACGGTAGCGGTGTCAGCGGAGGATTTGGCCAGCCGTTCGCTAGCTTCGGCGTGAGCGACTTGAAGCGTACGGTCAGCTTGCTGGTTAGCGGTCTGGGTCAGTTTCTCGGCTTCGGTGCGCGCATTGGCCACCGCTTTGTCGGCCTGCTGGCTGGCCGTCAGAACCGCATTGAACGCATTGACCGCGGGTCCCGGCAGACTGGATTGCACGTCGACGCGTGCCACTTCGATACCCAGCCCCTGCCCTGTCGCCGTCAACTGCGCCAAGCGCTGATTGATCCCCTGTACCAGATCGCCACGCAGTCTTTCGCGTCTTTCCGCCGCCTTGTTATCCGCGCCAATCAACTCCGGTCGTGCCACCAAAATGGTGTCCAGATCTCGGGCGGCAGTGAGTGCAACGGCGCTGCGCGTGACGAGTCTATCCAGGGCCGGTAACACGTGTTCACCTTGAAGGACGAAGGCATAAGGTTCGCTGACTTTATAGAACACACGCACATCCAACTGCACCACACCCGCATCACCCGTCAGAAGATAACCGGAGCCGGCCAGCGCATCGCTGAGAGGCGCGGCGAACGTAGCGACCCGATCAGCCTGCATGGCAGCATCACTGCGCAATAGATTTTCAATTCGACGTTCGATGACCCGATCTGCCGCCGGCAACAGAACGACTTGCTCAAAAGGTCGCGGCCATGCCAACAACAAACCGGCATTCTGTACGCGATCGAGGGCGCCGAAATGCATGACCACCGCACGATTTTGCGGGTCGATTTGCCGCACGTTGGAAAATGCCCAAACCAGCGCGGCGAGAACCGTCACTGCATATAGGGCAAGAAAAGCTAGTCGCCCAGCTTGAATCCAAGGGCTATTTAGCTCATTTGTTCCACGTGGAACCAAACTCATGGCTGAGACCCGGTCTTGTTTTCGAGGGTCGGCGGGCCATCAACCAACACTCTGAAGGGCGCCGCGTCGGTGCGCAAAATCAACTTAGTACCGGGCGTGACGATAGTGCCCAGAGTGTCCAGGGAGCGCAGCAGGTTGTATAGCTGCGGCGACCCGGCATACGCACGACCGTAAATTTGTGCTGCTTCGACTCGGGATTGTGCTTCGATCTCGGCCGCCTTGACTGTGGCATCGGCCTGAACGATTCGCGCATCCCGTTCCGCCGCGGAACGGATCTGAGCTGCCTCGCGCTTGCCAATGGCCGTACGTTCGGTGGCAATTGTTTCACGCTCGGCGCGCATGCGATCGACTGTGGCGGTGAGGGTTACCGACGGCAAAGTCAGGCGCTCGATGCCGACTTGCACAACCCGCACGCCATAGGTCGTCAGCAACTGTTGATCGATTTGCTGACGCAACTGCGTTTCGAAATCGGCAATGCGCACCTGATTTGCGTCGGTGTTCACCAGGTTGGCCAGATCAAAACTGCTGGCCGTGGTTTCAAGTGCCGAACCGACAAAGGTCCGTATCTGCCGCGCGGCTTCATCCGGCTGATTCTGCACAGCGCGCATGAAGCGCTGAACATTGTCCGGGTCACCTTGCACCTGCCACGCTACGTAAGCCTGAACAATGATGCGCAAACCGTCCCGTGTACCCACGTCCTGTAAACCGCTGGAGGTGGTGCGCAATCGCAGGTCGACCGGAATTGCCGCTTCGAACGGCGCCGGCCAACGCCAGCCAAGACCCGGCTCGAGCAACACGCGCGATGGGTTGCCAAAGCGCGTGATCACCGTAGCCTCCCCGGAGCGTACTTGCACCAGGCTCGCTGCCGCGATAGCGAACGCCACCAGCAGCGCAGCCCAGCCCATGCGTCGCCACGGAAACGGGCCAGCCTGTTGTGGGTCGCCGTGGTGGTGATGGTGATGTCCATGGTGATGGACGCCATGGTCATGATCATGAGCGCTGTGGTCAGTGTGTGCGTGCGACTGGCTCAATGGGCAGCTCCTGGTTGAGCGGATTGGCTCGGCGGCGCAGGGTCAGCCGGCAGGGTGAAGGTACGCAGGTCGATGGTCGGCGCATGAGTGCTGCCGCCTAGACGATGATCGAGCACCAATAGTCGTGCAGTGGCCAGGCCCTGGGACAGTTGGCTGAAGTACTGTTCCAGCACAAAGGCTTGGCCGGCACTGGCGTAAGCCTTTTGTTCGGCGCTGAATTTCAGGTCCGCCGCTTGGGCGGTGGCGTTGATTTCACGCGCGCTGGCTGTCGCCTGGTCGCGGGCGATGCTGGCCTGTAATTGCGCCTGATGGGTGGCCTCCGCTGCCGCACCGCGTTCGCGCGCGATCAATGCCTGAGCTCCAATCTGTGCTGCTTGCACGCCGTGATAGGCGTTGGCTGCCCCCGCCGGCGGGTGAATCGCCTCGACCACGGTGGCGAGAATTTCCACCCCGCTATCGAGCTTCTGCAGATCGGCTTGCACTGCCCGCCCGATGTCTTCGGCTAGCCCTACCCGATCGTCGCCCAGTAAACCGTCGAGGGTGCGTGACGCGAAGTCGTGAACCAGGATGCGGCTGGCGGTACTGCGGATCAGGGCCGGGACATCGGCATTGTTGTAAGTTGCCGCTAGAGCAGCCTGATCACTCAGGCCGATGCGGTAGACGAAACGCACATCCATGTTGATGATCTGAAAGCTCTGCTTGTCGGCTCGGCTACTGGCGATGACCTGGGATTTGTCATTCACGTGGCTCGCGTCCCACAAACGATTGGCAATCGCCGGCGCCGGGCCTTCGGCGGGCTCGGCGATGACCGCTGCTGCCGCTTCGCCAACACTGGTGGCCAACTCGTGGACCACTCCGTTTTCAACGTTCAGCACGCGGCCCAGCGGCCAAGGCAAACCCGCGTGTAAACCAGGACCGAAGACCTCCACCGGATTGCCGAAGCGCTCGTAGATGCCTCGACCGTGCATGGGGATTTCGTGAATACCGGTGAGCGACCAACCCACGAGCGAAACCACTGCCAGCACTGGCAAAAAAGCCCGACGCATGTAGGTGAAGGCCCAGATCTGCCGCAGATCTATGCCGAAACGGTTGTGCAGTTCGTGCTGCAGCGCCAGCAAGGGTTGCGGTGGCCAGCGCAGCATGTCGGCAATGAAGCTTCGCGCCAGCATCGTCGGTTCCAGTCGCTCCTGCCTGGGGCTGAACAAAGACAACACGGCGCGCAACAGCATTTCAATCGCGACAAGCCCCGGCAGCAGACCAATCAGCACGGCCAGCCGCACCGGCCAGACGGAGGAGTCATCGGCGAACAGCAGACAAAGCGCGCTCAGCAGCAGGCAGCTGATTGCTACACGCGTCAATTGCGCCAACGGCCTTGCTTCGGGCCACTGGTCTGCATTTTCCTGGGTCAGTTGACGTTCCAGCACCAGCAAACCGAAGGCCAGCAATACCGACAGTGCAGCACCAACACTGGCAGAGAAACCGAGGGCGGCTGGTGGCAACTGAAGGTTCCAGGCCTGTTCAATGCTGAACAGCGTCAATAGCGCCCACCCGCCCAGCCACAACGTCGGCGCGCCAATCTGCATCAGCATTCTCAGCCAATACTGATGAATTCGCGCCAGCAGTCGTTCGTACCACCCGTCCGCGCTTATCGCTTGTTCAATAACCGTCACCGGCTCTGACAGATTCATCGCTTGGGCGCGCCACTGCGTCACCCACAAAGCTGACTGAAGCCCGGCAACCAGTACCAGCAAACCGGCGCTTTGATGGGTCAACACGGCCGCCCAAAGTGACTGCGGCGCGAACAGCCCGACAAAAAACGCCAGTACCAGCCCTGTCGCCGCCAGCGCTCCCAAGCCAATGGCAAACTGTCGCAAGCGCCGGCCTTGAAAAACTGCCTGCTGAAAGCGCGGCAGCCCGGCTACCTCAGCTCCATCATCATCCAGATCGACTTGCATACCACCCCAGTGTTCAGCTTTTCACTTCAGTTCGTTACGGTATAACGAAATGAGTGAAATTTTTGTATTGTTTCTACATACCGGGGTAACGCAGGAACTACAGCTGGCGTCGATCTTCAACTATTCAGTCCGGCAAATGTCCCAACGGCAACGCACCCGGGGTCTTCACCGTGTGAATCGCAAAGTTGCTACGGATGTCGCTCACCCCTGGCAACTTCAACAGGCGCCCGGTGAGAAAACGGTCGTAGGCACGCAGATCCGGCACCACCACCTGTAGCAGAAAATCCGATTCCCCCGATACCAGAAATGCCGAAATCACCTCGGGTAATGCCGTCACGGCCAGGCGAAAGGACTCCGCTTGTTCATCGTTGTGGCGTTCGACCTTGACCCCGACAAACACGGTCAGCCCCAGCCCGACTTCATCCCGGTCGAGCGTGGCCTGGTACCCGCGAATCACCCCGGCTTCTTCAAGCATCCGCACCCTGCGCAAACAAGGCGATGCGGACAGCCCGATCTCGTCGGCGAGTTGCACATTGCTCAGGCGACCGTCCCGTTGCAGCGCTGCGAGTATCTTGCGGTCATAGGAATCGAGTTTCATGATTTGGCAGATCCTGATGGTGAATCGGTTTTACAGTGATAGGTTATGCCAATTCCAGACGGTTTATAAACAAACTACGCAAGCACCTGCCCTGCCCCTCAGCCGTAGACTGAGCGCTCCGAATCGACAACGAATGGGGTGCAAGGTGGCAGGATTCTGGCTGTTTTTCATGGCGTTGGCGGTGGTTTATCTGCTCCCTGGACCGGACATGATCCTGCTGTTGCAGACCGGCGCCCGTCAGGGCAAGGGCGCCGCGCTGGCGACGGCGGTAGGCTTGGGCATCGCCCGGGGTTGCCATGTGGCATTGGCGGCATTCGGGCTGGCGACCCTGTTTAAAGCAGCGCCATGGACATTCGATATTGTGCGCCTGGCCGGGGCCGCGTATTTGCTGTGGATCGGCATCCAGTGCCTGCGAACCACTCTAGTGCCCGACCTGAACGATGCAGGCCGCACCTGCGACAAGTCTCGTTGGCGCGCAGCCATCCGGCGTGGTTTGCTCACCAATCTGCTCAACCCCAAAGCACTGCTGTTCTGCTCAGTGCTGTTGCCGCAATTCATAAATCCGCAGGCGGGTTCGGTACTCGCACAGTTTGCGACCTTGGGCGTGATACTGGTCAGCGTCGGCTTGTTGTTCGACTGCACCTACGCACTGGCCGGCGCCGCGCTCGGCCGCTGGCTGCAACGCAGTCCATCAGCCCAGCGTTTACAGCAGTGGTTGTTCGGTAGCCTGCTGATCGGTTTCGCGGTGCGGTTAACCTTCGTGCAACAGGCCTGATCACATCAGCGCTTTGCGCTTGCGACGATTGATCAGCACCAGGGCGATCGCTGTAAAGATCACCACACCGCCCACTTGCAGCCATTTTTTATAGGGCCGTAGAGCCGAACGCAGAGGCGCCACAGCCTGGGTCACGTAGCGTTTGTCTGCGTTTTGGAAATCCGGATAAGGGCAGCGCTCGCCAAAAAATACGGCCCAAGGGACATATGGACCTTCCTTGACGTAGCGTTGATAGAAGGCAGATTTTTCTTCGGCACCGGTATTCCAGCCTGCCGCCGCGCACAGCACCGCGGCAAATGCCTGGCTGGTATGGGGCAAGTTATCGGCGGCGTGACTGGCAAATTCATTGGCGACATACCGGTAGTGATAACGCTGGTCGGGTTGGGCAGCGCTGGCCTGCTGGCGTCTGACTTCCTCTTCAGCGACTAAAGGACCGACCTTGAGCTCGCTGCTGTCGAGGCTGTAATTGCCACCGAAGGTCGCGTAATCTGGAGACATCTCGTAGCCCAGCAGCGCCATGCCCTCGAAGCGGGCCAAGGTTGCGGCATGGTAGTACGCGAATGCCCGTTTGGTAGGCCACCATTTTGATTCCGCGTCGTTGCGCAACTCGCCGTACCACTTTGCCTTGGCCTGCAACTCGCTGTTATCAAAGTACCCTGGCGCTTCGTCGTAGCGCTCTTCACGCAGCAACCGGCGCCCCAGCAAATTGCGCAGTTTGGCCGCCACCGGCAACGGCACATAATTATCGCGCTCCTGCCGGGTCAGCGCCGGCGGCGCCGGCACATGGGTGTCGACATAGTGCTTGAGCTCGTCGAGGGTCAGCACCCGCTCGGCAACCGTTGCCGCGTCGAACCAATAAATGTCGTTGCTGCGATAGAGCTGATCGAAAGCTTGCAGGTAGTCCCCACGCTGTAACGCCAGGATCGCGCTTTCGCCTTCGACCCGGCATTTTGGCTGCAAGGTTTCGAAATCCCAATCCGGGGTGCGTCGTTCACCCCAGGATTCATTCTGGGGGAAGGCTTGGGCAGCTTTGGCGTACGCCGCAGCGGCTGCAGTCTTATCACCATCGCGCATCGCCAGTTTCGCCCGCAGCCACCAGGCCAGACCGCCATCGCCCGCGTGTTCAAGGAAGGCCTTGGCAGTGGCGTATTCGCCCTGTTGATAGTTAACTGCCGCCAGACGATCAGCATTTTCGAGGCTACCTCGAGTGCTGCTGTGCAACAGTTTGATCAGCTTCGATTCGTTCGGCGGCTGATCACCGAATGACCAGCCCATCCGACTGATCAACGACGCCGTGACCAGTTGCTGTACCGGTTTGCCCTTGAGCAACGGAACCAGTTGATCTTCGGGCATCGCCGCCAGATCGTTCATCAACAGTTTGAGCGAGGTGTAGCCCACTGCCGAACCATGCAGGTTTTGCGTGGCATAGAGCTCGATGGCGCGGTTCCAGTCACCCGCACTGCGCACTACGCGCGCCTCTTCGCCAAGGCTGGCGACGCCGAGCTCCAGCGGATCGCTGAAGCCATCGATGCTCAGCTGCCGGGTTTGCTCGAATGCCTTTCGCGCCTGATCCAGCAACGCAAGGCCCGCGTCCGCTTCGGAGCTCATGGCAAACAACGATCGACCTGATGAATAAGCAGCCCATGTGCTGCGCATCCTTCTCTGATCAGTCGGCAATGCCAGCACCTTCTGGAAGTACTCGAGCGCCAGCCCATGGTCACCTTCATTGAAGGCCACGGCACCTGCCAGGTAGAGCTTGAGCTCATCCGGCAGATCCGAGCCTTGAATCTCGACCTGACGGGCATCGGTCAGGCTGCGAAGTTGTTTCACCCGTGCTTGCTGCCCGGCCGTCAAACCGGCTTGCTCGGCATTGTCCCGCTGTTCGGCATGATCGGACACATCACCGTAGCCGACATTCGGATCGAGGGTGGCGGCCGTGACGTTCTTGAGCCCGGCGATCAAATGCCCGAGGCGATTGATCTCGAAGTTGAAGTTACCTTCCGGCAGCTCCGCCAGGGACTGGCCGCGATTGTCGAGCAAGCGCATCGGGAAGTCCGGCCCGCAGGCCAGCGCCGAACCCAGCGGCAAGCTGAGGCTCAGGCACAGCAGGTGACGGGGCCAGTTACGGGTGAACATTCGAAGCTCCTTGGTCAATGTGTGCGCAGCGCGCCCAACCGATGGCGCGCTGTCCGCCGGCCGCTATTCGGCCGTCACGCAAGCGCGTGAAGGTAAGCAGATCCGGGCTCTGTTGCAACGCATAGCCGGCCAGGGCATCGGCGCCGTCACAACCCTGCACCGCCAGCATCACGCGTTCGGGCCAGGCGGTGTCGAGGTTGCCCTGATTAACAAGACTGATGTCGTAAAGTCCATCCTTCGCTGAGAGCTTCAGCCTCAGGTGACTGTCGAGTGCATCGCCGCGTGTCACGGCGCGCAAGGTGGTCAGGCTCCATGCCCGGCGGTCGTTGGCCAGCGGCAGACGGAACCAGATCAGGCCCGCCAGATGCGCGGGAGGATCGAGGCGTAATTGCCTGCCGAGTTGGCTGAGTTGCTGCGGATCGGCCAACAATTCCTGGCGCGTTCCACCCCGCTCGAGGGGCACTTCGCTTTCCACGACCGGTGCGCCGTTGTCTACCGGCAACAACGCCACGCCATAGGCCGGCAGCGCCAGATAAAAAGGTTTCGAGGTAATGCGGCCCCAGGCTTTGGCCCACTTGTTGGCCTGGTCCGGGTCGAACAAGCCACGGCGTGGATCGCTGACCGCGTGCACCTGCAGCACGCTGCTGTCGACTGTGGACAAGAGCGCCGGCAACTCCGGACTGTCGAGCCAGGAAGGCAAGGCCGTGATGCTTAGTGGCAGTGACGCTGGCAGAACCGCGCGTAGATGGACTAGAAATTCCCGGTAGGCCGGCAATCGGGCAGTGCCTGCATCGTGGTCGATTTCAACGCCGGAGAGGTTCAGTCCCTTCCCTTGCCAATCGTCGAGCACCCGCTGAATTTGCTCGGCGACTTCATGCTGATCCAGCGACTTGAGCTGGCCATCAAGACGAACTACCGCTATCAACGGTCTGCCGTCAGCTTTGAGCAACGCGGGATCAATGCGCGCCCGGCTCCAGCCCGCCTGCGGAAACGCCTGCAAGGCCAGCACCCGCACGGTCGAAAAGTCAGCGCGGCTGTCCTTGAGGGCGACTTCATGGGCCGGGGTCCATTGTCGTTGCCAAACGTAGAGCTGCTGGTCCAATGGCGATGCGTCCTGTGGTTCGCAACCGTTGAGCAGTCCAATCGCCGCCAGCAACACAATCAATCGAGTCAAAAAAACCATTAACAGCCTTATCTCTGAAATGCGAAAAGGGCCACGCATGGCCCCTTGTCGTTCTTGCCCCGCCTACCCTACTGAGGCCCCTTCCGATGGGCAAATGCTCACTGCAGAGGCTCATCAAATATCTAACACCAAAGGTTGCGAACCCTGGGCAGGAATTGCGCAGCAAATCAGTACCTGACCTTCGTCCGGCACCTCCGCCGGCGGCTGTGGATAATTGACCTGGCCGCTGATCAAACGAGTCTTGCAGGTTCCGCAGGAGCCGCCGCGGCAGCTGAATTCCGGGCGCAGCCCACGGCTTTCCGCCAACTCCAGCAAACTGCCGCCATCGGGTTGCCAGCGGGCCTCTTTGGCCGATCGCTGGAACACTACCGGTACCGATGTAGTGGCCGCTGGCGGCTGATCGATGACCACCGCGTCAGGATCCGGCTTGCGACGCAAAGTCGAGGGGCCGAAGGTTTCGGCGTGAATCCTCGCATCTCGGATGTCCAGATCCCGCAGGCTGTCGTACAGCCCCTGGGTAAAACTGCCCGGTCCGCAGAGGACGAAATCCAGTTGATCATAGTCCTCCACTTCAAGAATGGTCTTGATCAACGCGGCGTCGATTCGTCCGCTCAGATCAAAGTCCTCACCCTCACGCGCCTCGGGTTCTGGCTGACTAAGCAGGCGCAACACCCTCACTGCGTCACCTGCACCGTCGAGCAAGCGATTCAGCTCCGCCCGAAACGGTTGATCAGCCAAGGTTCGCGAACCCTGGAAAAACCAGGTCGGGCGAATGTGACGGGTGCGCTGGCCCTGGTAAACCACTTCGCGCAGCATCGACAGCAGCGGCGTGATACCGACTCCCGCCGCCAGCAACACCAGCGGCCGGCGTTCATGGGGCGCCACGGTGAAATGCCCTTGAGGCGCGCGGGCCTCCAGCAGATCACCCACACGAACCTGGTCATGCAAAAACGACGAAACCAGGCCGTCGCGCTTCACACTGATGCGCAAAAAATCATCGGACGGCGCACTCGACAGGCTGTAGGTGCGGATATGCACTTCGCCCGCAATATTGAATCGCAGCGGCAAATGTTGCCCGGCCTGAAACACCGGGAATCCGGCGTCATCGGCGGGCTGCAGATAGATCGAGCGGATGTGGTGGCTTTCCGCTTCGATCCGCACCACACGCAGCGGTCGCCATTGATCGCCCAGAGCCTGGGCTTGCAGGCGAGCCCTGGCCTGCTCCCAGGTACCGGTCAGCAAACTGGTGGGTGAAACGCCATCGAAACGCCAACGCAAAGCCAATGCTGCCTGGCGCCGGACGACGCTTTCCACCTCGAATGTCCACAGGCGCTCGGCCCCTTGAAAGGCTTCGACTTGCGGGCCTTCGAGGATGATTTCGGTGCGCCCGCTGAGTTGGAGCAGATCGCCTGAGTTGAAGTCGATAAACAGCAAGCCGGCGCGTGGGTTGAGCAGCAGGTTGCCCAAAGTGTTGAAGAACAGATTGCCGGCGAAATCCGGAATGGTCAGGCGATTACCTTCCACCTGGACGAACCCGGACTGACCGCCGCGGTGCGAAACATCCACTGAACGCTGACCATCGACATCCACATAACTGGCGACGAAAAATGTATCGGCACCGGCGATCATGGATCGGGCCGCGTCATCCAACCCGTCGAGATGCTGGGCGACGCGGGTCGAAGGATCTGCCAGTGGCGCCGAGCGAAACTGCCGTAATTGAATGTATTGCGGGCAATTGCCGAAGGACTGTTCCACGCTCACATCGAAGCCGCCGGCCGTCATGGACTGAATGCGACCGTTGATGCGGTTGCGCCGTCGGGTGTGTAATTCGATGCCCAGAAGGCCGATCGCCGCACCATTACTCAATTGTGCTGGATCATCGGCGCTTGGCAGGCGGCTGAATTGCAGCGTATCGGGCTCGGGCGAGTGAACAAAGCCCGGCTCGCCCTCAAGAATGCTGGCCCATGGTCTGCCATCGGCATCCACCGTGCCGTACAGCATGAACGGCAGTTGCTGATAAAAGGTGCGGTGCTGATCCGGCATCTCGCTGCGAATCACCCTGCGACCGAACGTCTCCATTCGCTCGGCAACACCCACGCGGGCCTGCAACTGTTTCTCGCCGGCATGCCAAGGCGAACGGTCCATAACGGCATCTCCCCTGCGCCATCGACGCAGCATGAACGGCCCTTCAATAGCGGGCCACGGGCATCAGGCGGTTTTTTGCAGGCCGACGACGGTGCGCGGCATTCCGACAAAACCGGGCAAGGCTTCGATGCGCGCCAGCCAGGCCCGCACGTTGCCGTAATCGTCGAGGGACACGTTACCTTCAGGTGCATGGGCGATGTAGCTATACGCCGCGACGTCGGCAATGGTCGGCTCGCTGCCGACCAGATAAGTCGAATGGGCCAGTTCCTGATCGATGACCTTGAGCCAGGTGTGCGAGTAAGCGATCACCTCTTCCGCGTTGTAAGACGCACCGAACACGGTGATCAACCTGGCTCTGGCAGGACCGAAAGCGAGAGGCCCGGCGGCGAACGACAACCAGCGCTGAACCCTGGCGGCACCGACCGGGTCGGCAGGCAGCCAGCGACCGTTGCCGTACTTTTGCGCCAGATAAACCAGAATCGCGTTCGAGTCCGCCAGCATCACGCCTTGGTCATCAATGACCGGAACCTGCCCGAAAGGATTGAGCGCCAGGAACTCCGGTTGCTTGTGTGCACCCTTGGCCAGATCGACGAAAATCAGCTCGGTCGGCAGTTGCAGCAGGGACAGCATCAACTCCACACGGTGAGCATGGCCGGAACGGGGGAAGTTGTAGAGTTTGATCGCTTGCATGGTTGACTCCGCGGGGTAGTGGCGCTGTCCAGGACCGATCAGCGCCGATGTCCGCCATCTTCCACCCGCAACCAAAGCAATAGAATAACCAGCAACCGCAATCCATTATTTCAGCCAGAGCAATAATGTATCAGTGCTGCAAGGCTGGATGCTCCCGCAAGGCGTTCACGGCAAAATCCACGAAACTGCGAATCCGCGCCGGGGCATTACGCCCGCCCTGATACACCACATGGATGGGCAATGGCGGCAACTCGAATTCCGCCAATACGATTTCCAATTCACCCGCCGCGACTTTGCTGGCGACTTGATAAGACAGGACCCGGGTGAAACCCAGACCCAGACACGCCGCAGTAATGGCCGCCTGATTCGCCGTCACCACCAGCCGCGGTTCCGGGCGAACATTCAAGGGTTCGCCTGCGTCAAGAAAAGGCCAGTTTCTAAGCTGCCCAATAGCGGACGTTGCTATTACCGGCGCCTGAGCCAGATCCTGAGGATGTAGAGGTCGACCCTGGGCCATCAGGAACGCTGGCGATCCGCATATCACCCGCCGCACCTCACCCACGCGAATCGCGTGCTGGTTACTGTCGGGCAACTCACCGATGCGCACGGCGACATCAATGCCCTCCTCGACCATGCTCACCACGCGGTCGACCAGCACGCCGTTGATACTGACCTCGGGAAACCGGGTCAGGTAATCCACCATCAACGGCGTGACGAACAATTCGCCGAACAACACCGGCGCGGTGATCGTCAATTGCCCGCGAGGTTGAGTGTGACTGCCCGCTGCCGAATCCTCGGCTTCCTGCACCTCGGCGAGAATCCTGCGACAGTCTTCGAGATAACGCTGGCCGGCTTCGCTCAAATGCACGCTGCGAGTCGTGCGGGTGAGCAATGATGTACCAATGCGTTTCTCCAGCGCCGCCACCGCCCGGGTGACGCTGGCGGCCGACATGCCCAACCGCCGCGCCGCCGCCGAAAAGCCCTGGTCCTGGGCGACGGCGGCGAAGACCTGCATTTCCTGGAATCGGTCCATAGGGGCATGTCCTTATCCAACATCAAAAAAAAATCGCAGCCTTCGACAGATCCTACAGGGGTACTTCCTGTTGGTGCTGCGAAGGGTGCGATTTTTTTGGCTCTAGCGTGACCTGTGGATAACTTATTCCACCGTCACCGACTTCGCCAGGTTACGCGGCTGGTCGACGTCCGTACCTTTCAACACCGCCACATAGTACGAGAGCAACTGCAGCGGAATGGTGTAGAGGATCGGCGACAGGATGTCGTGGATGTGCGGCATCTGCACCACGTGAGTGCCTTCGCCGTTGGTCATGCCTGCCTGCTCGTCCGCGAAGACGATCAGCTCGCCGCCACGGGCGCGAACTTCCTGGAGGTTGGACTTGAGCTTCTCCAGCAGTTCGTTGTTTGGCGCAACGGTCACCACCGGCATGTCGTTATCCACCAGCGCCAACGGGCCGTGTTTCAGTTCGCCCGCGGGATAGGCTTCGGCGTGGATGTAGGAGATTTCCTTGAGCTTGAGGGCACCTTCCATCGCGACCGGGAACTGTGCGCCACGACCGAGGAACAGGGTGTGGTTCTTCTCGGCGAACAGTTCGGCGATTTTTTCCACGGTACTGTCCATGGCCAGGGCTTCACCCAGGCGGCTCGGCAGGCGACGCAGTTCTTCGACCAGGGTGGCTTCAACGCCGCTGGCCAGGGTGCCGCGCACCTGACCCAGGGACAGCGTCAGCAGCAGCAGGCCTACCAACTGAGTGGTGAAGGCTTTGGTCGAGGCCACGCCGATTTCGCGACCGGCTTGGGTCAACAAGGTCAGGTCCGATTCACGCACCAGCGAGCTGATACCGACGTTGCAGATCGCCAGGCTCGCCAGGTAGCCCAGTTCTTTGGCGTTACGCAGAGCGGCCAGGGTGTCGGCGGTTTCACCGGACTGGGAAATGGTTACGAACAGGGTGTCGGCCTGCACGACGACTTTGCGATAGCGGAATTCGCTGGCGACTTCGACCTGGCAAGGGATACCCGCCAACTCTTCGAGCCAGTAACGGGCGACCATGCCGGCGTGGTAGCTGGTGCCACACGCAACGATCTGCACATTACGCACTTTGGCGAACAATTCGGCAGCCTGCGGGCCAAACGCCTGGACCAACACCTGATTCTGACTCAGGCGACCTTCCAGGGTGCGCTGCACCACGGCCGGTTGCTCATGGATTTCCTTGAGCATGTAATGACGGAATTCGCCTTTGTCGGCGGCTTCGGCGCCGTCGCGATACTGCACGGATTCGCGTTCGACGGCCTGGCCGTCAACGTCCCAGATTTGCACGCTTTCGCGGCGAATCTCGGCGATATCACCTTCTTCAAGGTAGACGAAACGATCAGTGACCTGGCGCAGCGCCAATTGGTCGGAGGCCAGGAAGTTTTCTCCCATGCCCAGGCCGATCACCAACGGGCTGCCACTACGGGCTGCGACCAGTCGATCCGGTTGTTGAGCACTGATTACCGCCAGGCCATAGGCGCCGTGCAATTCCTTGACAGTCGCCTTGAGGGCCACGGTCAAGTCACCCAGATCCTTGAGTTTGTGTTCCAGCAGGTGAGCGATGACTTCGGTGTCGGTGTCCGAGGTAAAGACGTAACCCAAGTCCTTGAGTTGTGCGCGCAGGGCTTCGTGGTTCTCGATGATACCGTTGTGCACCACCGCCAGATCACCGGCGAAATGCGGGTGAGCGTTGCGTTCGCAAGGTGCGCCGTGAGTTGCCCAGCGCGTGTGGGCGATGCCCAGGCGACCGGCCAGAGGCTCGTTTTCCAGGGCCTGTTCCAATTCACTGACCTTACCCGGACGACGCGTGCGCTCAAGTGTTTCGTTGTTAGTGAAGATCGCTACACCCGCGCTGTCATAACCGCGGTATTCCAGGCGTTTGAGGCCTTCGAGCAAAATGGCGGTGATGTTACGTTCTGCGACTGCGCCAACAATTCCACACATGTTATTTCTCCTGACTGGCAGCCGCGCAAATCAATGCGATGCCGCGGGCCTGAATCTGATTCCTTGCCTCGAGCGGCAGGCGATCATCGGTAATTAGGGTATGGATGCTGCTCCATGGCAGCTCCAGGTTGTGAATCTTGCGCCCAATCTTGTCGGCCTCCACCATCACCACTACTTCGCGGGCGACCTCGGCCATGACCCGGCTCAGTCCCAGCAATTCGTTGAAAGTGGTCGTGCCGCGTACCAGGTCAATGCCATCGGCTCCGATGAACAACTGGTCGAAGTCGTAAGAGCGTAGAACCTGCTCTGCAACCTGCCCCTGAAAGGATTCGGAATGCGGGTCCCAGGTACCACCGGTCATCAACAGCACCGGCTCGTGTTCGAGTTCGCTCAAGGCATTGGCGACGTGCAGCGAATTGGTCATCACCACCAGGCCCGGTTGCTGGCCGAGTTCCGGGATCATCGCCGCCGTCGTACTGCCGCTGTCGATGATGATTCGTGCATGCTCGCGAATCCGCATAACGGCTGCGCGAGCGATTGCCTGCTTATATCTGGAGATCGGTTGACCGAGATCGGCCACCAATTCCTGAGGCATGGTGACGGCGCCGCCGTAACGGCGTAGAAGCAAGCCATTGCTTTCAAGCGCCGCTAGATCCTTGCGAATCGTAACTTCCGAGGTCTCGAAGCGCTTGGCCAGCTCATCCACAGTGACTTCACCCTGCTCGTTGAGCAAAGCGAGGATATTGTGACGGCGTTGAGGTGTATTGCGTTTCGACATGGGCAGGTAAGTTTCGATTCGAAAGATAGCGGAAGCAATCAAAACCCATTATCGAAACTTCGTCAAGCGGGAAACGATGGAAGACCTGTGGATAAAAGGTCTGTGGATAAATGCATCGCGGGCAAGGCTCGCGCTGACAGTCCCAAATCATTCACATTTGTGGGTAAATCGTATGTGGATAACTTTGAGCCTGCAGAGCGAACCTTGCCCGTGAGTATAACTTCTTCAGCTGTGGATAACTCAGCTCTTCTTGATCTTCTCCGGCCGCTTCCATCCGTCGATATTCTTCTGACGCGCTCTTCCTACAGCCAACTGCGCGTTATCCACATTCTGCGTAATGGTCGAACCCGCCCCAGTGGTCGCACCCGACGAGATATCCACAGGCGCCACCAACGAGGTGTTGGAACCGATGAACACATCCTCGCCCAACACGGTCTTCCACTTATTGGCGCCGTCATAGTTGCAGGTGATGGTACCCGCGCCGATATTGGTGCGCGCACCGACCTCGGCATCGCCCAGGTATGTCAAATGACCTGCCTTGGCGCCTTCACCCAGATGAGCATTTTTCAGCTCGACGAAGTTACCCACATGTGCCCGAGCCTCCAGCACCGTACCTGGGCGAATTCGGGCAAACGGACCGGCATCGCTGCCTTCACCGAGCACTGCGCCGTCGATATGGCTGTTGGCCTTGATCACCACGCCTTTGCGCAAAGTACTGTCCTTGATCACGCAGTTCGGTCCGATCACGACATCGTCTTCGATGACGACCTTGCCTTCGAGGATAACGTTGATATCAATCAACACGTCGCGACCGACCGTCACTTCACCACGCACATCAAAACGTGCCGGGTCTCGCAACGTCACACCCTGAGCCATCAAACGGCGACCCGCGCGCAATTGATAATGACGCTCCAGCTCGGAGAGTTGCTTGCGATCGTTGGCACCCTGTACTTCCATTGCATCGTGAGGCTGTTCGGTAGCCACCACGAGACCATCGCTGACCGCCATGGCGATCACGTCGGTCAGGTAATACTCGCCCTGGGCATTGTTGTTGGAGAGACGGCTCATCCAGTCGCCCAGTTTTGCGAAAGGCAAGGCCAGGATGCCGGTGTTGCCTTCGGTGATCGCTCGCTCGGTTTCGTTGGCGTCTTTCTGCTCGACGATGGCCGTCACCTTGCCCGCGGCATCGCGCACGATACGGCCGTAACCGGTAGGATCGTCCAGTTCGACGGTGAGCAAGCCCAACTGTTGTGGCGCTACTTTCGTTAGCAGGCGCTGGAGTGTTTCGACCTCGATGAGCGGCACGTCACCGTAGAGAATCAGGACAGTGTCGGATTCGATGAACGGTACGGCTTGAGCCACGGCATGGCCGGTGCCGAGCTGTTTGTCCTGAAGGACAAAATTCAGATCGTCGGCGGCCAGGCGTTCACGCACCGCTTCGGCACCATGGCCGATAACGACGTGGATCCGCTGGGGATCAAGTTGCCGGGCGCTGTGGATAACATGACCGAGCATTGAATTGCCTGCAATCGGATGCAGGACTTTGGGTAACGCCGAACGCATGCGAGTGCCTTGACCGGCAGCGAGGATTACGATTTCTAGGGACATGACTGGCTACCAATCCTGGGTGGTCAGCGGCTGCGACCAAGTGATGAATGTCGGAAAAGAAAAAAGGGTAGCCGAGGCTACCCTTTTTAATCAATCGCGCAACAAGCGATGGCCTATTAGTGGCCGAACTTCTTGCGGATCTGCTGGACGGTGCGCAGCTGAGCTGCAGCCTCGGCCAGACGTGCGGCAGCAGAACCGTAATCGAATTCCGCGCCCCGCTCATGCAAGGCCTTCTCGGCAGCCTTAACGGCTTCCTGAGCGGAGGCTTCGTCCAGGTCGGCAGCACGTTGCACGGTGTCGGCAAGAACCTTGACCATGTTCGGCTGAACCTCGAGGAAACCACCAGAGATGTAATACACCTCCTCTTCCCCGCCCTGCTTGATCAGGCGGATCGGGCCCGGCTTGAGATTAGTGATCAGCGGCGCGTGACCCAGGGCGATACCAAGATCACCCAGTGCACCGTGCGCAACCACCATCTCGACCAGGCCGGAGAAGATTTCCCCTTCCGCGCTGACGATATCGCAATGGACTGTCATAG
>Ga0213829_1000394_pt1 | contig 42741 bp, 38 predicted proteins | sample MC6MC0896MG_FD_180665 | JGI IMG/M metagenome (GOLD analysis project Ga0213829, IMG submission 180665) | Enriched soil aggregate microbial communities from Iowa State University, Ames, United States - MC6-MC0896-MG | ecosystem: Environmental > Terrestrial > Soil > Unclassified | place: USA: Iowa... | reverse complement strand
CTGATTCAAACCCAATTTTGTTCTCCTCTGCGCAGAGCATTGAAGCTTACCAGCAGGCGATTGAACAAAGCACTCAGGCTGTGATGCAGTGGCTGAAACAGCCTGAGATGTACCAGGGCAAAACGGTCGCGGAACTGCGCGACCGCATTAAGCTGGATTTCAACCCGAAAGGGCTGGGCAACGAAGCGGCGATTGAACGCGCCGTGGAGTTCTTCCTGAAAGACAGCCTGTCCGTTCATCACCCGCAGTGTGTGGCGCACCTGCACTGCCCAAGCCTGGTGGTAAGCCAGGCGGCGGAAGTGCTGATCAACGCCACCAACCAGAGTATGGACTCCTGGGATCAAAGCCCGTCCGCAACCATCATCGAGATCAAACTGATCGAATGGCTGCGTACCCGCGTGGGTTATCAGGCTGGCGACGCAGGTGTCTTCACCAGCGGCGGCACCCAGAGCAACCTGATGGGCCTGATGCTGGCCCGCGATGCGTTCTTTGCGCGTCAGGGTCACTCCGTTCAGCAGGACGGCCTGGTTGGCGATCTGCGTAAAATCCGCGTGCTGTGCTCCGAGAACGCGCACTTCTCCGTGCAGAAGAACATGGCGCTGATGGGTCTGGGCTACCAGTCCGTCGTGCAGGTGAAAACAGACGAATTCTCCCGTATGGATCTGACCGATCTGGCGGCGAAAATTGAACAGTGTAATGCGAACGGCGAACAGATTCTGGCGATTGTCGCGACGGCAGGTACTACCGACGCCGGTGCTATCGACCCGCTGCGTGCCATTGCAGAACTGGCGGCGAAGCAGAACATCTGGGTACACGTTGATGCGGCCTGGGGCGGCGCGCTGCTGATGTCTGAGCAGTATCGCCACTACCTGGACGGCATTGAGCTGGTGGATTCCGTTACCCTGGACTTCCACAAGCAGTTCTTCCAGACCATCAGCTGCGGCGCGTTCCTGCTGAAAGAAGCGCGCCACTATGAGCTGATGCGCTACCAGGCGGCCTACCTGAACTCCGAGTTCGACGAAGAGGCAGGCGTGCCAAACCTGGTGTCCAAATCTCTGCAGACCACCCGTCGTTTCGACGCGCTGAAGCTGTGGATGAGCCTAGAAGCGCTGGGTCAGGAGCAGTACGCGGCGATCATCGATTGCGGCGTAACGCTGGCACAGCAGGTTGCGGCTTACGTGAAGGAGCAGCCTGCTCTGGAACTGGTAATGCAGCCACAGCTGGCAAGCGTTCTGTTCCGCTTCCGCGGACAGGTCCAGATGGACGACGCGGGTATCGCCCTGCTGAACCAGAAAATTGGTGATGCGCTGCTGGAATCCGGCCGTGCAAACGTCGGCGTGACCGAGCATAACGGCGTAACCTGCCTGAAGCTGACGCTGCTGAACCCAACCGTGACGCTGGAGGATATTAAAATTCTGCTGTCGCTGGTTGAGCGTACCGCGCAGGAAGTTCTGGCTAAGTAATGCAAAACCCCTCTTCCGCCGGAAGAGGGGTTATCTTTATACGCCTGCCCACCACATCCTGATTTTTAATCCCCAGTAGCTCGTCCAGCCCGTCGTGGTACTGACAACGTTCCCCTTCGATACAATGACCAGCGTCGGCGTCACGCTTACCTGCCATTCCTGCGACAGCGTGCCGTTTTCATCGTTTATCACCGGCATTTTCAGCTGTTTCTTTTCAACCCAGCGCTCAAGCTTCGCGTTATCACCGGAACGCATGGCAATACTCACCACGTTCCCGCCCTCTTCTGCCAGCTGATTAACCGCAGGCGTCGTGTAGCGGCAAATGCTGCACCAGGTGGCCCAGACGTAAATCAGCAGCGGGCGATCCTGGCTGAGCGCCGCGATGTCGTGCATCTTGCCGTCAATGCTCTGCATTGGGGTTGCGCTAAAGCTGGCGGGCAACGTCGGCTTGCGGTACCGATCCACGCCCCACACCACGACCAGCGTCAGCAGAACGAGAATGATCCCTTCCCGCGCCCAGCGGCGCAGTCGACTCATTTTGCGGTTGTCCATTGTGACCTCTTGATTTAACGAAGGTCATCTTAGCGGGCTGCGCGCCGCCGCGCTGTAAAGAAGTGTCGCGCTACTTCGTGCGTAAGGTGTCGACCATCAGCGTAAAGCAGGATTCAATGAGCGGGGGAAGCGCCTGCGGGGCACGCATCAGCGCCACCGTGCGGGACAGGGCCGGCTGCTGGAGATGAACCACCTTAAGCTGCGGATCCTGCAGATGGGTGGTATAAAGCTGCGGTAAGATCGCCACAGCCAGTTTCGAACGCACCAGGCCGTAGAGCGTCTCGATATAGTCCAGCTGATAGCGCGTCTGCAGCGAAAGACGATGGCTTTCGGCAAGCGCATTGACCAGCCGCTGGATGTTGCCTTTGGAGAAGACGGCAATATCCCGGCCCACCAGCTGTTTCCAGGGCACGTGCGCCGACGCGGCCAGCGGATCGTCGCAGTGGAACACCGCCACAAACGGATCCTCCTGCAGCGGGAACACGTCCAGCTCTTCGGGTACCGAACTGTCCAGCGCCCCGATGCCAAAATCAATCTGCCCTTTCAGGAGCTGCGCCACCAGCGCATCGTTGGTTTGATCGTGAAACTCCACCCGGAGGCGTGGAAAAGCCTGGGCAAGCGTCTGCGGCAGCAGCGGAAACAGCAGCGAGCTGACGGAAGGCACCAGGCCGATACGCACCGTGCCGTCGCCGCCGGCCTGCACAATCTGCTGCATATCATCAAACGCAAGCTGCGCCACGCTGAGCACCCGCTGCGCGTGCGGTAAAATGGCGTTGCCCAGCTCGGTCAGCGTGACTGACGACGCGGTACGGTTGACCAGCTTGCCGCCGAGCACCGTTTCGATTTGCCGCAGGGCGCTGCTGAGCGCAGGCTGGCTGATGGCCAGTTTACTGGCGGTATCCGTAAAATGACGCAGCTGCGCCAGGGTGACAAAATACTGTAGCTGCCGAAGGGAGAGCGCAGGCAAGCGCTGCCAGGGTTCCGTCATGATTATCCATTACACGCGTCAAAGAATAACCCGGGGTTATCGGGCGATAAATTTTATCAGCTGGGCAAACGTTTGCCGGGTGCATAGAGTAACGTCAATATTTCAATGCTGGAACTGTTAATTGCATGACTGCCGAAACCCGACGCCGCGCCGTTCAGGCCGCACGAGGCGAAACGCCGTTTGACCTGCTGCTTACCCATACCCGAATTGTCGATATGGCAACCGGTGAGATCCGCGAGGCGGACGTGGGTATTGTCGGCTCGCTTATCGCCAGCGTCCACCCGCGCGGCAGCCGTGACGATGCGCTCGAGACACACGACCTGAACAACCAGTTCCTCTCGCCGGGCCTTATGGATACGCATGTTCACCTTGAAAGCTCGCACCTGCTGCCCGCGCGCTACGCGGAGATCGTGCTGGCCCAGGGCACCACGGCGGTCTTCTGGGATCCGCACGAGCTGGCAAACGTGCTCGGGATGAATGGCGTCCGTTTCGCGATTGAGGCCAGCCGTAACCTGCCGCTGCAGGTGATGGTCGCGGCGCCCTCAAGCGTGCCTTCCACGCCGGGGCTGGAGATGTCCGGCGCGGACTTTGCGGGCGAAGAGATGAATACCCTGCTCGGATGGCCGGAGGTGCGCGGCGTGGCGGAGGTGATGGATATGCACGGGGTGCTGAACGGCAGCCAGCGTATGCTGGAGATCCTGCAGGCCGGCCTGGAAAGCGGGAAGCTCATTGAAGGCCACGCGCGTGGACTCAGCGGCGCCGATTTACAGGCGTATCTGGCGGCGGGCGTCACCTCTGACCATGAGCTCACCTCCGCCGAGGACGCGCTGGAAAAGTTGCGCGCCGGGCTGACGCTGGAGATCCGCGGTTCGCATCCCTATCTGCTGCCCGAGATTGTCAGCGCCCTGAAAACGCTGCCGCATCTCTCGTCACAAATCACGGTCTGCACCGATGACGTTCCGCCTGACGTGCTGCTGGAAAAAGGCGGTATTATCGCCCTGCTCAACCTGCTGATTGAACACGGTCTTCCGGCGACGGACGCGCTGCGGTTTGCCACCCTGAATGCCTCCCTTCGCCTGCAGCGCAACGACCTCGGACTGATTGCCGCCGGTCGACGCGCGGACCTGGTGGTGTTCGACTCTCTGGAAAAACTGACGGCTCGCCGGGTGTACGTCGCCGGAAAATGCATTGCCCGCGACGGGGAGATGGTCGAGCCTATCGCTGACACGCCGCTGGCCCTGCCGCGTGATACCGTGCGCCTGTCACCTCTGGCCGCCAGTGATTTTTCCATGCGCATCAATAACGCGAAACACGGCGTTGCGCGCCTGCGCCATATCAGCGGCGCGCGTTTTACCCGCTGGGGCGAAACTGACGCCCGGGTTCGTCACGGACGCGTTGAAATACCGGCTGGCTTTAGCCTGATCTGGGTTCAGCACCGCCACGCGCGCCATGCGGCAACGCCGCAAATCGCGCTGCTGGAAGGCTGGGGAGAGCTGCGGGGAGCCATTGCCACCAGCTACTCCCACGACTCGCATAATCTGGTAGTGCTGGGCCGCGATCCCGACGATATGGCGCTGGCCGCCAACACGCTGATCGAGAGCGGCGGCGGCATGGCGCTGGTCCAAAACGGTCGCGTCATCGCGCATGTTGCAATGCCGATCGCAGGCATGCTGTCAGAGCTTCCCCCTGCCGAGCTGGCCCGCCAGTTCAGCGAATTACGCGATCGCAGCAGCCAGGTTGCCGACTGGGAGCCGCCGTACCGGGTCTTTAAAGCTATTGAAGGAACCTGCCTTGCGTGTAACGCCGGGCCGCATCTGACCGATCTTGGACTGACCGACGGCAGCACGCGTCAGATTGTCAATCCGCTGATTTCTTACCGGGAAACCCCGGACACCACACAATGATACCGAAGGAGAGCCGGATAATGGCCGACAACACCGTGAATTCGCCAGCACCAGGGAGCTGGATTGAACGTCGTTTTGCACTGCATACGCGCGGCAGTACCATGCGTACCGAGTGTCTGGCAGGTCTTACCGGTTTTCTCGCCGCCGCCTATTTACTGGTGGTCATCCCTGGGCTGCTGGCCGTGGGCGGGATGGATAAAGGCGCGGCGACCACGGGCACGATTTTAGTGTTTGTGGCCGGTACGCTGCTGATGGCGTTTTACGCCAACCTGCCGTTTATTGTCGGGCCGGGCATTGGTGGCTCGGTGCTGGTCGGGGTAACGCTGGCGGGGAGTGAAGGCATCGGCTGGCAAATTGGCCTGGGCATTGCCTGCTGGTCGGGGATTTTGTTCTTTCTTCTCACCCGCTTTGGCCTGCGTGAAGTCGTGACCCGCTCCGTACCGCAGTCCATCAAGCTTGGGCTAACGGCCTCTATCGGTCTTTTTGTCGCCATACTCGGCTTCCGCAATGCCGGGCTGGTGCTGGCCAACGCGAAAACCAACGCGCTGATGCTGGGGGATTTTCTGTCACCCGGTGCGCTGGTGGCGCTCGCCGGCCTGTTCCTGGCCATTGCCCTGCAGGCGCGTCGTATTCCCGGTGCCATTTTGTGGGCCATTTTGTTTGCCACCTTCGTGGGCATTCCGATGGGAGTCACAAAACTTCCCGCCAGCTTCATCGATATGCCCCATTCGCTCACGCCGGTGCTGGGCCACATCGACATGCTGGGCGCACTGAACATTGCCTTTCTGCCGTTCCTGTTTGTCTTCTTTGCCTCGGAGTTTTTCTCCACCATGGGCACCACGCTGGCGGTTGGCGGCGAAGCCGGGCTGCTGGATGAAGAGGGCAATATGGCCAATATCAATCGTCCGTTTATGGTGGACTCCATTGCCGCCGCGCTCGGCCCGTGGGTGGGCATTCCTGCCGCCACGGCGCTGATTGAATCCTCGGCGGCCGCGGAAGCGGGCGGGAAAACCGGCATGACGGCGCTGGCTGCCGCGTTCATGTTCCTGCTGATGCTGCTGTTTACCCCCGTTGCGCTGATGATCCCGAAAGAAGCCACTGCGCCCGCCCTGATCCTGATCGGTCTGAACATGTTCAGCGGCCTGCGTAAGGTGGATCTGGCGAACTTCACCGACGGGCTGCCGGTGCTGATGATGGTGATGATTACGCTCATTGCCAACAGCTTCGGGACAGGTATTGCTGGGGGGCTGCTGTTTTACGTTGTCATTAAAGCGATTGCAGGAAAATGGCGAGAAATCCCTGTTGGGCTTTGGATCCTCGCCATCCCGCTGGTCTATTACTTTGCCACGCTGGTGAAGCACTAATCCTTGCGCTGTTGCCGTTTCGGGCTTTGACCATACTCATAATGGCCATAGCCCGCACGGTAATAAAGCGCGGCCGATTTCACCACGTCATTCAGCACGGTGCCGTTGATACGCGCGCCCGTTTGCTGCAGACGTTTGACGCTGTTTTCCATCTCTTTCAGGCTGGTCTTGCCAAAGCGGGCGACCAGTATTGAGGTTGCCGCCACCGGGGCGGCCACTGCGGCATCGGTAACGGCGAGCACCGGCGGCGTATCAAGGATCACAAGATCATAATGTTCATCCGCCCACGCCATTACCGCCCTGAAGCGTTCGCTCATCAGCAGTTCTGCAGGCCGCAGCGGAACCGGCCCGCAGGTCAGTACGTCAATATTGCCTTTTTCATAGCGCTGAATCGCCTCCAGACACTCGCACTGCCCGTCAAGTACGCCGGACAGTCCGGTGTGGTTTTTCAGGCCAAACACGTTGTGGACATACCCTTCGCGCATATCCGCATCAATGAATAACACTCTGAGCCCGGCCTGTACCTCAATCGCGGCCAGCGAGGTGCTGACAAGCGTTTTTCCGCAGTCCTGCGTGGGGCCTGAAATCATGACGATTCGGTTAGCGGCTTCCTGCAGCGTGAAATGCAGGCTGGTGCGCAGCCCCCGTACGGCCTCGACGAAAATATCCGCAGGCCGGTCAACGGGCAGAAAGGGCACATCGGTGATCCTGTGTTTCCAGCGCGTACCAAACGCTCGTCTTCTGCGCAGGTTCGTTTTTTTCCACAGCCACACCGAACGCGGCAAGGTAGCCATCACCTGCACGCCCAGCGCTTCAAGCTCCTCAGAGGTGTTGATCCCGCGTCGCAGCGCAATGCGGACCAGCACCAGACCCATCGAGCACATCAGCCCCAGCAGCATGCCAGCGACGATAATCAACGGCTTCCGCGGTTTAATGGGATCGGGCTGCGTGACCGCGCTGTCGATAATTCGCACGTTGCCGATGGCGCTGGAGCGAGAAATGTTCAGCTCCTGCTGGCGGGTGAGAAGCTGCAGGTAGATGGTGCGCCCGGACTCCACGTCCCGACTGAGGCGCAAGATATCCTGTTGGGTGGAGGGCATGGCTGAAATACGCTGATTCAGGCGGACCTTTTCCTGCTCCAGCGTCTGACGTTTTTCACGCAGTGCGCGATAGTTCGGGTGCTCTTTCTTAAACAGCTGCGAGATTTCCGCTTCACGAAAGGTCAGCTCGTTAAGCTGGTTTTCAATATTCACGATCTGCTCGAGAGCCGATTTCGCTTCAAGCGAGAGGTCAACCGAATCCCGCTGTTTGCGATACTGGTTCAGCCGCTCTTCGGCCAAATCCAGGTCGCTTCTGATTTTGGGTAACTGCTGCTGCAAAAAGGCAAGGCTGCGGGAGTCCTGCGCTTCCTGGCGGGCAATGTTCTGCTGCAGATAAATGTGGGCTATTCGGTTGAGGACATTCGCAATATGCTCAGGATCGCGACCGGTTAGGGACAACGTCAGCACGCCGCTCTGGCGGGCAGACTCAGCCACGTTGAATTGTGTACTCAGGTCGTTAATTGCCTCCAGACGGGTCCTGGTCTGGAGCGTAAAACGCGTGCCTGGTGAGGCATTAAACTTCTTGACCAGCAGGGAAACCCCCTCCTTTTCAAGCGCTATTCCTTCCCTGCCCTCGGCGTAAAAATTGTCCCCCTCCAGCCGGTACGCGCCATTTCCCAGCACGGTAAGCACAAGAGTGCGTGGTTTTCCCTCAACCGGAGAGATCTGAAGCCAGCTCAAGGTTAAGGTGGCGGGCTTTTGGCCCTGCAAACGCGCCCACAGGCGTCCCACAACAGGGAGAGTGCGCTCTGTCACATGCTGGGTTAAGCCCAGTGCGTCTACCGTGGCGCCCAGGATCATACGCGATTTCAGCAGGAGAATTTCGGGCTCAACGTCGGGAGACAGTTCACTGCTGAACTGGCTTAAGTTCTTGAGCAGGCTGTTATCCTGTTTTCCTTCTACCTGGATTAAGGCATCAGCGCGATAAACGGGCGTGGCCAAAAAGGCATACAGCCCCGCAAGCAGAGTGAAAACGAGCGTCATCGTTAAAATAACTGCGCGGTGATCGAGCATCTCGCCGAGGAGACGGACGAGATCAATTTCGTGATTTTCGGGTGCTGCTGCACCGTAACTGTCTGTGGTGTATGACGACATTAACGCTTCATTCCTTTTTGACTCAACCGATGCGCCCATTCCTGACTGGCTTTTCCCAACAGCCCAAAAACATAGTCAAATGCTTCACGGCTCTTACGATAGGGATCGGGGATGTCCTGCGGCTCAAGCCATTGTCCAAAGAGCATTGATTTGCCGCGAATTTCCGGTGCCATGGCGGAGATAAAGCGAAGATGGGCAGGCTCCATCACCAGAATAAGATCCGATTCCCGCATCAGCTGCGGAGTCAGCCTGCGGGCTCGATGCCCTTCGAGTGAGATCCCGTGTCGCCAGGCCACGTCCCGGGCAACAACATCCGCCGGGCTTCCCTCCTGCCCAAATATGCCTGCCGACGTTATCCGCTTTCCCGGTATCCGCTGGCGCAATAACCGCTCTCCTATCGGTGAGCGGCAAATATTTCCTGTGCATACCACTAAGATGGAGTCGAACATTATTGCGGCCACTGTTTGATGTAACGAACCGTTTCGGTCAGGTCATGAACGCCAGTGATGGTCGGCACAAGCTGAGTGATGACGCGATTCCAGCGCGACAGTGGTGCCGTCGTGACATAGACAATGTCGTAGGGTTCAAGCTGAAATTCGGTGCCCAGCACCATCGCGGAGGCATCCCGGGCATTCAGCTGATAGATGTTGGCGATTTTTCCCGCAACCTTGTCTTTTCTGACAGAGCGAATGACGAAAATGCCCGTCGCATCGGCCATGTCCTGATTTAAGCCGCCCGCATTGCTCAGCGCTTCTGCAAGGGTCATCCCGCTCCTGTCCATCTTCAGCGTGCTCTGCTTGATCACTTCGCCCATCACAAAGACTTTCAGCGCGTCATTACGCGGAACAAACAGGATGTCGCCGGGATAGAGCAACTTATTCTGCGTCAGGTCGCCGTGCTGCATCAGCGCGTAGAGGGAGAGGCGCGAATCTTTCCCCTCGTGAGTGAGTACCACATTGCGCCAGTCAGCGTCGGCGGACAGTCCACCCGCCGCGTTGACGGCGTCCATTACCGTCAGAGGGATATTGGTAATCGCCTGCTGGCCGGATTTGGCGACCTCTCCGGTGACATAGGCTTTCTGGGAACGGAAAGCGGCCACGCTGACATCCACCTGCGGGCTTTCGATGACGCTATCCAGGCGCGCGGCAATCTCTTCCCTGACTTCAGAGACCGTTTTTCCTGCAACAGGGAGTTTGCCGATATAGGGATAAAAGAGCGTACCGTCCGCGTTCACCCAGTTACCGGTGTCGCTGGCGCTGCGATATTGCCCGGCCGGGGTCGTCAGTTCAGGGTGATCCCAGACGGTGACGGTTAAAATGTCCCCACTTCCGATACGGTATTCCCAGTTTCTGACCTGCTCATCCAGCTTAGGATTTGGCTGAGATTTCGCGATGGCAGGGCGCAGTTTCTCTATCAGTGAAGGGGTAAGAGGATAAAGATCCACGCGCTTATCTAAATTAGTATTGTCATCTCCGGACGCGATAATATTTTTCCCCGAAGAGCTTAATGATTGCCCAGGAGAAAATACGCAGCCCGTTAACTGACTTATCGCTAAGAATATTACAGATAATACCGTTGTGTTTTTCATTAGAATAAATTTATCATTCATGGTCGCAACAAACGCGTAACAGGCAACCCATAAGAATCACCCACTTTTTCAATATGCTGTTTTTAAAGCAATTAAATAAAAACACACATCATCGAATGATGTATGGAATTAACTGAAGGACCGAAACGGTGTAGAATAAGAATTAAACCGCTCCGCTTTTTAAGTTTAAATCGGCTTTTAATAAAATGCATGTATTTCAGCCCAAAAAATTATAGTTAAGCTGTATTTTCAGATTTAATTAAAAAAAACATTACCGCGCTGAATTAGTCTTAGCAAAAAACATTCATAAATAAAATAGTATTAACCGTTTGCACTACCCAAAACCGTCCACTTTTGTTACATTTTTTTTCGAACAGACTCTGCTGTGATACTTAAAATAGACCGTCTGCCCTATCATCAACACAACAGCAGGCTGAGAGTATCTGTAACGATATCACTGGAGAAAAAATGGCTAAGCGTAAATTGCTGCTACTGGGTGTATTACTGTCTCTGGCGGGATCCGCATTTGCTGCCCCGCAAACGGCCGCGGCGCCGTCCGGCATCAAGGCCTATGAGGAACAAGAGTTCATCGCGGATTTTACGAAGTTTAAAATTGGCGACACAGCGCCAGCGCAGTATCAAACGCCTGAGTACACCATCAAACAGTACCAGTTGCGTAACCTTCCGGCCCCGGATGCGGGAACTCACTGGACCTATATGGGCGAAAACTACGTCCTGATTGGCGATACAGATGGCAAAATCTACAAAGCCTACAATGGAGATATCTTCTATCATCGCTGATACCCTCCTGGTTCGTCCCTGGCAGGAAAGTGACCGCCCTTTCCTGCGCACGCTCTTCCTCCACGCCCGGCGCGAAGCCTGGCCCTGGCTGGACAGCTCAGACTGGCAGCTTGAAGATTTTGATGCGGCAACCCGTGACGAAGTGATTTGGGTTGCTGTTCAGAACGGCCATCGTCTGGGTTTTGCCTCCGTCTGGGTGAACGATAATTTTCTGCACAACCTGTTTGTTGACCCGCAGTATCAAAGCCTCGGGGTCGGGCATGTGCTCCTGGAACAGGTGCAGAAGACGTTTACCAGTACGGGTTCGCTTAAGTGTCTGGTGAAGAATGCGCGGGCTATCGCGTTTTACCAGCGGCATGGCTGGCACATTGAGGCGACGGGGGATTCTCCTGATGGAGAGTACTATCTGATGCATTATCGGCTTGGGTAAAGTCAGGTGGCGCTTCGCTTACCTGACCTACGAAACCGTATTCCGAAGGCCGGGTAAGGCGAAGCCGCCACTCGGCACTCAAGCGCAGAGGATTTACACCGCGCGGAACGCGATTTCCCCTGGGATGATTTCGCCCTGCCAGTAGAGCTGCGCCGCAACGCGACCCGCCAGCTGACGATACATCTCGGCAAATTCGCTGTCCGGGCGGCTGACGACCGTCGGCTTTCCGCTGTCCAGATCTTCACGCAGAGTAATGTGCAGCGGCATCTGACCCAGCAGCTGGGTGTGATACTTCGCGGCCAGTTTTTCTGCCCCACCGGTACCGAAAATAGGCTCGTGGTGACCGCAGTTGCTGCAGATGTGCATGCTCATGTTCTCGACGATACCGAGCACCGGCACTTCCACCTTCTCGAACATCACGATGCCTTTTTTGGCGTCGATCAGCGCGATATCCTGCGGGGTCGTCACGACAACCGCGCCCGTGACCGGAATATTTTGCGCCAGCGTCAGCTGAATATCACCGGTACCCGGCGGCATATCCAGCACCAGATAATCCAGATCTGGCCACATCGTCTCCTGCAGCATCTGCAGCAGCGCTTTGCTGGCCATTGGGCCGCGCCAGACCATGGCGTTATCGTCAGTCACCAGATAACCGATGGAGTTAGTGGCCAGACCGTGGGCCATAATCGGCGCCATGTGGGTGCCGTCCGGCGAGGTTGGACGCTGGTTTTCCGCGCCCAGCATGTTCGGAATAGACGGGCCGTAGATATCGGCATCAAGAATACCGACCTTTGCCCCTTCCGCCGCCAGCGCCAGCGCCAGGTTTACGGCCGTGGAGGATTTACCTACCCCACCCTTGCCTGAACTGACGGCGATAATGTTTTTCACGCCGTTAATGCCCGGCTGGTTTTTCACACGCTTCAGCGTGGCGATGCTGTGGCTCAGCTTCCAGTCAATCGCCTTCGCGCCGGTAATGCGCAGCAGCTCAGAGCTGGTTTGCTCTTTCAGCGCGTCAAAAGCGCTGGTCCAGACGAACGGCATCTGCAGCTCAACGTGCAGCGTATCGTCCAGCCAGGCAACGTGGTGTAACGCTTTCAGCGTAGTGAGATTGTGCTTCAGGGTTGGATGCTGAAAGTTAGCCAGCGTCCCGGCGACCATTGCTCGTAAGGCTTCCGGTGATTTGGCCTGGGATTGAGAACTCATCCCGACTCCTTTGTTCTTGTGAATAAGACCTTAGAAGAACAAGTTTACCTGAAAGGCCGTGGTTTGTGCTTACTTAATAATGCCCCTTTTGGTAATATCAAAAACCCTTTTCACAGTTAAAAGAAGTAATGCCTACTATGACTCAAGTCGCGAAGAAAATTCTGGTAACGTGCGCACTGCCGTACGCCAACGGCTCAATCCACCTCGGCCACATGCTGGAGCATATCCAGGCTGATGTCTGGGTCCGTTACCAGCGAATGCGCGGCCACGAGGTTAACTTCATCTGTGCGGACGATGCCCACGGCACGCCGATCATGCTGAAAGCGCAGCAGCTGGGGATTTCCCCGGAGCAGATGATTGCCGAAATGAGTCAGGAGCATCAGACCGATTTTGCTGGCTTTGACATCAGCTATGACAACTATCACTCCACGCACAGCGACGAAAACCGCGAGCTGTCGGAGCTGATCTACACCCGTCTGAAAGAGAACGGCTTTATTAAAAACCGCACCATCTCTCAGCTGTACGATCCGGAAAAAGGCATGTTCCTGCCGGACCGTTTCGTCAAAGGCACCTGCCCGAAATGTAAATCCCCGGACCAGTACGGCGATAACTGCGAAGTGTGCGGCGCGACCTACAGCCCGACCGAGCTTATCGAGCCGAAGTCCGTGGTTTCTGGCGCAACGCCTGTGATGCGTGACTCCGAGCACTTCTTCTTCGATCTGCCGTCGTTTAGCGAAATGCTGCAGGCGTGGACCCGCAGCGGCGCGCTGCAGGAGCAGGTGGCGAACAAAATGCAGGAGTGGTTCGAATCGGGTCTGCAGCAGTGGGATATCTCCCGCGATGCGCCGTACTTCGGCTTTGAAATCCCGAACGCACCGGGCAAATATTTCTACGTCTGGCTGGACGCGCCAATCGGCTACATGGGCTCCTTCAAGAACCTGTGCGACAAGCGTGGCGACACCGTCAGCTTCGACGAATACTGGAAGAAAGATTCCACGGCCGAGCTGTATCACTTCATCGGTAAAGACATCGTTTACTTCCACAGCCTGTTCTGGCCGGCCATGCTGGAAGGCAGCAACTTCCGTAAGCCTACCAACCTGTTCGTGCACGGTTACGTGACGGTCAACGGCGCGAAGATGTCCAAGTCTCGCGGGACGTTCATTAAGGCCAGCACCTGGCTGAACCACTTCGACGCGGACAGCCTGCGCTACTACTACACCGCCAAGCTCTCTTCCCGCATCGACGACATCGACCTGAACCTGGAAGATTTCGTGCAGCGCGTGAACGCGGACATCGTCAACAAGGTGGTGAACCTGGCCTCCCGTAACGCGGGCTTTATTGCCAAGCGTTTTGACGGCGTGATGGCGGCCGAACTGGCTGACCCAGCCCTGTACAAAACCTTTACCGACGCGGCAACGACCATTGGCGAAGCCTGGGAAACCCGCGAGTTCGGCAAAGCGGTGCGCGAAATCATGGCGCTGGCCGACCTGGCAAACCGCTACGTGGACGAGCAGGCACCGTGGGTTGTCGCTAAACAGGAAGGTCGCGATGCCGATCTGCAGGCCATCTGCTCTATGGGCATCAACCTGTTCCGCGTGCTGATGACGTACCTGAAGCCGGTTCTGCCGCAGCTGGCAGCCCGTGCTGAAGCGTTCCTGAACACCGAACTGACCTGGGATGCCATCCAGCAGCCGCTACTCGGCCACAAGGTGAACACCTTTAAAGCGCTGTACAACCGCATCGAGATGAAGCAGGTTGAAGCCCTGGTGGAAGCCTCTAAAGAAGAGGTGAAGGCGGCTGCGGCACCGGTTACCGGCCCGCTGGCAGACGATCCGATTCAGGAAACCATTACCTTTGACGATTTCGCCAAAGTCGACCTGCGCGTGGCGCTGATCGAAAACGCGGAATTCGTGGAGGGTTCTGACAAACTGCTGCGCCTGACGCTGGATCTGGGCGGCGAGAAGCGTAACGTCTTCTCCGGCATCCGTTCTGCGTATCCGGACCCGCAGGTGCTGATTGGTCGTCAGACCGTGATGGTCGCCAACCTGGCACCGCGCAAAATGCGCTTCGGCATCTCTGAGGGGATGGTGATGGCCGCGGGCCCTGGCGGGAAAGATATCTTCCTGTTAAGCCCTGACGAAGGCGCGAAGCCTGGCCAGCAGGTGAAATAACAAAAAAGCCGGAGAGTGTCTCCGGCTTTTTTTTTGCCCGGCGGCGCTACGCTTGCACGGGCCTACGGTTTTTTAGGCCGGGTAAGGCGAAGCCGCTACCCGGCTAAAAATCCCCCCTTCGGATGATGCACCCGGTGGGTCAGCCCGCGCAGGAAATTACGCAGGAACTGGTCGCCGCACTCGCGGTAATTTTTGTGGTCCGGCGCGCGCATCATGGCGGTCACTTCCGGCAAGGATACGCGGTATTTTTGCTCCGCCATAATCGCCACGATATCGTCCGTTTTCAGCGAGAACGCGATGCGCAGCTTTTTCAGCACCGTGTTGTTGTTCACCCGACGCTCCAGCGCCAGCTCTGGCGCTTCCGGATCTTTGCCGCGCTTATCGTAAATCAGGCCGTTCAGGAAACCCGACAGAATGATGTCAGGGCAGCGAACAAAGCCCTCTTCATCTTCTTTGGTCATCCAGGTGTCGAAACCGGCAGACGTGGATTCCATGTCCGACAGCGCAAGAATGCGCACCATGTCGTTATTGTTTGCTTTCAGGGTGTAGCGCAGGCTACGAAGAATATCGTTACTTAGCATAGAGCCTTCGAATGTCGATGATGCAATGGCGCGCAGTGTACCAGTTTTACAGCCCAATCGCCTCTTTCAAACTCTTCAGGTAGCGGCGGCTGACCGGTACGGTTTGCCCCGCGCGCAGCACCAGCTCGGCCTGGCCGTTATCTTCCAGGCGGATCTCCTTCAGGTGCGCCATATTGACCAGATACTGACGATGACAGCGGATCAGCGGCGTGCGGCTCTCCAGCGTGCGCAATGTCAGTTCGGTAAACCCTTCGTTCCCTTCCGCGCTGGTGACAAATACGCCGCTCAGGCGGCTGCTGACAAACGCCACGTCATCCATCTGCAGGAGGTAAATCCGGCTGTGCCCGGTACACGGAATAAACTTCAGCGGCTGCTGGTTTTCCGGGAGCAGCGTAACGTCCTGTGCGGTTCGCTCCTGGCGCAAGCGGGCGAGCGTTTTTTCCAGACGCTTCTCTTCAATCGGCTTGAGTAAATAGTCAAACGCGTGCTCCTCAAAAGCCTTAACGGCATATTCATCAAACGCCGTCAGAAACACGATGTAGGGGCGATGCTCCGGGTCGAGCATGCCGACCATCTCCAGCCCGCTGATTCGGGGCATCTGAATGTCGAGGAACAGCACGTCCGGGCGCAGCTTGTGAACCGCGCCGATAGCCTCAATGGCGTTCGCACACTCTCCCACAATCTCTATATCAGGCTGCTCCTGCAGCAGAACGCGCAGGTTTTCCCGTGCCAGCGGCTCGTCATCCACAATCAGCACTCTTAACATGCGTTTTCCTCCAGCGGCAGTCGTACGGTAATACGGGTAAATCGGTCTGGCTCACAGGCGACGGTAATGCCGCAGTCATCGCCAAAATGGGCGCGCAGGCGTTTATCCACCAGGCTCATCCCCAAACCGCCGGAGGCGGAAGGCTGATATAGCCCGGCATTATCTTCAATGTCCAGCACCAGATGGTGGTTGAAACGGCTGGCGGCAATGGTTATCTCTCCTGTTCCGAGAAGCTGTGACGTGCCGTGCTTAATGGCGTTTTCCACAATAGGCTGCAGGGTAAAGGCCGGGAGATGCTGATACGCCAGCTCGTCCGGAACGGAGAGCGAGACCTGCAGGCGCGACTGGAAACGCGCCTGCTCAATTTGAAGATAGGCATTCACGTGCTCAATCTCATCGGCGAGGGTGACGATCTCCGACGGCCGCTTCAGGTTTTTGCGGAAAAAGGTCGACAGAAACTGCACCAGCTGCGCGGCCTGATCGCTGTCGCGGCGGATCACCGCTTTGAGCGTGTTGAGGGCATTGAACAGGAAATGCGGGTTAACCTGGGCATGCAGCAGCTTAATCTCCGACTGCGTCAGCAGCGCTTTCTGCCGTTCATACTGCCCGGCAAGGATTTGCGCTGACAGCAGCTGGGCGATCCCCTCCCCCAGCGTGCGGTTGATCGAGCTGAACAGACGGTTTTTCGCCTCATACAGCTTGATGGTGCCCATCACCCGCTGATTTTCCCCGCGCAGCGGAATCACAAGCGTAGAGCCCAGCTTGCACTGCGGATGCAACGAACAGCGGTAAGGCACTTCGTTACCGTCGGCATACACCACCTCACCGGTTTCAATGGCGCGCAGCGTATAGGCTGAAGAGATGGGTTTACCCGGCAGATGGTGATCGTCCCCGGTGCCGGTAAAGGCCAGCAGCCGCTCGCGGTCGGTTATTGCCACCGCGCCGATGTCCAGCTCCTTGTAGAGCACCTGCGCGACCTTCATGCTGTTCTCTTCGTTAAACCCCTGGCGCAGGATCCCTTCGGTCGACGCGGCGACCTTCAGCGCCGTGGCGGAAAAGGCCGAGGTGTACTTCTCAAACATGGCGCGCTTGTCGAGCAGAATACGCATAAACAGCGCCGCGCCCACCGTGTTGGTCACCATCATCGGGGCGGCAATACTGCTGACGAGGTGCAGCGCATCTTCAAACGGACGGGCGATCAGCAGAATGATGGCCATCTGCGCCATTTCGGCCACAAAGGTGATCGCCCCGGCGGTAATCGGGCTAAAGACTTTATCCGGCCGGCCGCGCTTAATCATGTAGCTGTGCACCAGCCCGCCGAGCAGCCCTTCCACGATCGTCGAGATCATACAGCTCAGCGCCGTCATCCCGCCCATGGAATAGCGATGCAGTCCTCCGGTTAAGCCGACGAGGCCACCGACGACGGGACCGCCGAGCAGCCCGCCCATCACCGCGCCGATAGCGCGCGTATTGGCAATAGAGTCTTCGATATGGAGACCAAAATAGGTCCCCATGATGCAGAAAATGGAGAAGGTGACGTAGCAGAGCAGCTTATGCGGCAGACGTACGGTGACCTGCATCAGCGGGATAAACAGGCGCGTTTTACTCATCAGCCAGGCAATGACAAGAAACACGCACATCTGCTGAAGCAACAGCAGCACCAGATTAAACTCGTACATACTCAAAACCGCACACGCTAAAAACGCGTAACATACACCGATGCGGCTCAACTTTCTTTGAAGCATCCCAAAAAAGCGCAAAATCGTGTCCGTTATCACACCTTTTTCAGAACATCGCATACGCTTCGCATTATTTGTGCAAAAAACAATCAATTCTTCCTGGTTCAGCAAAGTGGGTCTACAGTTAAGCTGGGGACGCGTAAGCCAGGGGGCGAATATGGCGCTTTACACGATAGGTGAAGTGGCACTCCTTTGTGATATCAATCCCGTTACCCTACGGGCGTGGCAGCGACGGTACGGATTGCTTAAACCGCAGAGAACGGATGGCGGGCATCGCCTTTTTAACGATGCCGATATCGACCGGATCCGCGAGATCAAAAGCTGGATCGACAACGGGGTGCAGGTCGGTAAAGTAAAGTCCCTGCTCAGCCACGACGACCCTGACACGCAGCACCGCTGGCGCGAACAGCAGGAAACCCTGCTGCGGCTCCTGCAGGCGGGCAACCTGCAGCGCCTGCGCGGGTGGATAAAAGAGCAGGGCCGCGAGTATCCGGCACAGACCCTGATTAGCCATCTTTTTATTCCGCTCCGTCGACGCCTGCAGTGCCAGCAGTCCACCCTGCAGGCGCTGCTCAGCCTGCTCGACGGGGTGCTGATCAACTACATCGCCGTCTGCCTTGCCTCGGCAAAGAACAAGGCCGGTAAAGATGCGCTGGTGGTCGGCTGGAACGTGCACGATACCACTCGCCTGTGGCTGGAAGCGTGGATCGCGACCCAAAAGGGCTGGCGCGTGGATGTCCTTGCGCACTCCCTGGCGCAGCTTAAGCCTGAGTTTTTCGACGGCCAGACCCTGCTGGTCTGGTGTGGCGAAGTGCCGTCCGCCTCGCAGCAGCAGCTGCTGTCACAATGGCGAGAGAATGGTTATCCGGTTTATTCCCTTGGCCCGGATGAGCCATAACGGCATTTAATGGTTCATTAACACCTGCGCTTCACCGTATAATTGCTCCGTTAACAACAGGAGCACATGATGAAGGCAACCAAACTGGCCATTATTACCCTTTTTGTTCTGATGGCCGTGAGCGGTATCGGCGGCGTGATGCTGGCAGGATACTCGTTTATTGTTCGCGGCGGTGTCGGCTGAGGTACTGTGCCAGCCGCTCAAAAACGCGATCGACGACGATAGCCGCCAGCGCGACCAGCACCGCTCCCTGCACGATGTAAGCCGTATTAAACCCGCTCAGGCCGATAATAATCGGCGTTCCCAGCGTACTGGCGCCGACCGTAGACGCAATGGTCGCCGTCCCGATGTTAATAATCACCGACGTGCGGATCCCGGCAATGATAACCGGTGCCGCAAGCGGCAGTTCAACCTTGCGCAGCCGCTGGCCGCGACTCATCCCCATCCCCTCTGCCACGCTCAGCACTGACGCCGGTACCGCCGCGAGGCCCGCCAGCGTGCCCTGCAGCACCGGCAATACGCCGTACAGAATCAGCGCAATAATGGCGGGCTGCTGGCCAAAGCCCATCACCGGAACCGCTATCGCCAGCACCGCCACCGGCGGAAACGTCTGTCCAATGGCCGCAATCGTCTCTACCAGCGGACGAAACTCCCGCCCCGCAGGCCGCGTGACCGCGATGCCAGCGCCTGTGCCCAGCACAACCGCAATGACGCTTGAGAGCGCCACCAGCCAGAGATGCGCCAGGGCGAGATTAACAAAGCTCTCCTGCTGATACACCGGCCGCGGCAGCCCCGGAAAAAGGGCGTTAAACAGCGGCGCGCTGTGCGGCATCAGAACCAGTAAGGCAACAAAGAGCGCTACCAGCCAGAGGAGGGGATCACGCAGCGCCTTCACGCGTCACCTCCCCTGCCAGCAGATCGCGAAAGTGTAAGGTTCCGCACGGCGCCCCGCGGGCGTCCGAAACGGGCAATACCTCGCACTGGCGCGCGACGAACGCGGAGAGAGCATCCCGCAGGCTCATCTGCTCCTGCAACGGTTCGCCGTTCACCGGCACCTCTTCGCGACGCATATAGTCGCTGACCGTCCGCAGGGAGAGCAGCCTGACGCCCAGCTCGCTGCGGCCGAAAAACTCGCGCACAAAGTCATTCTTCGGCCATGTTAATAGCTCAAGCGGCGAGCCCTGCTGCACCACCTCGCCGTGATCCATCAGCACCAGATGGTCGGCCAGGCGCAGAGCTTCATCAATATCGTGCGTCACGAGAACGATCGTGCGTCCGAGAATGCGGTGAATGCGGGTCATCTCCGCCTGTAGCGCCCCGCGCGTTACCGGATCCAGCGCGCCAAAGGGTTCATCCATCAGCAGCACCTGCGGATTGGCCGCCAGCGCGCGCGCCACGCCGACGCGCTGCTGCTGGCCCCCGGATAGCTGGTGCGGATAGCGGTCACGCAGCGCGGGCTCGAGCCCCAGCAGAGACATCAGTTCATCAACGCGGTCAGCGATTTTAGCCCGCGACCATTTCTCCAGCTGCAGCACGGTGGCAATGTTCTGCGCCACCGTCCAGTGCGGAAACAGGCCGATAGACTGAATGGCATACCCCATCCGGCGACGCAGCTCCAGCACCGGCAGGCTGCGGATCTCTTCTCCGGCAAAGCGGATCGCCCCGCTGTCGTGCTCAACCAGCCGGTTGATCATCTTCAGCGTGGTGGATTTTCCCGAGCCGGAGGTGCCAATCAGCACGGAAAACGCGCCCTCGGCAAAGTTCAGGTTCAGATGGCTCGCCGCTGGACGGCCGGCAAAGGTTTTACTGACATCATGAAATTCAATCATTGGCTCTTCTCCTGAGCAGCGCGAGCCATAAGGCAAACAGCGCGTCGACGACAACCGCCAGTGCAATCGTGGGAACCACGCCCAATAACACCAGATCCAGGGCGCTGCTCAGCAGCCCCTGAAACACCAGCGCGCCAAAGCCGCCCGCGCCAATCAGCGCCGCAATCACCGCCATGCCGACGGTTTGTACCGCCACCACCCTTAGGCTTCGCAGCAGCAGGGGCAGCGCCAGCGGCAGCTGAATCTTCCAGAAACACTGCCGCGCGCTCATGCCCATCGCATGGGCGCTTTCCAGCACATCCGGCGCGACCTGGCTTAAGCCCGCGACCACGCCGCGCACCAGCGGCAACAGCGCGTACAGCACCAGCGCGATCAGGGCGGGCGTTAACCCCGTTCCGGCTATCCCGAGCGTTCCCAGCACCGGAAACGACTTCACCAGCCCGGCCAGAGGCGCAATCAGCAGACCAAACAGCGCGACGGAGGGAATGGTCTGGATAACGTTGAGCACGGCAAAGACCCCGCCCTGACGTGAAGGATGGCGATAGCACCACATGCCCAGGGGGATCCCGAGCAGAAGCGCCGGAAAGAGCGTGCCGAAGAGGATCGTCAGATGCTGCGCCAGGGCATCATCAAACACCTCCTGACGGTTGGCATACTCTTTTAACAGCGAGAGATTGTTCAGCTCACCGCTGAACAGCAGGAATAGCGGAATACACCATATCTGTGCGTTGAGCACCCAGCGCCAGACGGCGCTGGAGATGAGTCGACGAATAGCATCGCTGCAGGCCAGCAGACACAGCGCCAGCCACAGCCAGAGGCCGCTGCCCACCGTGGTTCTCGCCAGCGGGCTTTCCGCAGACGCCATGTGCGTCGCCGCCTGCCCGGCCCCCCAGAACAGGATGATAAACAGCCCTTCAGCGAGGAGCAGCGTCAGCCACTGCGCCGTGCGCCCTTGCCAGAGCGATAGCGCAACCCACGCGCCCAGCGCCGCCGTCAGCCACCACGGCGTGAACGACCACACTTCCCAGAGATAGCGCCCTTCCCCTGACATCAGGCGGTTAGGGGCAACATTCACAAACGGCAGCGCGACTGCCGCGATGGCCACGCAGGCCAACAGCAGCAGTACGCGGTTATGACATTTTATTGGCACAGCCCTTTCCCGTTACTTCACAAGCCCTTGTTGTTTCAGGAAGTCGGCGGCCACTTTTTTGGCATCCAGCCCCTCGACGGCAATGCTGGCATTCAGCTGTTGCAGCGTTTTTTCATCCAGCTTTTCGAAGACCGGCTTAAGCCAGTCGGCAATCTCCGGATACGCTTTCAGCACCGCCTCACGCACGACCGGGGTCGGGGCATAAATCGGCTGTACGCCCTTCGGATCGGTCAGGGTTTGCAGGCCAAGCGCCGCCACCGGACCGTCGGTACCGTAGGCCATGGCCGCGTTAACGCCAGAGGTTTGCTGCGCCGCCGCCTTGATGGTCACCGCGGTATCCCCGCCTGCGAGCGAAAGCAGCTGCGGCTGGTCGAGCTTGAAGCCGTAGGCTTTTTCAAACGCGGGCAGCGCGTCAGGACGCTCGATAAACTCCGCGGATGCCGCAAGCTTAAAGTCGCCCTTCTCTTTCAGATAGCGGCTGAGATCCGCAAGCGAGGTCAGCTTACCTTTCTCCGCCACGTCCTTGCGCACCGCGATAGTCCAGGTATTGTTGGCCGGGGCCGGGGTCAGCCAGACCAGCTTGTTCTGCTCCGCGTCCAGCTTTTTGACTTTCTCATACCCGGCGTTGGCATTTTTCCATGCCGGATCGTTTTCCTGTTTAAAGAAAAACGCGCCGTTGCCGGTGTATTCCGGGTAGATATCCAGCTCGCCGGAGGTAATCGCGCCGCGTACGACGGGCGTAGTGCCGAGCTGGACTTTATTGACCGTTTTCACGCCGTGGCTTTCCAGCACCTGCAAAATAATATTGCCGAGCAGCGCGCCTTCGGTATCAATCTTTGAGCCTACTTTTACCGGCTCCGCCGCCTGTAGCGGCAGACTCAGCGCCGCCAGCAGCACCGCCGATCCCAACATCCCCTTTGCAATCGTCATTCTACTATCCTCATTTTTTTGCTGCCTTTTTCAGAGGCTTGAGAGAAAAGCGTAGCTTAAAACGGCGGGATTAACCGTCAAAATGCCTTTTTAGCATAAGGTAAGACGCCTCCCCGCAGGACGGGGGAGGCAAAGGGAGGAAGGGTTACAGCAGCTCGAACTCGCCTTTATTCACCCGGGCGGAATCCACGCCGATAAAGACGTTAAACTTGCCCGGTTCCGCATCGTATTTCATCTGCTGGTTCCAGAACTTCAGCGCATCCACGTCAATCGGGAAGCTGATGGTTTTGGTTTCGCCAGGTTTCAGAGTGACTTTCTCAAAGCCGCGCAGCTGTTTCACCGGACGGCTCATGGAGGCCGTTACGTCCTGAACGTACATCTGGATAACCGTCGCCCCTTCGCGCTTGCCGGTGTTGGTCACCTCAACGCTGGCGGTGACGTCGCCGTCACGCTTCAGGGTCGGTGCAGACATTTTCACCTCGGAGACCTTGAAGGTGGTGTAGCTCAGGCCGTAACCAAACGGATACAGCGGGCCGTTGGCTTCGTCGAAGTAGCGCGAGGTGTACTTGTTCGGCTTGTCGGCGTTGTACGGACGACCGGTGTTCAGGTGGCTGTAGTAGACCGGGATCTGCCCGACGGAGCGCGGGAAGGACATCGGCAGCTTGCCAGACGGGTTGTAATCACCAAACAGCACGTCGGCGATGGCGTTACCGCCTTCGGTACCGGCAAACCAGGTTTCCAGAATAGCGTCAGCCTGCTGATCTTCTTTCACCAGCGCCAGTGGACGACCGTTCATCAGCACCAGCACCAGCGGCTTGCCGGTGGCCTTCAGGGCGGCGATCAGATCGCGCTGGCTCTGCGGAATGGTGATATCGGTACGGCTGGAGGCTTCATGCGCCATCCCCTGCGCTTCGCCCACGACGGCGACAACGACGTCAGACTGCTTCGCGGTATTCACCGCCTCGTCGATCATCTCCTTCGGCGTGCGCGGATCGACCTTCACCGCTTCCTCGTACTGGTTGAGGAAGGCGACGATGTCTTTATCGTTGGTAACGTTCGCCCCTTTGGCGTACACCACCTTCGCGTTATCACCCACGGCGCTCTTAATCCCGGTCAGCACGGTCACGGACTGGTCGGCCACGCCTGCGGCAGACCAGCTGCCCATCACGTCGCGCTTGCTGTCGGCCAGCGGGCCCACCACGGCAATGGTGCCGGATTTTTTCAGCGGCAGCGTGTCGAGGCGGTTTTTCAGCAGAACCAGGCTTTCGCGCGCCACGTCACGCGCTTCTTTGCGGTGCAGACGGCTCTCGGCGTTGGTGTCCGCCGGGTCAGAATCTTTCGGACCCAGGTGGCTGTAAGGATCGTTAAACAGCCCCATATCGTATTTCACGTTCAGCACGTGGCGCGCGGCATCGTCCAGCTCCGCCATCGTGACCTTGCCGCTCTTCACCAGTCCCGGCAGGTATTTGCTGTAGTACTCGTCGCTCATGCTCATGTTGATGCCGGACTTGAGCGCCACGCGCACCGCGTCTTCCGGGTCGGAGGCGGTGCCGTGTTTGATCAGCTCTTTAATCGCCCCGTGGTCAGAAACGGTAATACCCTTGAAGCCCCACTGGTCGCGCAGCACGTCTTTCAGCAGCCAGGAGTCAGACGTCGCTGGCGTGCCGTTCAGCGAGTTCAGTGCCACCATCACCGCGCCGCTGCCCGCATCCAGCCCAGCCTTGTACGGCGGCATGTAGTCGTTAAACAGGCGCTGCGGGCTCATGTCGACGGTGTTGTACTCTTTCCCGCCCTCCACTGCGCCATAGGCCGCGAAGTGCTTGACGCTGGTCATCACCGAGTAGCGATCCGCCGGGCTTTTGCCCTGCATCGCTTCCACCATAGTTTTGCCCATCGTGGAGGTTAAATAGGTATCTTCACCAAAGCCTTCCGAGCCGCGGCCCCAGCGCGGATCGCGCGAGACGTCCACCATTGGCGCCCAGGTCATGTTCAGGCCATCGTCCGCGGCTTCATAAGCCGACACGCGCCCGACGGTTTTCACCGCGTCGAGGTTAAAGGAGGAGGCTAAGCCGAGGCTAATCGGGAAAACGGTACGCTGGCCGTGCACCACGTCATAGGCGAAGAACAGGGGAATTTTCAGGCGGCTGAGATCCATCACCTGATCCTGCATCTTGCGGATATCCTGGCGGGTGACGGTATTAAAGATGGCGCCCACCTGCCCGTCTTTGATCATCTCGCGGATGGCCTCTTTCGGGTTATCCGGGCCGACGCTGATAAGACGCAGCTGACCGATTTTCTCATCAACCGTCATCTTTTTGAGCAATTCCGTGACAAACGCGTCGCGGGCTTCAGGCGTGAGCGGGTGATTACCAAACAAATCCTCTGCCAGCGCAGGTTGCAGCGCCAGGCTGACGGCGACACCTACAGAACATAGCCATTTCATGTCGTTTTACTCTCTCATCAATAACCGCCGGAAGATCTCGGCCAAACCGTGCGAAAAGCGCAGTGTGCCACAAACCCTCTGAACGTTGCAGGGTTATTCTCTGATTTTTCTCGTGAATACTCGACCGCTTAACAGTTAATCGCGCTATGCTTTACAGCGAGAAATTTGCCCCACCACAAGGAGTGGAAGATGTCTTCTGTTCGAACAAACGATAACACAACTTTTATTAACGAACTGTCGCGCCTGGTTGGCTCCTCTCACCTGCTTACCGACCCGGCCAAAACCGCCCGCTACCGTAAGGGTTTCCGCTCCGGCCAGGGCGAAGCGCTGGCGGTGGTTTTCCCCGGCACGCTGCTTGAACTGTGGCGCGTGCTGAGCGCCTGCGTCGCCGCCGACAAGATTATTTTAATGCAGGCGGCCAATACCGGCCTGACAGAAGGTTCAACGCCGAACGGCAACGATTACGATCGCGACATCGTCATTATCAGCACCCTGCGCCTCGACAAGCTGCACCTGCTGGATAAAGGCGAGCAGGTGCTGGCGTTCCCCGGCACGACGCTCTACTCCCTGGAAAAAGCGCTTAAGCCGCTGGGCCGTGAGCCGCATTCGGTGATCGGTTCCTCCTGCATTGGCGCCTCGGTGGTCGGTGGGATCTGCAATAACTCCGGCGGCTCGCTGGTGCAGCGCGGTCCCGCCTACACCGAGATGTCCCTGTTTGCCCGCATTGACGAAAACGGCAAGCTGACGCTGGTTAACCATCTCGGTATCGATCTGGGCGTGACGCCGGAGCAGATCCTCAGCAAGCTCGACGACGATCGCGTGAAGGACGAAGACGTTCAGCACGACGGGCGTCATGCGCACGATCATGATTACGTGACCCGCGTGCGGGATATCGAAGCCGATACGCCGGCGCGCTATAACGCCGACCCGGATCGCCTGTTTGAATCCTCCGGCTGTGCGGGCAAGCTGGCCGTTTTTGCGGTGCGTCTCGACACCTTCCCGGCAGAGAAAAAGCAGCAGGTGTTTTACATCGGTACCAACCAGCCTGAGGTTCTGACGGAGATCCGCCGTCATATTCTGGGTGAATTCACCCACCTGCCGGTGGCCGGCGAGTATATGCACCGGGACATTTACGACATCGCCGAGCGCTACGGCAAAGATACCTTCCTGATGATCGACAAGCTCGGCACCGACAAAATGCCGTTCTTCTTCACCATGAAGGGCCGCACCGACGCGATGCTGGAGAAAGTGTCGCTGTTTAAACCCCACTTCACTGACCGCTTTATGCAGAAGCTGGGCAACGTTTTCCCGGCACATTTACCGGAGAGGATGAAAACCTGGCGCGACAAGTACGAGCACCATCTGCTGCTGAAAATGGCCGGGGACGGGATCGCCGAAGCGCAGACCTGGCTGAGCGAATTCTTTAAAACCGCCGAAGGGGATTTCTTTGCCTGTACGCCTGAAGAGGGCAGCAAGGCGTTCCTGCACCGCTTTGCCGCCGCGGGCGCCGCCATCCGTTATCAGGCGGTGCATTCCGAAGAGGTAGAAGATATTCTGGCGCTGGATATCGCCCTGCGGCGCAACGACACCGAGTGGTTTGAACACCTGCCGCCGGAAATCGACAGCAAGCTGGTGCACAAACTCTATTACGGCCACTTTATGTGTTACGTCTTCCATCAGGACTACATTGTCAAAAAAGGGGTCGATGCGCACGCGCTGAAGGAGCAGATGCTCGCGCTGCTGCACGAGCGTGGCGCACAATATCCTGCGGAACACAACGTCGGGCATCTTTATAAAGCCCCAGACGCACTTAAGCAGTTTTATCGCGAGAATGACCCTACAAACAGCATGAATCCCGGCATTGGTAAAACAACGCGGAATAAATACTGGAAAGAAAGTGCTGATACGGAGCAGCAGATTACGCAAGCGTCTGATTAATTCCTACAGCCAAATTTGAGAGATTGTTTAGCGCTCCTTAATCATTATAGAGTAACTGCCTGTCGCCGGAGAAACGTTTCTCCGGCTTTCTATAACGAGGAGCGGGCACATCATGTCGGCTATTGACGTTTTATCCGAGACCGAACTGGAAGTGCGCGATGCCCTTCCCGATGATGTGCACGCCATCGCCGCCATCTATGCCTGGCATGTGCTTCACGGACGCGCGTCATTTGAAGAAGTTCCCCCCACCGTCGATGAAATGCGTCATCGTATGAAAAGCGTGGCTGAGAACGGTTTACCGTGGCTTATCGCGCTGTATCGCGGCATCGTGGTGGGCTATTGCTACGCCACCCCTTACCGTCCGCGACACGCCTACCGCTATACCCTGGAAGAGTCGATTTACGTGGATGCCAGCATCACCGGACGCGGTTTTGGTTCGGCGTTACTGTCCGCGCTGATTGAACGCTGCGAACAAGGCCCGTGGCGGCAGATGGTTGCCGTGGTGGGTGATGGCAATAATAATGCCGGCTCGTTGCGGCTGCATAAAAAACATGGCTTCGAGATTGTCGGCCAGCTGCGCAGCGTGGGATATAAGAAAGGCGACTGGCGGGATACGGTGATTATGCAGCGCCCGCTCAACGATGGTGACTGGACGCTGCCGGAATAAAAGCAAAACGGTAACCTGGGTTACCGTTTTTTTAGTCTTTTCTCCCTCTCCCTGTGGGAGAGGGTCGGGGTGAGGGCATCAGCGCGCAGAGGAGACTCAATCGTTCTGCGCCGTCGCCATCTGTTCCGCTTTCTGCTTTTTATACGTCAATGCCGCGGCCGGAACGGGCTGCACTTTCCCGGTCTCAATCCAGGTACGCAGACGGCTGGCATCGGCAAAGTGCGTGTATTTGCCAAAGGCATCCATCACCACCAGCGCCACCGGCTTACCGTTAAACACGGTGCGCATCACCAGACAGTGTCCTGCCGCGTTGGTAAAGCCCGTTTTCGTTAACTGAATATTCCAGTTATCCCGGTAAACCAGATGGTTAGTATTGCGGAACGGCAGCGTGTAGGCCGGGTTCGCAAAGGTCGCCATCTCTTCACGGGTGGTACTGAGCTGTCCAATCAGCGGGTACTGCTTGCTGGCTATCAGCAGTTTCGTCAGGTCGCGGGCCGTGGAGACGTTGTTGATCGACAGACCCGTCGGCTCAACGTAATGCGTGTTGCTCATCCCCAGCGCTTTGGCTTTCGCGTTCATCGCACGGATAAAGGCGTCGTAGCCGCCCGGATAGTGGTGCGCCAGGCTCGCCGCAGCGCGGTTTTCAGACGACATCAGCGCCAGCAGCAGCATATTTTTACGGCTGATTTCGCTGTTCAGACGCACGCGGGAGTAGATCCCTTTCATCTCCGGCGTGTGGCTGATATCCACTTTCAGCTTTTCGTCCAGCGGCAGATGGGCATCAAGCACCACCATCGCGGTCATTAATTTGGTAATCGAGGCGATCGGGCGCACCAGGTCCGGGTGGCTGGCGTAAATCACCTTATTGGTGTTGAGATCGACAATCATCGCGCTGCCGGACGCAATTTGCGGCTGGGCAGCAGCGGCGGTCACCGCGGGCGTTTTAGCGACGGCCGGCACGGCAGCGGACACACCCAGCAGCAGCGCCAGGCTAACTAAAGAGACTCGGAATTTCAGCATGGTGAGACTTCTGATAATTATTCACGCACGTTTGACGTACACCGCCTGTGTTGACGGATAAACACAGGCTGGCTTCGGCATCATAGCGGTCACAAGGCGTTGTCGCCAGCGGATAATCGTGAACAGATGCTGCATTGCTGGCATTTACGCCAGCAATGCAGTGAGCTTAGAAGAGACGGTATCCGTAACCCCAAAGGATGACCGTCAGCGCCAGTAGCGCCTCCAGGACCAGCACGCCGATGGCGAGCGTTGAGCTGGAGAAGCTCAGGCCTTCTTCTTTATTGATATTGAGGAAGGTAGGGACCCCCAGATACAGCAGATAGCCGGTGTAAAAGAGGGCAATAGTACCGATCAGCGCGCACAGCCAGACCAGTGGATAGAGCGCAACAATACCGCTTAAGAACAGCGGGGTCGCGACATACCCGGCGAAGACCATACAGTGCGTAAGCGATGGACGCTGCGGATAGTTACGCGCCATCCAGTGTATAACGCGCCCCATGACCGCCACACCCGCCAGCATCAGGCCATAAAAAACGATGGCCAGATAAAGCCCGGTAAACCACGAAAGCTGAACCACAGTGCCATCACCGAAGTTCCAGCCGATTTGTGTTGTTCCAATAAAGGCGCATATTACCGGCACCGCCGCCATCAGCAGCACGTGGTGCGTGTAATGATGCGAGACCGTTTCGTTCTCACTTTTAATGACATGCATCTCACGATCGGGATGGGAGAAAAGTCCCCAGACATGGTTCATAGCGCCCCCTTGTTGTCGGCCCGTCATCGATACCTTAAGTATAATGCAGGCTTTAGATTATTTTCTGTACAGTGGGAAATTTCCGTTGATTTCCCCGCTGTTGATTCATGGGGTATATGATTAACGAGGAAACGCTGAGGGAGATAACGTCCACGTAATGGATATCAACAGTCTTATTGAACAATACGGATACGCCGCGCTGGTCATCGGCAGCGTGGCAGAAGGTGAAACCATCACGCTGTTGGGCGGCGTCGCCGCGCATCAGGGGTTGCTGAAATTCCCGCTGGTTGTTGCCGCGGTCGCGCTGGGGGGCATGATTGGCGATCAGCTGCTCTACTTTCTGGGGCTGCGCTTTGGTCCAACGCTGCTTAAGCGTTTTGCTAAACACAAAAAGAAAATCAATCGCGCCCAGCGCCTGATTCAGCGCCATCCTTACCTGTTCGTGATTGGTACCCGCTTTATGTACGGCTTCAGGATTATCGGGCCAATACTGATAGGCGCCAGCCGCCTGCCGCCAAAAATTTTCCTGCCGCTCAATGTTGTTGGCGCGATTGCATGGGCGCTGATCTTTACGACGCTCGGTTACGTGGGTGGCGAAGTGATTGGCCCGTGGCTGCATAATCTCGACCAGCACCTGAAGCACTGGGCGTGGCTGATTCTGGTGGTCGTGGCGGTGATTGGGGTCAGGCTGTGGCTGAAGCATCGGGAAAAGACGCGGGATGAGGAGTGAGTGCGGTCTGATGCCCTCACCCCGGCCCTCTCCCACAGGGAGAGGGTATTTTTAGTTCCCTCTCCCAAAGGGAGAGGGTTAGGGTTAGGGTGAGGGGAACCTACCCTTCCGGCTTAAACTGCGGGTTCGCCAGCATAAAACCCCCGTCGACAATAAACGATTGCCCCGTCGTGTAGCTGGCGTCGCTGTCGCACAGCCACGCCACCAGGCTGGCAATCTCTTTCGTGTGGCCCGGCCTTGCCAGCGGGATTTCCGGCATTGAGCCTTCCTTCACTTCGCTGTCGTCCATATCGTTCATCGGTGTGGCAATGGCGCCCGGGGCGACGGCGTTCACCAGAATATTGTGCTTAACCAGCTCCATCGCCATGGACTTGGTTAACCCGCCGAGGGCATGTTTGGCCGCCGTGTAGGCGCTGGCCTCCGGCAGCGGCGTGTGCTCATGTACCGAGGTGATATTCACAATCCGGCCCCCTTCCCCCTGCTTCACCATCTGCCGTGCGGCAATCTGCGAACAGAGAAACGCGCCGTCCACGTCGACAGTGAAAATGTTCCGCCAGTCGTCAAACGGCATCTCAAGGAAGGGCGCTTTGGTCATCGCCCCCGCATTATTAACCAGCACGTCCAGCCGCCCGAAGCGCGCAATCAGCGTTTCAATGGCTTCGGCGCCTTTCGGCAGCGTGCTTAAATCAAGATGGATCGCCTCTGCGCGCTGCCCCTGCGCTTCGACCTCCCGGCAGGTTTCCAGCGCCCCTTTTTCATCCGAGTGCCAGGTGACGCCGATATCAAACCCGCGTTCGGCCAGCATCAGGGCCGTGGTTTTACCAATCCCGGAATCCGATGCGGTCACAATCGCTACTCTGGTCATACTCACCTCCTGAAAAACTGCAAAGAGGTAAGTATAGATAACGGCCATTTTTAGCCATGATGATAGCCACCGCCCAGCGCGGACGTCAGTTGCAGCGTGGCGTCGACATACTGGCCTTGCAGCATCACGCCGGCGAGATGCTCTTTGAGGGCCGGTATTCTGGCTTCACTGACCCGGGAACCCGCAATGATACCCGAGCTAAAGCGCGCCTGCGCCTGCGCCACCACCCGTGCCGCATCTTTTTCAACCTGCTGCTGCTGGCGGTTCTTCGCCGTCAGCGTTTCGACCTCACTGGCCGTACGCGCCACCTGATTGACAGCCTCCACCACCGCTTTGTTGTAGTTCGCCACCGAGAGATTGCTCTGCGCCTGAGCGATATCAAGGCTGGCGTTCAGCCTGCCGCTGTCGAAGATCGGCAGCGTCAGCCCGGCGGTCACGCCCATCTGCTGCGCTGACGCGCGGAACAGATCGCTGAGGTGAAGCGCATCCTGCTGTAAGAAGGCCATCAGGTTCATGTCTGGATAGAAAGCCGCTCTGGCGGCCTCCACCTCGCTCATGGAGGCTTCGATATACCAGTGTGCTTCCTGGAGATCCGGGCGGCGTGCCAGCAGTTCATATCCCAGCGTCGCCGGTAAGGCGGCGTCTACCGTTGGCAGCGCGTGCCGCGTAAGCGTCACGGAGGAGGAATTCGTCAGCGCCACCAGGCGCGCCTCTACGACCTTCATCTTCCCGTTGACTTCTGCCAGCTGCTCTTCGGTTTTGCTGGCGTTGATATCGGTTTCGACCCCTTCCACGGAGGAGGTGATCCCGTGCTGATACAGCTCGCGGTCGGCGCCAATAATGTTTTCCTGCTCGCGTTTAATCTGCGAGAGGACCTCCCCCGCAGCGGCCTGAGTTTGCCACTCCCAGTAGAGCCGCGCCACGCTGCTGGCCAGAAGCTGCCGGGTCTGCTCAAGCTCCGCTTTTTGCGCATTCACTTTGCCGATTCGGGCCTCGACCTGCGCGCGGTTTTTTCCCCACAGATCGAGATCCCAGCCTGCCGTCAGGCCAAAGGTGCCATTGGTGTACCACGGCCCGGTAGTGCCTGCCGCCGGGTCGGTAATGGCAAAGGGCCCCATCAGCCCTTCGGCGGACATTTTCTGACGTTCGGCATCCGCTGAAAAATCAATCTGCAGACCGTCGGCTGCCATAGCGGCTTTCGCCTGCGCTTCGGCAAGCGTAATGCGCTGACGGGCAATCTGCATATCCGGCGCATCGTTCAGTGCTTTGGCAATAAGCCCGGTAAGCTGAGGATCGTTATATTCCTTCCACCACTCATTTTTCGGCCAGTCCTGATGATTAAGAACCGTATTCACCGACGCCGTGACCGGCTGGGTTTGAATAGCGGATACCGTGGCATGCTGCGGCGCACAGCCGAAGAGAATAAATGTCAGGGGAGCACTCAGAGATAAAATAAGAAAACGTTTCATTACGCCATTCACGCAAAAAATAAAGGCGCAAATTACGCCTGATGCCGTTCTTTTTTTTAGTAATGCGTGGCAATGCGCAATTAGTCATACATTTTCATATTCAGCAAATTATACGCCCTGCAAATAAATTAAATTCGAGAATTCATCTTACTTATGAATTGACTGCTACACTTACAGTCGACATACATACGCAGGAGAAGCGAATGAAAATATTACTGTGGGTTATTTTAATTATATTTCTGATAGGACTGCTGGTGGTCACCGGCGTATTCAAGATGATTTTCTGATTCATTTGCCCGGCGCATCGCCGGGCAAATTACCTGTATTAGGCCTTCAGCGAAGCGCCTTTCGTCGCAATGACCTCTTTATACCAGTAGAAGCTTTTCTTGCGGCTGCGCGCCAGCGTGCCTTTTCCGCTGTCATCCCGGTCGACATAGATAAAGCCGTAGCGCTTGGACAGTTCCGCTTTGGAGGCGCTGACCAGATCGATAGGCCCCCAGCTGGTATAGCCCATCACCTCAACGCCGTCGTCAATGGCTTCCCGCACCTGCACCAGGTGATCGTTGAGGTAGCTGATGCGGTAGTCGTCCTGCACCACGCCGTCAGCGTCCGGTTTATCCTTCGCACCCAAGCCATTTTCCACGATAAACAACGGCTTCTGATAGCGATCCCAGAGCACGTTTAACAGGGTACGCAGGCCTATCGGGTCAATCTGCCAGCCCCACTCGGAGCTGGCCAGATGCGGGTTGGGCACCATGCTCAGGATGTTGCCGCGCGCCTGCTGGTTGAGGGCTTCATCCGCAGTGACGCAGCCCGTCATGTAGTAGCTGAACGAGATAAAATCGACGGTCGATTTTAGCGCCTCGCGGTCGGCATCCGTTACCTCAAGCTGGATCCCGCTGTCGCGGAAGAAGCGCTGCATATACCCCGGGTAGGCGCCGCGGCACTGCACGTCGCCAAAGAATTGCCACGCGCGGTTTTCCTGCAGCGTCTCCAGAACATCTTCCGGCTTGCAGGTCAGCGGATACATCAGGCCGCCCAGCAGCATGTTGCCGATTCTGGCATCCGGGATAATCTCGTGGCAGGCCTTCACCGCCAGCGCGCTGGCCACCAGCTGGTGGTGGATTGCCTGGTACACCTCCCCTTTGCTGCTGGTTTCCGGCAGGCCCACGCCGGTCATCGGCGCGTGCAGGGACATATTGATCTCGTTAAAGGTCAGCCAGAGCTTCACCTTCTCCCTGTAGCGCGCAAACACGGTGCGGGCGTAGCGTTCAAAGAACCCGATAGTCTGACGGCTGCCCCAGCCGCCGTACTGCTTCACCAGGCCCCACGGCATTTCGTAGTGGGACAGCGTCACCAGCGGCGTGATGTTGTGCGCGGCCAGCTCGTCAAACAGCCTGTCGTAAAACGCCAGCCCCGCCTCGTTCGGCTGCTGCTCGTCACCGTTCGGGAAGATGCGCGTCCAGGCAATGGAGACGCGCAGGCAGCTAAAGCCCATCTCGGCGAACAGCTTGATGTCTTCCGGGTAGCGGTGATAGAAGTCGATGGCGACATCCTTGATGCCGCTGTCCCCTGGGACGCGCTCAACTACCGGGCCGAAGACCCCCTGCGGCTGAACGTCTGAGGTGGACAGCCCTTTACCCTCCTCCAGATACGCGCCTTCTACCTGATTTGCGGCTACCGCGCCGCCCCATAAAAAATCGTCCGGGAAAGTTTTCATCACGTTCTCCTGTTATTGATGGCTTACGCTGAGCAGCGGCGAACCGGCGCTGACGGAGGTTGCCGCCACGGTCACCACGTCACGATACTCATCGCTGTTACTGATAATAATCGGGGTCGCCAGGTCGTATCCGGCATCGATAATCGCCTGTCGGTCAAACTCCAGCAGCAGGTCGCCGGGCTGTACCCTGTCGCCTACCTTCACGTGGGCGGTAAACGGCCTGCCGTCGAGCTTCACGGTGTCGATACCCACGTGGATCAATACTTCAATCCCGCTGTCGCTGAGCAGGCCAATGGCGTGTTTGGTCTGGAACAGCGAGGCCACTACGCCGGCAAACGGGGCAACCACTTTGTTAGCGGAAGGAATAATGGCGGCACCGCTGCCCAGCAGTCCGCTGGCAAACGTGGTGTCCGGCACCTGGTCGAGCGCCAGCACGGTCCCGGTCATCGGGGATAAGACATCGTTTTCCCCTGCCGAAACCACAGGCTGCGGCGCTGTGCGGCCCGGCATGCCTGCCGCCAGCGTCAGGACGCAGCTCAGCACCAGCGCCACCGCGGTGCCGATAAGGCCGCCCCACAGCGTGGCATCTATCCCACCCGGCGGGATCATCTGGGCGATGGTAAAGATATTGGCGAAGCCGAAGGAGTAAACGTGGGTATCGCTGAAGCCGACAATCGCCCCGCCGATAGCCCCCGCCACGCAGCCAAAGATAAACGGACGGCGCAGCGGCAGGTTGACGCCATAGACCGCCGGTTCGGTGATACCAAATATTCCGGCCGTGACCGATGAGCCTGCCAGCATCTTCTGGCGGGCATCGCGGGTACGAATAAAGATCCCGAGCGCCGCCCCCACCTGGCCAAATACCGCGGGCAGTAACATTGGCAGCATGGAGTCATGTCCCAGCACCGCGAGGTTGTTAATCATCAGCGGCACCAGCCCCCAGTGCAGGCCAAATATGACGCAGACCTGCCACAGCGCGCCCATCGCCGCCCCCGCCAGCCACGGCGCCAGAACGTAGATGCCCTGATAGCCGTTCGCCAGCATCTGGCTCAGCCAGGTCGCCAGCGGCCCGATAACCAGGAAAGTCAGCGGCACGGTCACGCCCAGACAGATCAGCGGCGCGAAGAAGTTTTTCATCGAGGAAGGCAGCAGCCTGGTGCTCTGTTTTTCCAGCCAGCAGCTCACCCACGAGGCGAGAATAATCGGGATCACCGAGGAGCTGTAGTTAAACCAGGTCACCGGGATGCCGAGAAATGCCTCGGCAACCGCGCCCGGCTGCTGGCTGGCGTTAAATGCCGCAATCATCATCGGATGGGTAAGCGCCCCGCCGATCACCATGGTAATAAACGGGTTGCCGCCGAATTTCTTGCCCGCGGTATAGCCCAGCACCAGCGGGAAGAAGAAGAACAGCGCGTCGCTGGCGGCAAACCAGATTTTATAGGTACCGCTTTCGGGAGTAAGCCAGCCGCACACCACGGCCAGCGCCAGCAGCCCCTTCAGAATACCGGACGCCGCCAGAATGCCGATAAACGGGGTGAAGATCCCGGAGACGATGTCAATCAGGCGGCCCAGCAGGTTGCCCTTTTCGCCCTTCTCTTCCACGGCTGGCGCATCGTCAGTGAGCCCGGCCTCTTTGCGCACCGCCTGCCAGACGTCATGCACGTGGTTGCCAATCACCACCTGAAACTGGCCGCCGCTTTCAACCACCATGATCACGCCCGGGTTTTTCTTCAGCCCTTCGGCATCCGCTTTCTGGGTATCTTTCAGTTTAAAGCGAAGCCGGGTCGCGCAGTGGACAAGGCTGACAATGTTCTCTTTTCCGCCAACGTGGCCGAGAATATCCGTCGCTAAAGCCTGGTATTCCATCTCGATTTCCTTACATCCGATGCCCGCAGGCACCTGTTGACTGAGTATAAAAATAAAAAAACCCGAGAACGTCCCCCTTTCGAAGGCCGCACTCAGGTTTTGCCTGCGTTATGCAGTAACAATCCAGATTTGAGGCTTAACGCCCCTCTTTTCTCACCCGTTCAATATGAATGGCGAGGAACATAATTTCTTCAGTTGTCAGCTCGCGCTGATAGCTTTTATGCAGATGCTGCGCGATTTTCTCGGCGCATTTCCACGCTTTCGCGTAGTTGTCCTTTACCGCCGTATGCAGCGAGACATCGTCATCCTCCACCACGGTGCGGGTGAGCATCCGCTGGGCAAAAAACTTCAGGTGGGTGACAAAACGCTGATAGCTGAGCGACTCTTCGTCATATTCAAGCTGCAGCTGATACTTCACCAGCTGCAGGATCTCCTGCATCACCCGCGTCACGTGCATCACTTCCGGCATTTCGCTGTTCAGCTGCGCGGTCACCAGGTGCAGGGCAATGAACCCGGCCTCATCCTCCTCCAGTTCGACGTTCAGGCGTCTGGCGATAATGGCCCGCGCCTCCTGCCCTAACTCGAACTCCTTCGGATACAGCCGCTTGATGTCCCACAGCAGCACGTTTTTGATCGCCAGCCCTTTCTTCTGGCGTTCAATCGCAAAGTAGCAGTGGTCTGTTAAGGTGATGTACAGACTTTCCTGCAATTTCCCGAGCCGCTGCGCCGCCAGCTCAATGATGCGATCGCAGGTGGTCATGACCTCCAGCGGGATCTGGCTCAGCAGCTCCCCGAGACGCCGCACCAGCTCATCGCTTTGCAGCGCAAACACCTTTTCAATCAGAGCGGTATCCAGCGCTTCACCGACGCGCTTCTGAAAGGCCAGCCCACGGCCCATCACCACCTGTTCGCGCCCGCGCTCATCCTGAACAACCACCACATTGTTATTAAGAATTTTGGCGATTTTCATCGGAACCCCAGAAACAAAAAAACCTGACCTCCGGCAGATGCCAGAAAATCAGGTTTTGCCTGCCTAAGCAGTAACAATCCAGTTCTGGCACTCTATCAGTTTCATTCGTAGCCTCAATGCCTCACGCATCAGAAACGTGACGCGGATCGAACTTGCTACGGTGATATCAGAAGCTCACCACCGTTTTCAGCTCGGTTACCCAGGCGTCCTGCGTGCGGGAAACCCCTCCCGGATGGTGCCAGTACTGAATGCCCGGCTGCAGCTCCAGCCAGGACACCGGGCGGAAACGATAGTAAAACTCGCCGTTCAGGGAATGGCCCGGCACCGGGTGATATGCCGGATTGTTATAATCGGCAACGCCGCTCAGGCTGTTCTGGTAACGCTGGTTGCGCGCGTACTGGCTGCTCATATCCACCCAGGTTAAGCCGAAGCCAATCCAGTCTTCCGGCCGCGCATCAAACAGCCCGCGGTAGCGCAGCGAGGCGGCGTAAACCTGGTGCATATAGTTAGTGCTTTGATCCGCAAGGCTCATGCTGAACGAGGTGCTCAACCCGCGATTCGGATCGTCCTGATGCTGCGTAAGCTGCTGGTTCAGCCCAGCGTACATAAACCAGGTCCGGTTGTGCGTTTCAAATCCGTCCGGGTCCGTCGCGCCCGCGCCGCCGGATTTGCCGCGATAGAGATCGGTTTGCGGCGCGTTGGTAAACACCACGCCCAGGTTGTACACGCCCGGCAGGCCGTTAATCAGCGGACGCGCTTCGATTTCAACCGGCAGCAAGACCCCTTTACTGCCCTTCGTCGACCAGCTCCACGCGTGGCTGCGGCTGGAGGCCTCCGGGTTTTGCTCCATCACGCCGCCTTTTAAGATGACGGTTGGCGTGAGCTTATACTCCAACGTGGTGCCCCAGGTGTGCACGTTCCAGTTAATCCACGTCAGCGAGTTGGCTGACTTCCCGCCGCACTGCGACAGCAGCTGGAAATCACAGGGGATGATCTGGTCAAAGGTTTGCACCTTGTTCATCATCCCGATGCGCCAGGTCAGACGCCGGTCGTCAAAGCTGCGGGCAAAGGTCAGCCAGCCCAGACGGGTAATGGACTGTCCGCCCCAGCTCTCCTGGGTCAGATCGTTGAAGTTGACGCGCGGGTCCTGAACGCGTTTGGTGGTGAGATCGTCGTTGTGGTTGCGGTTGACGATGTTCCCTTCGATACGCGCATCCGGGATGCCGGTCCAGCGCTCCAGATCCTGGTTAAAGGTCAGCGCAAACTGATCGATATACGCCACGTGGGAATCGTGGTTATAGCCCCCGCCGCCGTTCCAGCCGATTTCATTCAAATAGCCGAGATTGTACGTAAAGCCGTTATCGTTGAGGATTTTTCGAACGCCGAGCATTTCGCCGAAAAGGGGAGCCGGCGGAGACTCGAAGCCTAATACCGTTCCGTTCCAGTCTTGCGCCATCGACAGCGGGGATATCGTCAATAAGGCGACCGCGTAGAGTTTATTTTTATATGCCATTATAACAACCTGTGAGTGAGTATTTAGTGCGTAACCGGCCGCAGGAAATTTTTCTATTTCCTGTCGATATTTCATTTTTTTAAAATCAGTAAAAAGCGCTAAGCCAAATGTCTCTCCTGCGTAAACGACAGGCAAAAAAAAACCTAAGCGCTCCACAGCGAGAATGCTGTGAAACGCTTAGGTTTTGCCTGTTAACCAGTAACAATCCTGCGTTGAAAACAGTGGCACCTTAACACCGTCGCGCCACGTTGAAAACCTGAACTGTTTTCCGGTTTAAAAAAGTGTGAGCAATTTAACGCTTATTATTTTGACTGAATCACCCGGGCAATATCAGCAGAAGTCTGTAATGTCCGGATCTCCTGAAATAAATCCAGCGCTTCATCGTACTCTTTGCGTAAATAACTCAGCCACTGCTTAATTCGCGCCACGTGATACAAACCGGTGTCGCCCTGCTTTTCCAGACGGCTGTATTTTTGCAGCAGCGTGACGACGTCTGGCCACGGCATACGCGGCTCGTTATATTTTATCACCCGGCTAAGGTTAGGCACGTTAAGCGCGCCGCGACCGATCATTACCGCATCGCAGCCGGTGGCGTTCAGACAGGCCTGCGCGCTCTCGTAATCCCAGATTTCGCCGTTGGCGATCACCGGAATGGTGAGGCGCTTGCGGATCTCACCGATCGCCTGCCAGTTTATGCGATCGGCCTTGTAGCCATCGTCTTTGGTGCGACCATGCACCACCAGTTCGGTAGCCCCGGCCTGCTGCACCGCATCGGCGATTTCAAACTGCCGCGCGTCGCTGTCCCACCCCAGGCGCACCTTAACCGTTACCGGCAAGTGCGAGGGCACGGCCTCACGCATCGCTTTCGCACCGCGGTAAATCAGCTCAGGATCTTTCAGCAGCGTCGCCCCACCGCCGCTGCCGTTCACCAGCTTCGACGGACAGCCGCAGTTGAGATCCACGCCGTAAGAGCCCAGATCAACCGCGCGGGCGGCGTTTTCCGCCAGCCATTCCGGATACTGGCCGAGCAGCTGAATACGCACCAGCGTGCCGGAAGAGGTGCGGCTGTTGTTGTGCAGCTCGGGGCACAGGCGGAAGAAGGATTTTACCGGCAACAACATATCGACCACGCGCAAAAATTCCGTCACGCAGAGATCGTAATCGTTCACCTCGGTCAGAAGCTCGCGCACGAGGGAGTCGAGCACGCCTTCCATTGGGGCCAGTAAAACACGCATAGCAGTACCTGTTAAAAAAGACGCGCTATAGTAGCCGCTCTCTATATCGCTGGGAAGCGCTTCTGTTCAGGGAGAAAGTCACCCGGCGTTGCCCCAACAATGGCGCGAAACGCCGCCGCAAATGCCGCCGGGCCGGAAAACCCCAGCATCCAGGCTACCTGCTTAACCGGGTATCCGTTTGCGAGCAGATCCAGCGAGGCACAAATTCTTGCACGCTGTCGCCAGGCCCGGAAGCTAAAGCCGGTATCTTTGATAAACGCGCGCGAAAATGTGCGTTCAGACATCGCGGCCCGTTCCGCCAGCCTTTCCAGAGAAAGATCCCAGAGATTGTTGGCAATGATGTCACAGGCAACGCGATGTAAGCGCTCATCCACCGGCATCGGCAGTTCGGCCGAAATCTGCTGCGTCTCGCTGAGGATATCGAGCAGCAAAACGGCCATGCTGCGCTGGCTTGCCGGGCGGTATTCCACGCTGAACAGCCCGGCAATCAGCTCTTTGAACAACGCTGTCGCCATAATCACGTGAACCTCTTCTTTCCGCTTAAAAGGCTCGCATTGCGATATCAGCGCCGGGCTAAACCAGACCGCGCGGAGCTCCGTTGTGGATAGCACGCTGTAGGTGTGTTCCTGAAAGGGAGGGATCCACAGCGCGCGCTGCGGCGGTATGACCCAGCGTTTGCTGCCGGTTTCGACCAGCATAACCCCTTTGATGGCAAACAGTAGCTGCCCCTGCGAATGCTGGTGAGGCGGATCCACTTCGCCGCGCGTATAGCTAATGGCCCCTCTTGACCATCCGATGGCATCGTCGTGAATTGGCGTTTTATCGATAACGGTTGGCATTTCACATTCCCCCCTTCCTCTTATGATGCTGCTTGTACACGTAACCAGAGAGAGACGCAATGCACATCCATTTTATCATTCATGAACATTTCGAAGCGCCAGGCGCCTATGAGATCTGGGGGAAAAATCGCGGCTGTCGTCTGAGCTACACCAGAGTATATGAGGGCGATCCTTTACCCGAGGAGCTGGGGCGCACAGACCTGCTTATCATCATGGGAGGCCCGCATTCACCCGCCACTACGCTTGAGGAATGCCCCTGGTTTGATGCGCAGGCGGAAAAGGCACTCATCAGCCGCGCGATAGAGGCAGGTAAAACGGTGATAGGCGTTTGTCTGGGCTCACAGCTTATCGGTGAGGCGCTGGGCGCAGCGTTTTGTCATAGCCCTGAAAAAGAGATCGGCAAATTTCCCGTCAGGCTCACGGATGCAGGCAAGGCGAACCCGCTGTTTAAGGACTTTGGCAGCGTGCTGAACGTCGGTCACTGGCATAACGACATGCCGGGGTTGACGCCGCAGGCTAAGGTTCTCGCTTACAGCGAGGGCTGTCCCCGCCAGATCGTGCAATACGGCGAACGGATTTACGGTTTTCAGTGCCATATGGAACTGACGCCGGAGGTGGTAGAGCTGCTGATTGAGCATTCGCAGAACGACCTCCGCCGTGCGGGTGAATTCCGTTTTGTCGAAACGGCGGAAAAAATCCGCTCCCATGATTATGGCGAAATGAACCAGGCGCTGTATTCCTTTCTCGATAAACTGACCGCCTCGCGCTGATGCAATCTCTGGCGCGTCACTTCGCCAGCGCAATTCCTTTCCTCTAAACTGTAGCCTGTCTCCATAAGGTGATACCGGACGTTCCATTCTGGAATGTCTGGTATGCTCAAAATTCATGATGTGATCCATGGCACATTTTTAGGTTTAATTGTATGATGAATGCGTTTCAGCAAGGACTATCACCATGAGTAAATCATTGAACATTATCTGGCAATATCTGCGCGCATTCGTCCTGATTTACGCCTGCCTGTATGCCGGGATTTTCATCGCGTCGCTGCTGCCTATCACCATTCCCGGCAGCATTATCGGTATGCTGATCCTCTTTGTTTTGCTGGCATTACAAATCTTGCCCGCAAAGTGGGTCAACCCCGGCTGCTTCGTTCTCATTCGCTATATGGCGCTGCTTTTCGTGCCTATCGGCGTCGGGGTCATGCAGTATTTTGATTTGCTCAAGGCCCAGTTCGGCCCGATTGTGGTCTCCTGCGCGGTCAGTACGCTGGTGGTTTTCCTGGTAGTGAGCTGGAGTTCGCATCTGGTGCATGGCGAACGTAACGTGATTGGGGAGAAAACAAAAAAATGATGGCCAATATCTGGTGGTCGCTGCCGTTAACCCTGGCGGTGTTCTTCGCCGCGCGTAAGCTTGCCGCACGTTTCAAAATGCCCTTGCTGAACCCGCTGCTGGTGGCGATGGTGGTGATTATTCCGTTCCTGCTGCTCACCGGCATTCCTTATGAACGCTACTTTGCCGGCAGCAAAATTTTAAACGACCTGCTGCAGCCCGCCGTTGTCGCGCTTGCCTTTCCGCTTTATGAGCAGCTGCACCAGATCCGCGCTCGCTGGAAATCCATCATTACCATCTGTTTTGTGGGCAGCCTTGTGGCGATGATCACCGGGACGTCGGTGGCGCTGCTGATGGGGGCTTCTCCGCAGATTGCGGCCTCTATCCTGCCGAAATCGGTGACTACGCCTATCGCGATGGCGGTCGGCGGCAGCCTCGGCGGTATTCCGGCCATCAGCGCGATGTGCGTTATTTTCGTCGGGATTCTCGGCGCGGTGTTTGGCCACACCCTGCTGAACGCGATGCGTATTCATACTAAGGCTGCACGTGGGCTGTCGATGGGCACCGCCTCGCACGCGCTGGGCACCGCCCGCTGCGCGGAGCTGGACTATCAGGAAGGGGCGTTTAGCTCCCTGGCGCTGGTGATCTGCGGGATTATCACCTCCCTGCTGGCCCCGTTCATTTTCCCGCTGATCCTGGCGGTAATGGGCTAAAATTTGCGATGCGTCGCGCAAATTTCATTTTGATTTCATAAGTTGCATACATAATGAGAAGTGGATCACATATAAAGCCCTGACGGCTCCGTAAACTACCGATCCATTAACCTTTATG
>Ga0213829_1000392_pt1 | contig 42844 bp, 54 predicted proteins | sample MC6MC0896MG_FD_180665 | JGI IMG/M metagenome (GOLD analysis project Ga0213829, IMG submission 180665) | Enriched soil aggregate microbial communities from Iowa State University, Ames, United States - MC6-MC0896-MG | ecosystem: Environmental > Terrestrial > Soil > Unclassified | place: USA: Iowa... | reverse complement strand
TTTGGCGTCCTCCCATGGGGGAGTCCGGCAGCTATCCAGAGGCTGCGTGGTCGACGACTTAGCTTGTCCCGACCCAGGTAATGGCCTGGGTGCGTCGAGGTGGTCACGTCTGGTTGTGTAAAGAGCGGTGGCTGCCGTAGCTGCCCGCCGGTGTTGCTCGGCGTTGGTTGAATTTAAGCAATCTGAAATTCACAGGTCAAGTATGCTGAATAAATATTTTCAGCAATCTGAAATTCAGAGGCAAAAAAAGGCCCGCGCGCGGCGGGCCAATTCCTTCAAATCTCGGTGAATTCTCGCCATGCGATCCGGATCACTCCTGACTCCAGTCGCTCCACTCGAATGCCTGTCGTTTCTTCCAGGTCATAGAGGATCCTGGTCCAATCCGCCAAAGACTCATTTGGCGTCGGCGTAAGCTCAATGAATTGGCGTTTCTGCACATGAGGCGACGCAATGGCCTGTTGGATTCGATATCCAAGGCGCTCATATGAACGAGAAGGCGAATGTGAGAACGCGAGCGACAACATCTATAAAACTCCTTGTACTGTATATGTGTACAGTTATCCGTTGTCGGGCAATTTATCAAGCTTCCCGGATATGTAATGCGGCATTACCTGTTAATAATTGGTACGGATGAAAATCCACAAGGCAAAAAAAGCCCAGCTCAAGGCCGGGCTTTTTGGGGGAGGTTATGGCTAGAGCTTCATCATCGCACGAACGACTACGCCAACAATGCGACAACCTTCCGCGCACATCTCAACCGGATATGCAGGGTTCAGCGGCTTTAGGAATCGTCTCCCGCCATCTTCAACCAGCTTCTTGAAGGTGGCTTCATTGCTGTCGGCTAGCTTTGCCACGACCAGCTTCCCTGAGATGGCGTCTGCCTCGGTATCAACCAGGATCATCATGCCTTCGGTGATGCTGGTCCCTACTGGCGAAGTCATGGAGTCACCTTTGACCTCAAGCCAGAATGCAACGCCTTTCGAATCGTAGTCCGAAACTTCGTACCGGTCCGAGAACCCTGGTGGGAATGGTTCAACAGCCTCTGCCCAGGCACCTGCAGCGACCCAGCTGATCACTGGGTACCGAAACGACATCTTGGGTTGCGGTACAGTCTCGACGTTGCTTTCCTCGACTTCAGGGCCTTCTCCGATGGCAAGCCACTCCGCGCGGAACCCGGTCACCTTAGCGAGGGCATAGAGATTCTCAGGCCTGAGGCTTTTGCTCTCGCCTGAAATCCATTGGGTGACGGCTGAGTTTGCGACGCCGCATGCGGCCGCAATTTCGCCCTTCTTCATGCCACTGGCCGCAATGGCCTTGGCTATTCGCTCGTGTCGTTCCATGGGCAGAGTTTAAGTTAACTGAATTTAAGTATGCAGTTCGCTGAATCGTGTCGTTGACTCTGAGTCTTCAGCATGCTGAAATTCACGAACGCACCATCGAGGAAGCGCAATGAAAACGCGTGACGCCGCTAACCATTTCGGCAGCAAGAAGAAGCTCGCCGACGCGCTGGGTATTCAGCCAAGCGCAGTAACCATGTGGGGAGAGTTCGTACCGATCTCTCGCCAGTACCAGCTCCAAATTCTCTCAGGCGGAGAACTTATGGCAGATGCAAAACCATCTGCTGAGGAGTGCGATAAGTCTGACAAGGCTGGCGTTGCGCCAGTAGATGGCCGAAACACCTGAGAATCCATCCAGTATCGGAAGCGCAGACGAAAAAAAACCGCCTGGCAGGGCGGCTTTCTCTACAGCATTTGAACGGGTTTAAGCATGACAAACATCGTCCCACTTGACAAGTCCAGGGGGTTCACCCGGATGGACAACCAGCTCATGGATGGCCTGCTGGCTATCGATCTCCCGGCTCGGGAGATGAAGATTGTGCTGTACGTGGCCAAGACCACTATCAACTTCGGGGCGGGCGCTCAGCGCATCCCGGCTACCGACATCGCGAAAGCTATCCACGCTCACCCTGACACCGTGTCGAAGGCGGTTTCCAGCCTGCTGCGTCGTCGCGTGTTGTTCCGTGAGGGTGGTGCCCGGGGTGACATCGGTGTGAATGACCCAAAGGACTGGATCTACGTTGATCCGAAACAGACCAAAACAGCCGACTCGGCTGAAGTGGTCCGAATCGGCTCCGAGTCGAAACAGACCAAAACCGCCGACTCCCTTCTTTATTCTAAGAATCTAACCCCCTATGTATTTCTTCCTTCGGAAGAAAATACATGCTCCCCCAGCGATGAGAAGCCGGCTCCAGCCAAAGCTGACCGCAAGGCGCCATTCGGGAAGGTCGCCATGCTGGCCGACAACCCCCACAACCTGGATGAGTCGCTGATCTCTGACTACCTGACGGTTCGCAAAGCCGCCAAGGCCCCGGTGACTGCCCGGATCTGGTCCGCCCTGAACACCAAGCTGGAGCAGTGCAAGGCATTCGGTATCCAGCCAGCCCAGGCCCTGGAAGTCGCCGTCGAGAACGGCTGGCGCGGCTTCGAGGTGGATTGGGTCACCAAGCGCATTGGCGCCCAGATGCCTGCCAAAGCCAACCCCAACAGCCGCCACCACGGTTTCAGTGACCGCGACTACACCGGCGGCCTGACCGAGCGCGAGGACGGTACCTATGCGATCTGAATCGGTGATCACCATGTCCGACGTGCGAAACGCCGCCGGCTTCCGAGTCCAGCCTGCGCACTGCGAGCATCACGGCGACTTCGAGCAGCGCGTGACCATGCTCATGGGCCGCGAAATCGTTGGCCGCTGCCCTGAGTGCGAGAAGGCCGCCATTGCCGAGCGGGAAGCGAAGCAGCAGGCCGAGGAAACCCGCCTGAAGCGCGAGGCCATGACGCGCAAGCTGGGTTCGGCGCTCATTCCCAAGCGCTTCGCCGACCGAACGCTGGGCAACTACCGCGTCGACCACGAAGGGCAGCGCAAGGCCCTGGCCTACTGCACGCGCTATGTGGCGGCGTTCGAGGAGATCGAGCGCACCGGGCGTTGCCTGATGCTGCTGGGCAAGGTCGGCACCGGCAAGACCCATCTGGGTGCCGGCATGGCCAACGAGCTGATGCGCAACACCTCGGCCACCGCCGTCTACCGGACCGTTGGCGCGATCCTGCAATCCATCCGAGCGACCTACGACCGCCACAGCGAGCAGTCCGAGGCCGACATTCTGGCCAGCCTGATCGAGCCATCATTGCTGGTGCTGGACGAGGTCGGGGTCAGCAAGGAGCAGCCGAGCGAGTTCGAGCTGACCACCCTGTTTTCGATCATCAACGGGCGCTACGAGCAGATGCGCCCCACGGTGGTGATCTCCAACCTGGAGGCCGGCCAACTGCGCCACGCCATGGGCGAGCGGTGCTATGACCGCCTGCGCGAGGGCGGCGGGGTGGTGGTGCCCTTCGAGTGGGATTCTCACCGCGGCAAGGAGTCCTGACCATGCGGCAAACCAAGTTGACCAAGGCCGCGCGCGGCCGCGAGTGCCAGGTGCGCATTCCTGGCGTGTGCAACGGCAACCCCGAAACAACTGTCCTCGCGCACTACCGCCTGGCCGGCACCTGCGGCGTCGGCAAGAAGCCGCATGACCTGCAAGGCGCCTGGTGCTGCCGCGCCTGCCACGACGCCTGCGACGGGCGCAGCCGGGGCGTGTACCGCGATACCGCTCGCCAGTATCACGCCGAGGGCGTCATGCGCACCCAAGCGCTGCTGCTCAACGAGGGGGTGTTGATCGCATGAACGCGCCCGCCCTTCGACCGTTCAAGGCCAGGCCGGCCCGCGCCAAACCGGTCGACCGGGAAGGGCAGGAGCAGGCTGCCCTGCTCGAAGAGATCCAGCTGCGCTATCCCGGGGTGTACGAGCTGATCTACCACGTCCCGAATGGCGGCCACCGACACAAGGGCGTGGCGCTCAAGCTCAAGGCCCAGGGTGTGAAGGCCGGCATCCCCGACTTGGTGCTGACCATGGCCCGCGGCGGTTACTTCGGCCTCTACATCGAATTCAAGGCGACCGTAGATCCGGCGCCCGTCTCATCCAGTCAGCAAGCATGCATTCGCCGACTGAACGACCAAGGCTACCTGGCAGTTGTGTGTCAGGGGCATTTCGACGCCATGGAGTGCTTGAGGGCGTACCTGGCCCTGCCAAAAACGGAGGTTTCAGCATGACCAACACCGCCGCTGTGAAAATCAGCGATGCAGAGATTCGCCGGCAGGCCGCCGGCCAGGTGCGTGATCTACGCGCCCTGGGCAACCACGGCCTGTACTTCCGGTTTCACCGTTCCCGCGAGCGCGGGTCCTGGTACCTGATCCACAAGGGCAAGTGGAACCTGATCGGCTCATACCCTGAGCTGAGCGCTGCCAAGGTGGCCGCCGCGCTGCCGGACATTCGCCTGCGCCTGGAGGCCGGTGAGGGGTCGAGCCTGTCGAGCTGGGTGCTGACCGGCGAGTTGCTGGCCTGGTTCGCTGAGCGCATGTCCCGTGACCGCAACCTGTCGGCCAAACGCAAGAGCACGGCGGCGTCGGCGATCAAGCAGCACCTGGTGCCTCGCCTCGGCCAGATCCCGCTGGCCCAGATCGACAAGGCGCTGCTCGACCGCGAGCTGATGTGGCCGCTGCAAGAGACGCTGTCGATCGACTACGTGCGCCTGGTGTTCCAGCTGCTGGCCCTGTCGTTCCGCCAGGCCTTCAAGCTGGGCCTGATCAGCTCCAACCCCATGGCCGGCATCCGTTTTGGTGACTTCTCCAAGGCCAAGGTCACGGTCAAGCCGTCGCGCCTGCGTGGTGTGCACCTTGAAGATCTGATGGTTCGCATGAAGAGCACCCTGGCGCACCGCCCGCAGCATGGCGTGCTGGCCCTGATGATGCTGTGCCACGGCACCCGACTGGGCGAAACCCGGCTGGCCCGCTGGAGCCACATCAGCCTGGCCGAACGGGAGTGGTTCATTCCGGCCGAGCACACCAAGACCAGCGTGCAGCACCGCCTGCCACTGACCGACCAGGTGCGCTTCCTGCTGATGGCCTACCGCGAAATCCAGCGCAACGAAGGCTACGACGGCGAGTTCCTGTTCCCGGGGCGTCAGGGCAAGCCGATGAGCGAGGCCAAGGCTTCCGCTGTGTTTACCGTCATGGGGCAGGGCGAGTGGACCAGCCACGACCTGCGCAAGCTGGCCCGCACCGGCTGGGCTGACCTGGGCGTCGACCACCTGGTGGGTGAGCTGCTGATCAACCATGCCATGGGCCACAACGTGAAGGTGTACATCCAGTCAGACGTCATGGCCCGCAAGCGTGAGGCGCTGGAGAAGTGGCACGCACACCTTGATCAGAAGGGTTTCGAGTCGGTTCACGGCTTGACCGGTGATAGATGAGTGGATTCATGGATTCTCTCGCGGGCCGCTGAGCGTGCGGGTTTCGACGGACTTCCGGTATCCACCATAAGCGAGGATTCGAAATGAGAAATTCCGAGCACGGCGCCATCGCCTTCCTCTATGGCCTGGACGGTCAGAAACGCAAGATCTGCGGCGAGATGGAACTGCTGGTACTGGCCGGCAAGGCGGCTGGATTTGCGCCGGCGTCCTTCAATCGCATTGATGTGGGCTGGTACGACTCGTCGCGGGGGCTGATTGGCAGTTGGGATCCGATGGAGGACGACGGGGATGCATTCCGGCTCTTGTCTCAGCTCCGGCTTGATCTTGAGCAGAACACGACCTCTGAAAGCGGAGAGTCATGGGTCTGCGTATCCGGTCACGGTCATTCTGTGATGCAGGAGTTCAGATCGGAGCCGTCGAGAATCGTGGCGACGCGACGGGCCATTGTCCAGGTTGCCGCCCAGATCGGATTGAGCCTCGAAGAGGGTGCTCGATGAGAAAAAGCCACGGCCCAGCCTTCAAAAAGGCCGTGATTGAGCTGGATGAGTGCCCTTTGTGCCGTGGGAGAGCGGTCACTCAGGGCCTGTTTCACGAACTGCCATGCGACCACTGCAACGCCTCAGGCTGGGTAGTGGCGGCAACTGGCGAGGCCATGGCTCTAGATGAACTGGTGACCCAGCTCAGCATGAGGCTTCGGGCAGCGCTCCGGCAGATCGAGCAGTTGAAGAACCCTCAGGCATCCGGGCCTGAGGCGACATATCAGGGAAGCAACCAGCGTGGTGCTGGGTGCGCCAACTACACCGGGGATTGAGGGGGAAGGACATGAAAAAACGCACCTACGTAGACAAGGCCCTTGGTGACACCGCGTACATGCTCGAGCAATGGGGTTGGTGGCGCATGGATGGTATGGGCGTGCCTCAGTATGTATGCCCGCTGTATGCGCTTATGAAGGAGCACGCTCCAGCGGAAGGAGGGCTCAAGCAATACGTGATCACGGACGATCTAGCACTTGCGGTGGACGGCGCCGTAGCCAGGCTGAACAAGCGCAACCCGCAGATGGGCGGCTTCGTCTGGCTTTACTTCGGTGCTAAGTGGCCGGCGCTACGGATCGCTCGCGAGCACAACATGGGTGAAGCCAAAGCACGCGAGCTGATCAACACTGGAGTGGCCTGGATCGATTGCGCAATGGAGCAATTGCGCGAGGCTGCATAAAAAGCTTTCCGCGCGGATAAACACCTGTTTTCATAGCAGCGTGTCCAGCTTGCAAGCAACGCGACACAGACGAACCCCGACCATTGTGTTGGGGTTTTTCGCTTCTGCGGATGACCCGCCCAGGCAGCTGGGCTAAGTCGGTAGTGGCGTCGATCAAAGCCGTGCGCTCCCTGATCGGCTACGCGATGAGAGTCTGGGGTACGTGACCCAGCGATCCAGACCATTAAGCCGGGAAGCACCGGCCCTCCGCACCAATTCCAAGCCTCGGCATTTGCCCGGGGCTTTTTCGTTTTCGGCTCCGCCACACCCATCGCCCCGAGCTGGGAGTGCTGTTGGGGCCGAACCTAATCCGCTCCCCAAAAGGGAGGAATCGAGATGCCGAACATGCCCGAGAAGGATCCTGGCCTGTGGGCCGCTGTGCTCGCATGGGTGCTGGCTCATCAACCTCAGCTGTATGCCGCCGGCCTATCGGTCGCGATCGCTGCCCTCCGGGTTGTGTACGGCGGCGGCACCCGGCGCCAAATGATCTTGGAGGGCGCGCTCTGCGGGCTCATCACTTTGGCCTTGGTGCCGCTGCTTGAGTGGATGGGGCTGCCGCAGGGCATGGCTACATTCGCGGGCGGTGCCGTCGGGTTCATGGGTGTTGAGAAGCTGCGTGGCTACTCCGATCTGTTCATGACTCGAAAGGCTCAAGGCTGATGGCCAGGCTCAAGACGCTCGGTTCCCGCATCAAGGAGAGCGCTGGCTCGCGGGTCAAGGTGGTCACACCTGGTAGCTGGCGGAGCGGCATGACCAGCTCACAGCGTGGCTACGACTACCGATGGCAGAAGGCGCGAGAGCAGTACCTGCGTGACAACCCTCTGTGTGTCTACTGCGCCCGACAAGGGCGAACGGCAGCAGCCAGCGTCGTTGACCACATCGTGGCGCACCGAGGCGACAAGGATCTCTTCTGGAATCAGGCCAACTGGCAGTCGCTCTGCAAGCTCTGCCACGACTCGGTCAAGCAGGCCGAGGAGGCTTCAGGCCTGATGGGCTGACCGCCAGCGGAATGACGCGAGGTCGGCTGAGGCGCCATCGCGGCACGCCAGTGACGTGCTGCGAGGGTGGGGGGAGGTCAAAATATAGCGATTCTCACCTAGCTAGACCGCCTCCGACCCCACGTACAGATTTTTTTCCCCCACAGGATTTTTGTTAAATGGCTTTAACATCCCGCAAGCGTGCATTCATCGCAGCGCTGAGGGAAGGTGCGTCCAATCGGGACGCAGCTGTGGCGGCTGGTTATTCGGAGAAGACCGCGTCTGCGGCGGGCTCTCGGCTGGTGAAGGACAAGGACGTGGCGGCCGAGTTGGCCAAGCTGCGCGCCCTGGGGCTGATGCCGCCAGATGTTAAAGCCGATGTTAAAGCGAATGTTAAAACAAGGCATGCGCCGGAGCCGTCCGCCAACAGTGAGCCGGCGCCCGAACCTGACGCCGCGAAGGACGAGCAAGTCGATCCTGAGCCAGCCGGGTTCGATCTAATGCAGGCTCTGCTGCACCGCGATCCGAAGGACTTCCTGCTGTCGGTGATGAACGACCTTGAGTCCGAGCCGAAGCTTCGCGTCGATGCAGCCAAGGCCCTGATGCCCTTCGTGCATCCGCGTAAGGGCGAGAGCGGTAAGAAGGACCAGGCTCAGGCCAAGGCTGAGCAGGCATCCACCGGCAAGTTCGGCGCGCGCCGCGGCCCGCTGAGGTCGGTCAAATGATGGTGTGGACCACTGCGTGCCCCGACTGGGAGCAGCGCATCGTCAGCCGGCAGAGCCTCATCCCCTTCAAACCATTGTTCCCGACCGAGGCCGAGGAAGCCCTGGAGGTGTTCGGCGCGCTGCGCATGGTCGACGCGACTGGCAGCCCTCTGATGTCCGAGACTGTGCGCGACTGGGTCAACCAGTTCGTGGCCGCCATCTTCGGGGCGTATGACCCCGATGAAGGCCGGCGCCTGGTCAGTGAATTCATGCTTCTGATCAGCAAGAAGAACGGTAAGTCCACGATCGCCGCCGGCATCATGCTCACGGCATTGATCTTGAACTGGCGGCCATCGGGCGAGTTCATCATCCTGGCGCCGACCAAGGAAATTGCGGACAACTCCTACATCCCAATCCGTGACATGGTGCGGGCCGATGAGGAGCTTGACGCTCTGCTCAAGGTGCAGGATCACCTGCGCACCGTCACCCATCGGCAGACCAATGCCACCCTGAAGGTGGTAGCCGCCGACAGTGAGACGGTCTCGGGCAAAAAAGCTATCGGTGTGTTCGTCGATGAACTGTGGGTGTTCGGCAAGCGCGCCAATGCCGAGGCGATGCTTCGGGAGGCGACCGGCGGCCTGGCGTCTCGGCCTGAAGGCTTCATCATTTGGGCCACGACCCAGTCCGATGCGCCGCCTGCCGGTGTGTTCCGGCAGAAGCTGATGTACGCCCGCAAGGTGCGCGACGGCGAGATCGTCGACAAGTCGTTCTTGCCGGTGCTGTACGAGTTCCCGAAGGCGATGCTTGATGCAGGCGCGCACCGGGATTTCTCCAACGCCTACATCACTAATCCAAATCTTGGGCTATCGGTCGATGAACCATTCATTGAGCGAGGCTACGCCCAGGCGCAGATGGACGGTGAAGAGTCGTTCCGAGGGTTTCTCGCCAAGCACTTGAACGTCGAGATTGGCCTGGCGCTGCTCTCTGACCGCTGGGCCGGGGCTGAATTCTGGGAGAAGCAAGTTTCCAAGAGCTGCCGGACGCTGGAAGACCTGATTGAGCGATGCGAGGTTATCGACATCGGCATCGATGGTGGTGGACTGGATGACTTGCTCGGTTTCGCTGCGGTAGGTCGCGAGCGTGTGAGCCGCCGCTGGCTGGTCTGGACCCATGCGTGGGCACACCCATCCGTGCTGGAGCGCCGCAAGGCGGAGGCGCCGCGTATCCGGGACTTCGCCAATGATGGCCACCTCACTCTGGTCGAGCGCATCGGCGACGACGTTGACCAGATTGCGGAGCTGGTGGCTCAGGTGGAAGAAGCCGGCCTGCTCGACCAGGTGGGGCTCGACCCAGTAGGCATCGGGGCGATCCTTGACGCCTTGGAAGCAAAGGGCATTCCTCGCGAAAAGATCGGCGGCGTGAAGCAGGGCTACACCCTCGGCGGCGCAATCAAGACTGCCGAACGCAAGCTGGCTGAAGGCGGACTGTGGCATGGCGGTCAACCCATGATGGCCTGGTGCTGCGGGAACGCCCGCGTCGAGCCCAGAGGTAACGCAATCCTCATCACCAAACAGGCCAGCGGCTCGGCAAAGATCGACCCGTTAATGGCGCTGTTCAATGCCGTGACGCTCATCGCCCTGAACCCAGAGGCGCAGGGGGGAATGGCCGACTACCTAGAAAACGGGTTCTTTGACCTCATAGGCTGACCATGGCATTCAAATGGTACAACCCCGCGACCTGGGGATTCTTCGGCTACACCGATCCGAAAACGGGCGATTATGTCGAGGTTGACTTGGAGGTTGGCGGCAAGCGCACCAAGGCGGGGGTGCGGGTATCCGCTAAAACAGCCCTGTCGATCAGCATGGTTTGGTCCTGCGTCAAGATCCTTTCCGAGTCCCTGAGTGGGCTACCGCTCAAGCTGTACGAGGACAAGGAGGGGAGTCGAGCGCTGGTCACCGGCAATGACCGAATGCTCAAGCTGCTCCGCAAGCCAAACCCTTACATGACCATGCTGAACTTTCTCAAGTTCGTGGTGGTGAACATGGCGTTGCGGGGCAACGCGTTCGCCCTGATCGAGCGGAACGTCCACGGCGATCCAATCGGCCTAGTGCCCTTGGATTGGCGGACTGTAAAGATCGACACCGATGACGACCTTGTCTACGTGGTGACACCCAGCGAGGGCGATCCATATCCGGTGTCCCCCGAGAACATGCTCCACTTCAAGCTGTTCAGCTTGGACGGTGTAGTTGGGCTATCGCCGATAGAGCACCAGGCGGAAACCATGGGGCTGGCGAAGGCTGGGCAGCAGTGGTCGGCGCGATTCATGCGCAAGGGCGGATTTACTGGCGGCTACGTCATTTACGAGCAATTCCTGACCGAAGCGCAGCAAGCCCAGATCATGGCGAAGTTTCCGGATGTTCGGAAAGCCGACGCCGATGACATCGGCAAGATGGCGGTCTTGCAGGGCAACCCAAAAATCGTCCCCGCTGGTATCAGTCAGAAGGATGCGCAGTTTATCGAGTCGCAGCAGTTCCAAGAGGAAGCGCTGGCCGGCATCTACGGCGTGCCGCTATGGCTGGCCAACCGCGCTGGCAAGACCTCAATCATGGGTTCGAACCTTGAGCAGCAGCTCACAGGGTTCATCACCTTCGGCCTAAAGCCCTACATCGATACCGTCGAGGACGAGCTGAACGACAAGCTGTTCGGCTCAGGCCCACGCTTCGCTGAGTTCGTGGTCGAGGGACTGCTGCGCGCTGACAGCGCCGGGCGAGCCGCCTACTTCCAGGCCGCCTTGGGTGGCTCGGGCGGCTCGGGCTGGCTGTCGATCGATGAGGTTCGCGAAAAAGAAAACTATGCGCCGCTGGGCGGCGACTACGCCCGGGTTACCCGGTGGGAGATGCAAAAAAATGGCGAACCTTGAAGTCCCGTTCGAGCTCAAGGCCGTAGACGATGCCGGCAACTTCGAAGGCTACGCCGCGGTGTTCAACAACGTCGACCTGGGCGACGACGTAATCCTGCCTGGCGCCTTCACCCGGGTGAAGGCCACTCGCAGCGGAAAACTGAAGCTGGCCCTTTATCACGACCTGACGCGCCTGGTTGGAGCTGCAGATTACAGGCAGGACGACCACGGCCTGCTGCTAAAGGGGCAGGTAAACCTCAACGTCAGCTACGCCCGTGACGCCTACGAGCTGATGAAGGCCGAAGTGCTCGACAGCATGTCGATCGGCTTCAACACCATCAAGGCAGATTTCGAGGACCGTGCCGGCCGGCGCGTGCGCCTCATCAAGGAAGCCGAACTCTGGGAGGCCTCCTTCGTACCGTTCGGCATGAATCCCGAGGCGCAAGTCCTCAGCGTCAAATCGGACATCAGGCTTTTCGAGAAGGCCCTGCGCGAACGCATGGGCCTCTCGCAGAAGGAAGCGGCGGCAGTCGCTTCGCTCGGCTACACCGCGCTACGCCGTGACGGCGGGAGCGAGGCCACGGCGATCGTGGATGAGCTGAAAGACATTTCCAACCTGTTCACCCACCATTTCGGAGTAGCATGATGAGCGAAGTAAAAGAACTGAAGGATTCCCTGGAGCTGCAACTGAAGAGTGGCTTCGAGGGGCTGCAAAAGAAATACGATGCGGCCATGGACGAGGTCCAGAAAGGCAACAAGGTTGCTGGCGACCTGAAGAAGCAGATCGAAGACCAGAAGGGCGAACTGCAGAAGGTCATCGACCAGGTGGTTGATCTGGAGCAGAAAGGCGTCAAGCTGCGCGGCCTGCCGAGCGAAGGCAAAAGCTTCATCGACATGATCAAGGGCGATGACAGCTATAAGGCCCTGTCTTCGAATTCGGCTAGCCGTGCCGAGATCGAGGTCACCAAGTCTGATCTGGCCGCCATGAAGGAAGTGAAGGTCACCAGCGCCGGTGTTGTCGCGCCGGTTTATGACACCACCATCCAGCCAGGGATTCGCCAAGAGCTGAGAATCCGCGACCTGCTCACTGCTATCCCGGTCACCGGGCAGAACTACACCTACTTCCGTGAGAAGCTGCATACTCGCGGCGCCGGCATGGTAGCAGAGGGGGGCTCCAAGCCAACCAGCGACGTGACTTTCGAACCGGCAACCGATCGCGTCAAAAAGATCGCGGTCTGGATGCCTGTGACCGAAGAAGCGTTGGCCGACGTTCCCCAAATGCAGGGGTATATCCAGGAACTGCTGCGCTACGACCTGAAGCTCGAAGAAGAAACCCAGATCCTCAAAGGCGATGGTACTGGCGAAAACCTGAACGGCCTTATGACCCAGGCCACCATCTACGACGCTAACTTGACCAAGGCAGGCGACACCTCGATCGACATCGTGCGCCGCGGCGTCTATCAGGTTCGCAAGCAATCGAAGCTTTCCGCCGATGGCGTCGTGATGAGCGAGCTCGACTGGATGAACATCGAGCTGCAGAAGGATGGTGAAAACCGCTACCTGTTCGCCAACCTGCAGGGCCTGGTCACTCCGATCCTCTGGGGGCGTCCGGTCATTACCTCGGACAGCATGGACGAGGGTGATGCAGACGCTGGCGGCGAGTTCCTGATCGCCAACTTCGCCCGCGCAGCAATCCTCTTCGACCGCATGAGCTATCTGTTCAAGATGGGTCTGATCAACGACATGTTCATCAAGAACATGATCGCGCTGCTGGCTGAAGAGCGTCTGGGCCTTGGCGTACGCCGCAAGGAAGCCCTGGTCAAGGGCAACTTCCCGGTCACCGCCTAACCCATCCTTCAAGGCCGGCGTATCGCCGGCCTCTTTGTTTCAGGAGGCAGTATGCACATCAAAGCTCTGTGGGGTTTCGTCGGCAACGCCGAACTGCTAGGCGCCGCTTCGACCAAGGTCAAGCGCGGCCAGGAGTTCGAGAAGGCTGACGATGAATACGCCCATACACTGCAGGGCAAAGGCCTCGCCGTTGAGCTCGACGCCAACGGCAAGCCCAAGGTGGTCAAGCCCAAGGAATCCAAACCGTCGGCCCCGAAAGAGGCCAAGTAAATGCTCGACCTTGCCACCGTGAAGATGCATCTGCGGGTCGATGGCGACGAAGAAGACGCCTTGATCGGCGGCTACGTCGCAGCGGCCAAGGCCCATGTCGAGCAGCACTGCGACCGCAAGCTGGTGGATACCGACCCGGTTGAGCCTGAAGAAATGGGGCTGACCGGCGATGTCGAGCAGGCGGTCCTGCTGCTGGTCGGCCACTGGTACGCCAACCGCGAGGCCGTTGCCGTGGGCACCATCGCCACGGCGATGCCGCTCGCCGTCGAAAGGCTGCTCTGGTACAGGAAGCGTTTCTGATGAAAGCCGGACCCATGCGTTACCGCGGCATGTTGAGCAAGCCAGAGCGCGTGCAAAACAAAACCGGTGGATTCGACCAGGTGTGGACTGATGTCGGGAAGGTATGGGCCGAGATCACCATGCCCACGGGGAGGGTTTCACCGGTAGCGGAGCAGCTTGAGGCCGTTATCAGCGCTGAGATCCGTATCAGGCCTCGATCTGATGTTGTGGCCGGCTGGCGGTTCACAGAATTGCATACCGGCGTGACGTACAGGATCGAGTCGCCGCTACTCAACAACGAACGGGACATGCTGCGCCTGCTGTGTTCCAGCGTCCCTAACCCTTGAGGTGAAATCATGAAAATTCGAGCACTGGGCCCGCTGACGGGCGCATCTGGTGAGCGTGAAAAGGGCGAAGAGTTCGTGGTCGAAAAGGCCTATGGCGATGGCCTGATTGCCCGCGGCTACGCCGAAGAGGTTGTCGAAAAGGCCGAGAAGCCCCAGAAGGGCGCCCAGGCCAAGGAGTAAACCATGGCTCGCCGGTCTAGCATCCGTGGCGATATCCGGCTGCGCCGGACGTTGCGCAACATCCACAAAACCATGGACAACGAACTCAAGCCGGAGATGGAAAAGGCCGCGAACAGGATCCTGGAGACACAGCGACAGCTGATGCCCAAGGACACCGGTGCGGCAGCTGCAGCGCTGACCGTATACGTTTCACCGAGCGGCCTGGATGCCCAGATCGGTATCCGGGGTAAGCGCGCCAACGGTAGGTTTTTCTATCTGCGATTCATCGAGTACGGGACCAAGGGCTACATCGGCGGTAAGCGGGCGGGGGAGCGCAACCGGCGCGCAACCAACAAGAGCGACGGCACCCACTTTTTCGGCAAGTATCCGGACATTCCGGCCAGGCCTGCGCACCCATGGCTGCGCCCGTCGATGCAGGTCAACCGGGATTATGTGATGGCCGACATTGAGGCCGCTGTGCGCCGCACGTTGCGCAAGGCCAGCCAGGGGGTAGGCAATGGCTGATCCATCGTTGGCCCTACAGGAGGCCATATTCGCCCGGCTGAAAGCTGAGGTCAGCTGCCCGATCTACGACGGTGCGGACATCAACACCCCGATGCCCTATGTGTCGATCGACCGGGAAATCTCGGTGAATGCCAGTCCGATCTCCGGGCGCAAGCGCGAGACGCGCCTGATCTACCTGTCGGTCTGGTCCGATGCCGTTGGCCAGGCCGAGGTGAAGCGCATCAACGGCGAGGTCATCGCCGCGCTGGACGAGCGTCGCCTGCCGCTAGAAGTCGGCCGTGCCGTCTCCGTTCGGGTCGAGCAGGCCGACGCCCAGCGCGATGCCGACGGCATTACCTATCAGGGATCGATCACCGTTCGAGTGATCACCACCCACTGAATCACCCACTGGCCGCGCCGCGGCTTCTATCCAACGTGGCTTTGGAGGATCACCCATGCCCGCAGAAGACAACCTCAATACAGCCGCCGGCTGCCGCCTCTTCATTGGCGGCAAGACCGGGGCGACCACCAAAACCGAGTACGAGGCCGACACCTATGTGCGTGTTGGTGAAATCGAAGACCTCGGCGAGTTCGGCGACACTTTCAGCAGCGTGACCTTCGTATCGCTGGAGGATGGCCGAGTGCGCAAGTACAAGGGTACGGCTGACGCCGGTGACATGACCTTCACTGTGGGTCTGGACAACGGCGACGCCGGCCAGAACGCCGTCAAGACCGCCCACAAGGATCGCAGCAAGGGCGATTACAACATCAAGGTCACCCTCAACGATGGCGACCCTGATGCATCCCCGGCAATCAGCCCGACCACCTTCTACTACCGCGCGAAGGTGATGAACAACACCGTTGCGGCCGGCGCCGCTGACAACGTGGTGCGCCGCAACATCACCTTTGGCATCAACTCGGAAATCCTCGAGCTGTTGCCGGCCCCTGTCACCCCATAAGCGCCCGGGGCTTCGGCCCCGGCCGCACAGGACCTGATCGATGAACAACACGCTGCACGGTACCGTTACTGTCAAGTTGGGTGATGAAGAGTTCACCCTTACCCCAACCCTGAAGGCTGTGCGGGCGATCGAGAGCCGCTTTGGCGGCCTACGCGGTGCTTCCCAGGCGATCACGTCGCTCAGCGTCGACGGTTGCGCCGCTATCCTGGTGGCAGGCGCCGCATTGGACGATAAAGCCGCCAAGGCGGTGCCAGAGCAAGTATGGCTGCACGGCGTCCTTGATGCTTCGACGCAGCTGAACGCCTACCTGGTTGCATTGTACAACCCGCGCGGCAAAGACTCGGGAAACGACCAAGCCGGGACGGCGTAAGCGTCATCGAAGACGGAAGTTACGTTGACCGGCTGTACTCAATCGCAACGGGCTGGCTTGGCTGGCAGCCCGACGTGGCTTGGCGAACGCCGCTGCCCGAGCTGTTCATGGCATTGGATGCCAGGCTTGAGTGGTCGCAGATGACCAATCCCTTCGGCAAAGGAAAGGCCCAAGGCGCTAAACAGAAACCTAGTGCCTCAACCGTCGCAGACAAGCTGCGTCAGGCGCTGACGGGACGCAATTCAGCCTGATGGGCTGAGCCTTTGCATGTGCTGTGATAGATTTCCTCGTTTTTAGGGGAGGTCGTTTCATGCGGTTGTGCTTGGTTCTGTCTGCAAGTTTACTGGTATCTGCCTGCTCTGCGCCGCAGGGAAATCAATCGGTAAATAAAGAATTTTCGAATCCGGCAATTGGCCGTCAAACAGTATTTGTGCCTTTGGATCAAAGTGGTAAGGATCTGAAAGTTAAAACCTTCCGCTCAGGAAAAGACCTTCTTGATGAAGTTGAGAAATTGGGCGGGCCTAGAGGGGAGTATGAGGCGGATTCTGCATTTTTTGGGCGCCTTTCCAAATTGGGCGATTATTCAATTGCCGGCGTAGTGACTCCGTCGTCGATTAAATTTGATGCAGCCACCGGTAAGCTGTCTATCAAGGCTTCAATGCATGATGCTAAGGGGTTCGGTTTTGTTAGTAAACTAGACTCTCTGGAAGATTACAGGAAGATTTTCCCATCTGTGTATATTGGTGAAGACGAGTATCATAACGGGCAGTACTCTGGGCAGAATTCATACGGGGCTACTACGGTTGTTACAAAACGGACCATAGACAGGTACTACTTAGTATTTAGTCCAGTTGCTCAGCCAGTGATGTCGACATTGTTCTTTGACGTGTCGTCGGAACTTGATGTTGATGCCGCCGAAATTCAAGCTCAGCGTGATAATGTCAGGCTGATGTTTACTGTAAAGTCTGTTCCGAATTATTTGCAGGTTGTTAAGTCCTATCAAGAGGCGACTGTAAGGAATCCATACGAGTCCATTATTAACAATTACTTTTTCTCAAGTAAGATATTTTGGGTGAAAGTTGTGAATATAAAAACTGGTAAGGTTTATTCTGATGAGGCAAAAATAAGTATATCTGCCTTGTGAGTTTGGCCTTCGATAAAGCCCACTTCGGTGGGCTTTTTTTTGCCTGGAGGAAACGATGGCCGACCAACAAGTCCAGGGAATGCTGGTACAGATTGAGGCTACTACCGCTCAACTGCGTCGGGAGTTGGCTAATGCTGATCAGCTGGTCGCTCGGTCATCTCGAGCGATTGACCGAAACTTGGCGCAAGTCGATTCCGCATTCGACAAGGCGGGCAATGCCGCTCAGCAGGCGGGAACTCTCATTCGTGGGGCGTTTGCTGCGGTAGCGGGTGCTGGCTTGATCGGCGGAATCATCAAGCAGGTGGATGCCTACGGGCAGATGTCCGACCGGATGAAGGCTGCCGCAGGCAGCGGTGCCGAGTATCAGCAGGTGCAGGAGCACTTGCAACAGACCGCGCAGGAAACTTTTCGGCCACTGGCCGAGGCCCAGGAGCTGTACATCCGCACCGCCGGCGTCATGCGCGGGCTGGGGTACGATACCCAGCAGACGCTGGACATCACCGACAGCTTCAGCTTCCTACTGGTTACCAACGCCGCATCGGCTGACAAAGCAGGCTCTGCTCTGGATGCCTACTCCAAGGCTTTGCAGACCGGCAAAGTAGAGGCTGACGGATGGGTTGCGATCCAGACGGCAATGCCGACCATAGTCGATGCAATCGTGGCAGGTACTGGCAAAAGCGCCGATGAAATACGCACGCTCGGTAACGAAGGAAAGCTCGCGCTTGACGTTATCAACACCGGCCTGCTCAAGTCTGTCGATGCCAACCGGCAGGCTGCTGCGGAGATGTCGACCAGCGTGCAGGATGCGCTGAACAATATCAGCAACTCGATAGGTATCTTCCTGGGGCAGATGGAAGAAAGCACCGGGATCGTCGGTGGTCTATCGAGCGTGCTGCTGGTGCTGGGCGAGAACGTCGAACTTGTAGCATCTGCGATGGGCGTGGCGGGTGTCGCGGCGCTCACCAACTACGTGGCCAAAGCCGGCATGGCGCTCAAGGCTTCGCTGGCACAATACCGCGCTGAGTTGCAGGGCGCTCAGTCCGCCCTGCGTGCTGCCGAGGCCCAGCGCATCTTCGCGCAAGCGCAGTTGCAGCAGGCAGAGGCTTCGGTTGCGGCCACGGCCGGGCTGAAAAGGCTTTCACTCGTACAGAGTGAGCTGATCCCCAAACAGGCGGCGTTGAAGGCATCCACGGATGCTTTGGCGATTGCCCAGGGCAACCTAACCCGCGCTGCGACTGGTGGGCTTCTAGCAGCCATGGGTGGCCCGATGGGGCTAGCCCTGCTGGCCGGTACCGCCGCTGCCAGTTTCCTGCTGCTTCGCGACAACACTGATTCGCTGGAGAAGAAACTCGGCGATCTGAACGATCCGCTCGATAAGTTGGTAGAACGCTTCAGCAAGCTCAACAAAGCCACGCAAGCGGTAGCGCTGCGCGAGTTGAAAGGCACGCTAGAGGACACTGCCAGCGAGCTCAATCAAGTAGCCGGTTCCATTGCTGATCGTTTCGAGAATAGCCTGCGAAACGTAGGGGGCGCAGGCGTCGACGGCTTCATTGGAGGATTGGCACCGCTACCTGGTGAGGCTCAGAAAGCGCTCGACTTGGTTCGTCAGGCGGCTAACGAGGCGGCCACTGGCGCAGTAGTTGATTGGAAGGCCGTGGCCGATCAAGTGCGCGGCATCCCGGGTGTCACTGAGGCGATGGCGCAAGCAATTGAGACTGGGCAGATCAAGGCCTCTGATCTCAGCGAGCAGCTGCAGAACTTGCGCTCGAAACTCAGCGAGCTAACTGGGGAAACTGAGCGCAACACCATCGCAACCCAGCAGAATAATGCCGCTAAAACTGGCATGAGCTCGGCAGGTAAGACCTACCTCGATACATTGCAGAAGCAGTTGGGTGGTCTGCAAGACAACGGCGACATGATCAAGGTGGTCAATCGCTACCTTGCAGAGCATACAGATCTAACTGAGGCAGATCGCATCGCGGCAATGTCATTCGCCAAAGCGATCGAGTCGCAGAAGAAGGTCAATGAAGAGGCTAACAAGTCCAAGCGCAAAGGCGAATCAGAAGGCGAGAAGGCGAGCAAAAAGCAACTTAAAGACTTCGAATCAACCGAGGAAGGCTACAAGCGCCAAATCGAACTGATCAACACCACTGGCGACAAGCAGAAGGACGCAACCGAGGTAGCCAAGCTGTCCTTTGAGCTGCAGGAGGGCAAGCTCGGCAACCTGTCGAAAGCCCAGCAAAAGCGCTTACTCGAACTGGCGGCCGAGCTCGATGCACTGAACAAAATCAAGAAGGCCAACGAGGACGACCTGAAGCTCAGCGCTTTCAGGGCCACGCAGCAGGCCGGAACCAAGACCCAGGCTGATGGGTTTACCCAGGAACTGGCCGGCATCGGCATGGGCGACAAGGCCCGTGACCGTATGCGCGCTGACCTGGCGCTGCGCCAGAAGTACGTGGAAGACCTCCAGACCCTGAATGAGCAGCGAAACACTGGGCAGCTTGCCCCTGAGTTGTATGCCAGCGAAACACAGGTGCTTCAGGAAGAGCTCGGTAAACGGCTCCAGGCGCAGCAGGACTTCTACGCAGCGGTAGATGAGCAGCAATCCAACTGGATGAACGGGGTCCATGAGGCCTGGGCAAACTTTGCTGACGATGCGCAGAACTATTCCGCCCAGGCGGCCGATGCCACCACCAACATCTTGGGAAGTGCCCGAAGCGAACTGAGCACTTTCATGACCGATGTTGCTACCGAGACTGAAAGTGCTGGCGATGCCCTGGGCAACATGATCGGCGGCTTTGCTGAGTCGGTGCTCAACGCGCTGGCGGACATGGCCGCGCAGTGGCTCATTTACCAGGGGGTTCAGCTGCTCGTCGGCAAGACCACTCAGGCAAGCGCTGCGGGAATGATGGCAGCGAATGCCCAGGCGACAGCGCTGCAGGCCGGCCTGGCTGCATTTGCTTCGACTGCGGCAATCCCAATCGTTGGCCCGGCCCTGGCACCCGGTGCAATGGCTACTGCGCTCACCATCGCCAACCCGCTTGCGTCGGCCGTGGGCATGACAGCGATGTCAGGCGTGGGCTTCATGGATGGCGGCTACACGGGGCACGGCCGCAAGGATGAGGTCGCCGGCCCGGTGCACCGTGGCGAGTACGTGTTCGATGCCGAGGCAACGGCGCGTATTGGAGTTGGCACGCTGGAGGCCATCAGTGACGGGCGTGCCGCCTTCGTTGGCGGGCCGGGCAGTTCTTCGCCGGCTGTGGACACTCCTGTGGCGGCTGAGTCTCCAGCGCCGAATATGAGCGTCCAGGTTCTCAACTACGGAAATGACAAGGTAAGCGCTCGAATGGATGGGGACCAGCTCAAGGTCATAATCGCTGCTGTTGATGATCATATTTCTTCCGGCATGAGGACCGGCCAAGGAAAAGTCGCCAAGACCTACGAGTCGACTTACAGGAGCCAGAGGGTAGGGCGATGACCGCAATTGCAACGCTGTACGCCTCTGGCGGCAAGGCGTGGATCATTCCGACCCTTGAGCTTCGTTGTCCGGCTTGGCCGGCGCCGATCTACCTCTGTGCTGGCTTCGACGATGTTTTGGCCACGCTCGAGACAGGGGTCAAGGTGAAGTTCACCGCCTCGGCATTCGATGCGGCTCTGCCCAAGCGCGATGACAGTGGTAGCCAGACGCTGACCTTTGCCATCGACAACGTCACCGGCGTAGCGCAGCAGCTGATCGATCAGGCGCTGGAGGCCCGGCAGAAGATCACCCTGGTGTTCCGGATCTTCCTGTCGTCCGACCTATCAGCACCTGCAGAGAAGCCGTACCGGATGACGGTGCTCAGTGGGTTCATGGAAGGGGCCAGCGTGCAGCTGCAGGCTGGCTACACCGACTACATCAATTTGGCCTGGCCAAGGCGCAAGTACACCTTGAGCTTCGTCCCCTGCCTTAGGTACGTGTGATGTTCGACAGCTACTTGGCCGCCACCTATGAGGATGGCGGGCGCGGTCCTGCGCGCTTCGATTGCTGGGGGATGGCCAGGGCAGTGCGTCATGAGGTGTACGGCCTGAGGCTGCTACCGAGCTGGGGTTACGTCCGAAACACCATGCCGATGGAGTTCACCCGGGCAGTCAACCACGAAGCCGCCGGCATGGAGCGCTGCGAGCCAGAGGTGGGCGCTATTGCCTGCGTCTGGCGGGGCGATATCTGCATCCACGTTGCGCTGATCGTCGAGGCAGAAGGCCGGCTGCATGGCCTGGAGATGAAGCCCAGCGGGGCGACCATCAAGCCGCTTCGGCGATTTCAAGACCAGTACCTGAAAGTGAGTTATCACCGTGATCGAATTCTACCCGAGCAAGCTTGAGGGCTCTCCCCTGGAGCGCCACAGAACCGACAAGGTAATGACGATCGAAGGGTGGCTGCAGCGCAATGTGCCAGGGTATGTGCCGCGTTCCTCGCCGCCCATCAGCATTGAGGTGAATGGGGTTTTCATTGCACCTGCCAATTGGGGCAAGGTCGAGTTTTCCCCGATGGACACCGTCCGCATCTACCCGGAACCCAAGGGCACAGGCCTGGAAGTCGCTGTGTGGGCGGTGGTGGCCGCTGTGGTGGCGGTCGGCGTCATCATGCTCACGCAGAAGCCGCTGGCCACCCCGACGAACAAGTCGCAAAAGGGACAGAGCCTTAACCTGGCGAAGACCACCGGCAACCAGATAAAGGTGGGGGACATAATCCGGGAGGTCGCCGGCCGCACGCGGATCTTCCCCGACTACCTGGTGCCGCCTCGGCACTACTTTGTTAACGAGACGGAGCAATGGGTGGAGATGCTGCTTTGCGTTGGCGTTGGTGAGTTTGAGATCAACCCCACCGACGTGAAGATTGGCGACACCCCGATCGCATCGCTCGGCAGCACCGCGCGCTACCGGATTTATGGCCCAGGCGAGTCGCTGGCTGATGAGCCGGCCCGGCTCTGGTGGCACAACTCCACCGAGGTTGGTTCAACCAGCACCGGCGGGGCTGGGCTTACGCTTACGACCACCACCACCGTGGCCCAGCAGTTTACGGGCGAATCGGTATTGGTTGCCGATCATGTGCTGACCGTTCCGGAGGGGGCTGGCTGGTTCCCGCTCGGTTGGGACAGCGGGATGATCGCTCGCATCGAGGTGCCGTACCCGTACAGGTTCACCGCGCCGGTTGATGGCAGCGCGACTGTAGTCAGCGGCCCGCATCTGCCCATGCTCCTGCCGTTTGTAGGTATGCGCATCGAGATTTCGGGTGCCAACGCGGGTGAATACGTGGTGGCCAGCTATACGCCGGAAGTTCCGGGCACGCCGGCAGTGCCCGGTAGCGCCTCCATGGTCACGGGTAGCGCTGCGCCGACGCGCTTCGACTTCAATGTGACGCCGCTGAGCTTTACGGTTTCTCGGGGATCCAGCGATTTCCCCGTTGCCCTGACCATGGCGACCACAGATTTGACTGGCCTGGTCACGGCGGTGAACGCTGCCTTGGCAGGCACGCCGCTGTCGGCCAGCGCCTCCGGCGGTCGCCTGAGGATTGCTGAGCAGGCCGCGCCGTACACCGGCACCGGCCTGACCATCACCGGTGCAGTCGTGGACATCATGGGGGCGAGCCCAGTGTTTGCGACGGGCGTGAAGTCTGAGGCTGCAACGGATGGGCAGGATGCCTCGATGACCATGGCGTATGACGGCGGCGCTCCCGCTGTCGGCCTGCAGACCGGTGAACTGCTTTCCTCGATCGGCTATCGCGACATGCGATACCGAATCACGGAGGTTTCGGACGATTCCGCAGAAGATAACGAAGAGACCCCAGAAGACGAGAGCCATGGCCCGTCGGCGATCACTGTCGTTCGCCTGACCGACACCGGTGCGGTTGACGATGATTGGGATGGGTTCGACGCGATCCAGAGCAATGGCGTGAGCGCTGTGCTGGACGGTTCAACCACTGAGGGCGACTGGGCGGGCTCGTTCGTGGTCTGCCCGGAAGGCGAGGCTGTGCGCCGGGTGGAACTGGACTTCTTCTTCCCGAGCGGCCTGATCCGCTACACAGAGAAGAACGGCAACCAGCGCCAGGTCAGCGTGAAGGTTGAGGCGCAGTATCGTGATGTCAGTACGGCCGGTGCCTGGACCTCTGTCTTCTGGACCTTCACTGCAACCCGGCGAGATCAGATCGCCTTCACCCGAGCGGTCACTTTCCCGGCCTACATGCGCGGCGAAATGCGGGTTCGTCGAATCGGCGAGGAGTCCACTGCCAACACCAAGCAGGACCGGGTTCAGTGGTACGGCATGCGCGCCCGCATCGACAAGGCGCCCCTGCGCTATCAGGGAGTGACGGTGATCGCTGTGTATGCCCGGGGTGGTACCAAACTGTCGGCGCAGTCCGAGAACCAGGTTTCGGTGATCGGCACGCGCAAGCTGCCGGTGCTGGTCGATGGTGCATGGTCCTCGCCTACGGCCACCAGGAACATTGAGCCCTGGGTCCACTACGTTGCGGAGGATGCAGGCGCCACTGACGACGACCTGGATATCGAAGAGTTCGTGCGTTACGGCGCAACCTGGCAGACCCGAGGCGACTTCTTTGACCTGGCGGTAGAGGAAGCGGGTACGGTCAAGGACGCCCTGAACGATGCGCTGAAGGCCGGGTTTGCGAAGTTCACGCTTGAGCGCGGACAGATCACGCCCGTGCGCGATGAGCTGCGCGCCCAGATCGGGAAGATGTACACGCCGCAGAACATGACCAGCTCCTTAAAGCGCGCGTTCACACTGCCGGCACCGGATGATTACGACGGTGTGCTTATCAAGTACCGGGACGGGAAGAGCTGGGCGGAAGAAACAGTCAAGTGCAAGCTGGCCGGCGACGCATTCGTCAGGGTCGAGGAAATCACGCTCGATGGCGTCACCGACCGCGACCGGGCTTGGCGGTATGGCATGCGGCAGCGCCGGGCGCAGGTCTACCAGACCAAAAGCTACAGCTGGAGCACCGAGCTCTCGGCGCTCAATAGCGGTTACCTCAGCTACGACGCTGTGGCAGATGACATTCCTGGGTACGCCCAGTCCGCGGTAATGGTCGACTGTTCGCAAGGGGAGGGACCGGTCATTGTTGAGTGTAGCGAGCCGTTCACTTGGGAGGCCGGGAAGGCTCATGTTCTTGCGGTTCGCCGACCAGACGGCTCTGTCAGCGGGCCATGGGCAGCAGCACGGCTGGACGACTACCGAGTAATTATCCCGACGATTGATTTCGTACCGGACCTCTCCCTGGAGATTGAGCCGCCGCATTTGTTGTTCGGTACCTCCACCAGGTGGTGCTACCCGGTCCTCGTCACGTCCATCGAGCCGGGGGATTACTCGGCGGATATGGAGGCGGTCAACTACGACGCGCGTGTCTACGCGGATGACGACAACTTTGCACCTGAGGATGCTTGAGGATGCTGACCTTTCCGGATGATCTCCCGCTGCCAGTGGGGGATGGATACGGCTTCAAGCCCGTAAGCCCGATCGTCAGGACGACGATGTCGAGTGGTCGGGCCATGCAGCGGCGGCGGTTCGGCAGCGTTCCCACGCTGCTGCCCGTCAGCTGGTTGCTCTCAACGGCGGAGGCCAAGCTGTTCGAAGGGTGGTGTAAGTGGGGGATCGGGTGGGCCGACTGGTTTCTCTGCCCGCTTCGAACGCCCCTGGGGCTGAAGCCGCATCGTGCCAGGTTCACCGATATTTACACCGGGCCCGAGTTTGTGAGCGATGACGTGTGGCGCTACACGGCCACGCTTGAGCTGTTTGAATTACCCATCGTTGACGAGGCGGAATTCGTTTCGCTGCTCGCCGGAATGCCACTGCCAGTGATGAATGCTGCGTTGCGGAATCTGCTTGAGCGCTGGTACACCAAGTCTTGGCCAGGCGCCACGGCTACTTAATTTTCTGCCCACTTCGGTGGGCTTTTTTCGCCTGGAGTAAATATGAGCGGAGCTTCTGACCTTCAGCTCTTCGAAGAGCTGGTGAACAACGCCAACTCGCTTTTTTTGTCTGATGCCGATTATGTCGTCATCAATGGCGTTACAAAGCCAACCCTCAAAAAGATCTATGCCGACTTCATGGCCAGCACCGGGACTTACCCTTCGATCGAAGAGGGGCTTCTGGAGACCAATGGTAGCGGCACGCAAAATCGATTCTTTACAGTTCCTGGCGCCGGCGGAACTTATGAAACCAGGTACCGCAATGACGGCGGTGTAGCCGTCCAAGTTGGGCGCGTCTCCAGTGCCGACTTGGTCGATGCTCTCACTTATCTGGTGAAGACCTTCGACGCGACATCCAGCGAGATTGAAATTGCAGTCATATCCGACCAGGAGGGCGGAGTGCACATGAGGTTGACGGACAAAAGACTTACAGCGCCATCGTTTGAGGTTTCGAGCATCCCTGGCGCAGTTGCAATAAGCGATGCAGAAGGGGCCACCCCGTTCTACTCCGACGAAAAGATGACGCTGCTCGGCCCTCTGGAAATGCGAAGTACTGACTGGGCAGGCATCTGCGTCACAGATTTGGACGGTGCAATCCTCAACGACCTGAGTACGCCTTTCACTCGTTTATCAGGCGATGACGATGTTGGGCCTCTTGATGGCTCTTTGCTGTTCAGCCCGATTATTGCCACGTCTCCGGTCTCTGATACCGAGATCCATGTCGCGAGCATATTGCCGCGGCGCGAGCAGGTTGGAGAGGTCACCGCTTCGCTCGGCAGCACGACCACGAGTGCATCAGATCTCGGTCAGATTCTGTCAATCAGCCACGCAGAATATGGCGACCAAGCGGTGCTATCCCTGCGCGCCACTGCCAATGAAAGTGTTCGACGTTTCATGCAGCTGACCCTCAAAAACGTTCCTGTTCAAACAGGATCTCCAGTCATCAAGGTTTTGATGATCGGCGACAGCATCACCAACTATGCCGGCGCCTACATCCTCGATCAGTACCTACGGGATCTTGGGTTTTCGCCAGTGTTCATTGGCACACTGCGGGGCGCAGGGCCTGGTGAGTCTGCCACTGGTACTGGCGGTCTGCTGGGGGAGGGCCGTCACGGATGGCAGGCCAGGGACTACACCTACGCCATATCTCGCCGGCTCATCGTAGAGGCGGGCCAGGAAGCGGCTTATCAGGCAATGACAAAGTCGACGAAGGTCAACTACAACCCGTTCCTCCGCGCTGCCACGCCGGAAGACAGCGCAGATCTTGTGCGCAATGGCTATGTCTTCGATGCTGCCTTCTACCAATCAAGGTTCGGCCTCGAAACGCCAGACGTGGTCGTTAGCCTGCTCGGCACCAACGACGCGCTCAACATTGATCCGGGTTCGATCTCCAGTGAGATCCAGGATGCTGATCGCATCATGCATACCCAAATCAAGGCCGCCTGGCCAAGTGCAAAGATTCTGCGATCGGTGCCAGGGACGGCAATTGATGACGTCCGCAATGCCCTGTGGAGCTCTACTTACACAAGCATGATCGCAGGCATTCAGAAGTCCGCTAAGGACATTGGCTCACCTGTAGCTGTTGCACCTCTGTGGGCAATGGCGAACCACGAATCTGGTTATGCAGTACCAGCATCGGCTCCCGGCGATGATGGATTCATTTCAGGCAACTGGTCGGACGACATCCACCCAATTGGTTCCGCTCGTTATGCGTACTACAGGGCAATGGCCCCGTACGTCGCCGGCCTCAAGCTCAACATCATTTGATAAGGATTTGGAAATGGGAATTCAGCTGATCTCCAAGGACACCGTTGCACCCTGGAACACCAAAGTAATTGCCCCAGTAACGCGGGGGCTTGAGGCCTGGTTCACGTTTGACACCGATGCGGTTCGCTTCGGGTTCAACCGAGCGCCCAACAAACCCAACGGCCGCATTGTTGGATCTCCCGTGGCATACGCGACCCATGGTCGCTTCAAATCGCTCGTCAACTTTATCCAGACCGAAGCGCCAGATACTGCCAAGGTAACCATCATTGCGGTGGGTCGCTCGCCGATTGCAATTCCAGACCCAATCCCTACCCCTGATCCGCGACCGGTTTACGCGAGTACTTTCTCCGGCCCGTCCATCACCCTAGGTATCACTGGAAATTCGACTGGCGTGACTCTGTATCCAGGTGGTGCTGCTCTGCTGGCGTCGACTGCGGCCAGAAGCAACGGCAGCGGCGGTATCACGGTTGGGCAGGTGACTACTGCTGACGACCCTACCGCATGGGGCATTCGCGTCCTTCGTGCTTCTGACACTGGTGGCACCCTGGTCCAGAACATCACCCGCGGATCCAAAGCCATTGGTAGCGTAGTTACTCAGCGAGCTCTTACGGGCAATAAGTTCCGAATTGGCAGCTCGTTTTCCCAGTTCCCCGGTGAAATTGATATCTCCTCGCTCGCCATCTATTCCGAAGAACTGACAGAAGACGAGATCGCCCTGGTCGCGAACAGCATGCGCACCCGAATGCTGCGCCTCGGGATTGCGGTGTAGAAGGTGCGTGAAATGAACAGGCCGCCTTGAGCGGTTTTTTTGTGCCTGAAATTCATGCAGCCCCGCCATGCGCGGGCTTTTTCGTGCTTGGAGGAACCCATGCGCACATCGCAACGCGGCTTGAGTCTCATTAAGTCGTTCGAGGGCCTGCGCCTGCAGGCCTATCAGGATTCTGTCGGCGTCTGGACTATCGGCTACGGCACCACCCGTGGCGTGAAGTCGGGGATGACGATCACCAAGGAGCATGCAGAACGCATGCTGCTTAACGACGTACAGCGCTTCGAGCCAGAGGTGCAGCGCTTGGTCACGGCACCGCTGAGCCAAAACCAGTGGGACGCCTTGATGAGCTTCACCTACAACCTGGGCGCGGCCAATCTCGAATCGTCCACGCTCCGTCAACTGCTCAATGCCGGCAACTACGCAGCAGCTGCCGATCAATTCCCGCGCTGGAACAAAGCTGGCAGGCAAGTACTGGCTGGCTTGGTCCGCCGGCGGGCCGCTGAGCGGGATCTGTTCCTGGGGGCGGCTTGAACTGGCTCGGCGTGGTGCCGGCCTGGTTCTGGTGGCTGATCGCATTGGTGCTGGTGGCTGGAGGCCAGGAACTTCGCGTAGGAGCGGAAAAATCTGAGGCAGCCGCCGCCCGCGGCGAAACCGCAACGGCGCGCACCGAACTATCAGACTACCGCCTTGAGGTGTCCGAGCGTGACCGGCGCGCCGCCGCCCAGGCCAGAATTGAAGAACAACGCCGCCAAGCCATGGCGGACGAGGAGGGTGAGAGTGCACGACAGAAACTGGAAGTGGCCAAAGGCCGCGCCGCTGCTGCTGAGTCTGCTGCTGGAGGGCTGCGCGGCGAAATTGCCCGACTGCGCGCCGGCCGATCAGCCACCTGCGACACCATCGCTTCCAAGCAGCGCAAGGCAGGAGCCTCTGCCGTCGTGGTGCTCGGGGGACTGCTTGAAGAAACTGATCGAATGGCGGGAAGCCTCGCAGAAGCGCTTGAGCGAAGTCGATTAGCTGGTGCAGCCTGCGAAACCATCTATGACAGGGCTTCAGGGCGCAGATCGGTCTCGGTCAGATGGTGATCTTTGGGCCGAGGGCAGCTAATTAGATATGCCAGTCTTTTCAGAAGCTACAGGGTTTGTAGTTTTTAAGATAGCGTTGAGATTGCACTAATTCGGAGCTAGCTATTGATTTCTGTCAAAGCTTCCCTTCCATGACCAGTTTTACTGGAGCGTCTTCCAGGTGCCTGCTGAGACTTGAAAGGTGTGAGCTAAGCGAGAGTTCGTCGGAGTTGTTTTTTCCTATATAGCTTCGGATTATTGCTAACATAGAAAGGCAGTCTAGAGCGGCAAGTGCGAGTCCGTTTTGAATGGAAGATTGCCCCGGCAATACTATATTGCGGGCAGGGTTTTCACCAAGTGGTTCAATTTCGACGGCCTTGAATGGCGAGTAGTTGATCTGTAGAAGCTTCTGCATTGCATAGATTGACTCTATCACAGGTTCGGCGTCAAAGTTTTCTTTAGAAGTTTGCGAGAGGTGTATTATTAGTTTCGCACACATCTCACCCAGCTCAAATCTTTCCGCGCTGTACTCTCCGCTCCAGTCTAAATTGCTTGGGCCGCTATCTGGGAACAAGCTGCTGTATAGCTCTTGTTTTCTTACTATAATTTTGCATTTTTCCCCGTAATGGGTTGCCGAGCAGTGGCCGTCAATCAGTTTGTCAAAGCTTTCTCTGTGCTTAAGATAGTTACCAAATCTATTGTTTTTTATAGCTTCTTCGTACTGTGAGGAAGATATTTTTATTTGTAAAGAAGCTTCGTTTGACCTATGGATGGCAGCCACCATTGCAATCAATGGCAAGCTAAGTCCTGCTATGGCGATAGGAAATTTGAATATATAAAAGAATCTTTCGACACAATCTGGCTTAAAACACAATTCATTGGAGTTCGTTGAAATTGAAATAAGCACGCCAAGCGTTGCGCCTAAAAGTAGTGGCACGGTTAACGCTACCCAAAAAAGCCAAGTGCTGGCCAGTGGTCTATGCTTTTCGGGGTACGACACGGCAGCTGTCCTCATTGACAAGGTATTGGCTCCTTAGATTGTCCGGCTACTTGAAGAGACTTAACAAAAAAGTGAAAGCAGCTTCAGATGATATGGCACTATGCTACCAGCTGCTAGTGATCTGGCGCTAGCTTCATTGCGGCGGAGAAACGTCCATAATTTTCGGTTGTGGAATTTGGAGCTAATTATGAACAAGCGGACCTTCATTGGCATAGTCGAGGCCGGAGAGCCGCTGATTCAGCAGGCGGTCGACGCCATGCGGGAGTATCACCAAGCCCAGGATCGCGGCGCACCACCGGAGGAGATCGAGCGCCTGCGCCTTCTGGCTGAGTCTCTGTTCCAGGCCGTGTCCGACTATCAGCTTCGCGTTATAGCCAAGGCGCGCGGCAAGGACTTGCCGCCTCTCCACTAAATCGACAGACTGCGCGACTCCGACAGCCTGGAGGTGAAGGCAAGGGCGCTGCTGGCTGAGCGTCGGCAGCGGATTGGCTACATCAGTCAGCTTGAGGCGTCCGTCAAGGCTTGTCAGTAGCTTCAGCTGCTGATTTTCGCTTCAGCACTCCTTCATAGATGTGGCGGAGCAGGCCTCTCTCGGGTTTCAAGACTCTTCTCTGGCCGTTGGTGCAGTGAATAGTTATTCGAATGGTCTCCACGTCCAGCCAGTGCCGACACTCTTTAGTCAAGTGAGCGACCCAGTTGGTAGCCGATTCAAGCTCGAAGCCAAAGAGAGCTTGATCCCCGTCATTCAGCACTCTCAGGAGTGCCTCGCAGTGTTCTGTCGCAGCCCCTATTTTGATGATGCCATGCTGTCTCTTAAGAAGGCCGTGCCGTATGGATATTGTTGAAATGCGAAACGGTCTATCGCCAGTGTTCGTTACCATGATGGACGCAAGCTTAATGGGCACTCTCCCGCCGACCACCACCCGATGCCCGCAAAACGCAGACATGCTTATCCGCTGGCCAGATCGAGCAAGATACAACGCCACGCCAGACGCCATGATGGTTCCGAATGCAGCTACCCAATCTGCTACTGACCCCCAGTTCACGCTGCTCACTACCTCTTCCATGTTCACTCCGATCCGCTGGTCGGCCATTGTTGGCTGCATGAGCTTTCAATACGATACTGTTTTTTTATACAGTATCGGTGCCGCATGTACTTCCTTCTCGTCCGCCGCCGTGACCACGGCATCGCCATCCCATCCGACAGCCTAAGGAAGGTCAAGCCCCTGCGTGCGGACGTCCACATAGGCGACCACCACAGCGAACCCCTGGGCCGTGTGTCGACCCAGGCCTGGGTGTTCAATCCGACGCCTGGGCCCGACATCATCCCGCGATTGCACGACGCCAGGGTCAACGGCATGGCCCAGCTAGGCATCAACATCAACGGGGTGGAAGAGATCGACGGCGTGCTGTACGCGCAGTCCTGGTGGTGCAGGGCAGAATGATGGCCGGCATACCGAAAGCGTGGCTGGATGAGCTGAACGACCAGTTTCCTTTGGTAACCGATCCAGACGGGCGAGCCGCTGTGCTCGATGAGATGGCCTATGCCGCTCACCGCCGGCGTGAAGTCAGTTCGGAGAACCTGGTCGACATGCTAGAGCTGTCCGAGGCGGCTCGCTACTGGGCGCTGATGGAGTTCGAAGAGGCCTATCACATCGGCCTGTTCAAGTACGAATCGTGGGAGGGGATGGGGAGTGATGAGCCTGGCCGGATCATCGTTGGCAGAACGCCAGGGTGGGGGTGCTGAGGCTGTCTAAAACTGCTCGAAAGCTTCTCGGTTTTACTGGGCGAAAGTCGCTGAAACTGGCCGAAGAGTATTAGACAGGCCGGATGCGCAGGCCGCTTGGGGCGCGGCCTTAGCGTCGAATCTCACGCTACTGTTGCAGTACTGGCGGGTTGAAGCGGGGGTTGACCGGCCATCACCAGCCTGTATCACCTTCAAGCCTGTACTGATTGGGTTCCTTTTTCGCGCTCGTGTTCTTGTCTATGATCATGTCTTCTCGTCGTATCGCTGGCTGATTAGGCAGCGAAGACATCATGCTGAAGGGCCCTTTTTGGGGCTTGGCTTTCTTGAGCTTCAGCTTTCCACTGCGCATCAGTGCCACGGTTTTCTTTCGCTGTGCGTCCGCACGCTCCCTTTCAAGAGCGCGTCGCTTTTCCGCTTTTTGAAGATCCTTTTCCCTCTCCCTGTCCCTATTCTGGGCGCCTGCAGATCGTCCCTTTTTACTCATAAGGTTCCTTCCAGATGGTATCGAGAAATGTGGCAGGAGGCTGAAAATCCGTTCCAAAACTCAAATGTCGACCCTTGTAGAATGCGGGTTGCAGCCTTGAGATTCACGATTCGTTTTGGAACTGATTTTATAGCCAAGGCAGCATGATTTGGCAATTCTTGTATCGGATTGCAAATCCGTCTACGCCGGTTCGATTCCGACCTCGGCCTCCACCATTCGAAAGCCCCGCAGATTAACGTCTGCGGGGTTTTTCTTTGTGCGAGAAAAAGACGAAGTGTTCCGCAACTTTTGGCATGTGTTCCGCAACCTGCCCTATTTTGTGGGGCTGACGACCTCACCAACGCGGCGGTAAACGCGCTTTGTAATCTCTTCCTTGGAGTGCCCCAGCAGCCTGCTGGCGTGCCCGATGTCCTCGATTTCCGACGCTGCCTTCGGCCTAATGTCACGGAACTGGAATTGCCTGACCTTCGCAGCCAGGTCGGTATTTCCATCTGCGGTGAGCTTGCGTGCAGCCTTGTCTCGTGCTTCGCTGAATCGGTTTCTCAGCATCTCCCAGCTCATGCGTAGGCCTGAGTCGTTGGTGATCAGTCGCGAATTGCGCACGCCCTGCAGCTTTCTGCGCTCAAGCAGCGATTCAATGAACCGGCCAAGCCCGGTCAGTTCGCCATTGATATGGCGCCGGATGCGGAGCTTCTTGTCAGTCTTGTTCTGGTCCACCCACAGGTAGTCACCATCCAGGTCAACCGTGCTGAACTTCAGCGTGTCGGCAGGGCGCTGCCCGGCCAGGTAGGCCAGGTCCATTGCATCCTTGAGCCCTTGGTCACCCTCGGCATAAACCGCATCCCATATTTCGTCTGCGGCGTAGAAGTCGCGGACTTTTTCCTTATTCCGACGAACCGCCAGGCAAGGGTTGCGCTCGGCAAAGCCCCACTCCATGGCCATGGTGAAAACGTGCGAGAGCAGGGCAATTTCCCGGTTTGCCCGGGTCTTCGCTGTGCGTGCATCCCGGTACTGGGCAATCACTGGTGGTGTGATCGCCTCAATCGGTGCGTCGGCGAACGCCTTCAGCTTCGAATGCGAAGGCTAAGGCTTGCATTGTGACGTCCCGCAATTCGGCCCCTTTCTCAATACGTCTTATGGCATTTCTTGAAACGCCTGACCTGAATGCAAGAGCCTCAATGCTCCAGTCCAAGCGTAATCGGGCAGGAGCGCAGTGTGAGCTCTGAAAGCCGTTCGGTAGTTGGTCCACGCACCAAGCGATAATCTCAATCTGTTCGTCATCAACGGGCAGCAGAATGAGGTTTCGGTCGATCTGGTCTTGGGATATCGGTACGCCACACTGTATGGATAGCCAGTATATTTCTTTGCAGATGGTTGTTGCAAAGACTGAATGGGGCGTGGCCTGAAGCTCCTGAGGCTGGTTCAGTCTTGGTGCTTTGGCTCGTGGGGGACGCTGATGGCACTGAGAAGCCTTTCGCGGTCAGGGCCTGACAGCGTTTTGGCGAGATCTTCGATTCGGGAGTTAATAAGTCGCTCTAATTCACGTTGAACCCACCAGGCTGCGACTGTGTGGTACTCCATATCCTCGTCGGTAACCTGTATGTCATAGAAGGTTCGAGGATGGGTTAGCTTATTTCTTGCGTACTTTGCACTAAGAAAATCTTTATAGTCTTGACCTGTGCGAAGTTTGAAGTCTAACGACCAGATTTTCGATGCGAGTTTGAATGTCCGCTTGATATTGCTATCTAGCGTTAGGAACTTCCCATTTTGGTCGGGAAATATTGAGAGGGAGCCGAGTGTTTCTTTATCTTTAGCCGATAGGTTTTCCTCCGGGAAATAGCCTAAGCGCACTGAAGATCTGAGTTCCACTTTGAGACACTCAACTGCTGCTTCGATGTATGAAAATACGGCTCTGACAACGCAGCGCCTTAGGTATTGCGATTGCTTATCGGCGTCGATCGTTTGGTAGGCTGCTTGTATGTCTGCCATCAGCTCCGCTAGCAGGTCATGGGTGCGGATGAAGCCTTCACCTTTGTCTGGGGCGCTGGGCATGCTGTGCTTTCTCCGGTGGGCCAATTTTTGAGTTGAAAGCCCCTAGTCTCAACGTGGCTCTGGGGCTGCTTGGATCAATCAATGTCAGAGCGGATCTTAGGGCAAATTTAGGGAAAAACCGAGGCCGCATTAGTCCTAAGCAGGTCATTCGACTTGCTCAATTACCCCGGATTACCGACGTCGTATCCTTCGCCGGCCAGGGTCGTGACGGTGGGGTGCGAGAAACTACCGGCACCGGAGGCGTGGTTCATAGAGCCGTTCGCGCCCATCTTGACCGAGCGCATGCTCAACGAATTATCGCAATCACCGACCAGGGCGACCGTGGATTGATCGCGCTTAAAGCCTGTCAGGCTTATGTGCGTGAAGTCATCAGGTAATAAAGAGGCGAGCCGGCTGAATGCTTAAACTCCCAGTCTGGCCTGTCTAATCCGCAGACTACCTTGATACACCTCAGTAGGGGCGGGGGAACTGAGTACCAGAATTTGCGAGTCAGAGCCCGCCCCGAAATATTAAGTTTAAAAACGGCACTCGATCAATCAAGGCTGGAGGGTTGAGCAGCGGCTATAGATTCGAAGATGTATTTAGAGTTGTATACTGATTTATATTCGATAGTTATGCGGGATTTAGTTTGAAGGATGCCCTCAAGAGTCATTGGGGGTATTTCTCTTGCGTATTAATTTGGAATAATATTCGCGACTCGTTAACGGATAAGTAATTTCCGGGATGTAATGCGGAGTAGTTGAAGGTTTCGAACTCGATTCCCTTGAATGTTTCCTGTACGAAGTCATGAATGATGTTTTTGGATTGTATCTTTTTGTTGTCTACAGAAAAATAAACCCCTGTAATTATTGCTGGTCCTATGCCTTTGTTTTGGATGCTGTAAGAGTAGATTTTTTTGTTGGGGTCTAGTGTAATTTCCATATTTAAAAATGGTTCGCACATAAGTTTCATGTGTTCTTGCTGTTTTTTGATTTGATGCCAGGTAAGCGCCAATGCTAGTGCTGCTATAGTGACGGAGAGCAGTGAGATTCCTGTTGCCCATAGGTCGGATGAGGCCTCGGGAATGGTCCATGAATACATTAGGTTATAAAAATTATTAATTTCCATATCGGGTTCCGACTAAGTGAATGTCTTTGGTCCTTAGATGTTCCAGCGCTCTCTTTGGGGAAAATATGGGGCAAGTCATACGCCATTCAATGCCAATCTATGCCCATGTCCATTATGAAGCCAGAATGCAAAAAGGCGCCCAAGCCCTGAAACTGTGGGGTGGGCGCCTTTACCTGTTCCTACTACAGCACAATGGGGGTGTGTAGATCTTCAGCTTGTTCAGAGTGGCCAGCTCAATTGATAGGAGAGGCTGTCTGCCAAGCTTGGCCGTGTGCTTGGATCTTCAAGCTGGCCGTTTCAGCATCTGCTCGAATCAAGCTGGTAGGGGCGCGAGTGGCTAAAGCATTGAAAGATTGTCCCAGACTCCAGGCTTCTCGCTCGTCAATGATGATCAGCCGATCATGAAGGGATCGCTCAGGTGCGAGTCTAGCCTCCAGCGGGCGTGCTGACGCGTATTGTTGTACCCAATGTCTCACCGCCGGTGAGAAAGCTGCTTTTTTACTGCCGGCGTCTGCCAAAATCCGCACACTGACACCCTCGGGAACCAATACCGCGAAGTCTGTCAGTAGGTTCGAGTCGGCGTAGGGGTCGACAAACATGACAGTGTTGCGGGCTTCGCTCAAAATCCTAGATAAAGCGGCGAATGCGGAAAAGGTTTCACCAACAGGTATAAAAGCTCCGCTGCAGGCAGGCGACGCCTGCAGCTCTGCTCGAGCAAGGGCACGATACAGAACAGTGGTCATTCGTTGAACTGCCCCAGTATGGCCTGGCACGAGTGGATTTGAGCTCAAGCCGTTCACAGCAACGTTGAATTCCATTGAATCCCCCAGGCTGCCACTTTGCTCCAAGAGCGCAGCCGCTTGCCCGAGCCATCGCTGGCCCTCGGGCGTTTGCCATTGGCTGGTAGTCATATCGGGCATTGCCGCGATAAGGTATCCAAGCTCGTGGTAAAGACGGTCAGGCTCGAAAGGCATCGAAGTGCTCCACTTGGTTGGCGGAAATATGTTCGTAGCAGCATCGCATTCAACGTAGTGGAGTGCCAATTAGTCGAGGGAAGCGACCCGCACGGATGAGTATTGCGCAGCTCCAGTGCTGAAGACTTTAGGGCAAATTTAGGGCAGTTTCTAGGTCGTTTTAGGCTCCAATAGGCCATCGGATGACGAGTGGGCAGCTGGTTTTGCAGGCCTGTCGCGGCCTAAAGAGCAGGGCGGGCGGGTTCAAATCCCTATCTATGACTACTAATGTGCCTATAGTAGTAACGGAGGCGGTAGATGATGAGAAGGCTGGAAACAATGATCATGCCGGGCGATCCGTCGATGTTTGAGGTTGCTGACGCGTTACGTCGGTATCAGGGGACTCAAGCAGCTGGCAGTCCGGCCCAGGAAGTGGAGCGTTGTCGCCTCTTGGGTCGGTAGCGGAACGTCGCGATCGGCAGCTATCGACCCATTGCTGCCCTTCACTGAGGACAGCTATCGGCCAAAAGCGGAATGCCGGCTCGTTCCGCAATCTGCCAGACACAGTCGAACAGTATTCGAGAAAACTGAGCATTCTTACAGTTGATGAAAGCAGACTTTAGCCCCCCAAAAAACATATAAATCTCCCCGCATCGACATGAGAATCGCTGCAAATAACGATCATCGGTACAGTTAAAAAACCTCAATAGAGAATTCATTACCTTCGGGGTCCAGGAAATCGAATACCTCAACAGTTTCAATGGGGCTACGTGAGGACAAAAAACGAGCACCTAAGTTTTCAGTCGAAGTAACAAGATCCTTGCTCGAAGAGGCATGAAAACAAAGCTTTAATGTTTGTGCCTCCTGAATTTTAACACCTTCACCAGAATGTAGGGCCAGAGCAATCCCGGAAGTACAAATCTCAGTCCAGTAATAATCGATGTTACATTGATCTATTTCACACCCGTTAATTAGTCTCGAATAAAATGAGGCCATTGCCTTCATGTCCGAAACATATAAGATCACTCTACAGATAGGATGCTTCATTATTCACTCTCCAAACTTGCACGTTGCTATCGATATAACACCAGACCGAGACGTGTTTGTGCACGCATAGAAGCGATCGGACAATGACTTTAAAAAGGAAACTATTTCATTTTTTTCCTTATCACTTAATTCAAGAGGCTTAAGAAGCCCCGCGTAATGATGATCCTCCGGAAGCGCGCCCTTAAAGTCCGAATAGAAGTTCACAACCTCTTCAAGTGTTGAGAACTGCCCTTGATGCATATAGGGTGGTCTAAGTCCAACGTTTCGTAACGATGGGGTTTTAAAGGCTCCCCACATCTCTTGTGTGAGTATAAGCTTAGCTCCCTCAGTATTTAATGACTTGACAACTTGATATCTCCCCGAATCCGGAGTCATAAACTCTCGAATTGGGCGCACGCGAACATTGTGAAATAAGCCATCAGAATAATCTGGTCCAAAATGGCAATTTGCACAACCTCCTTTTCCTCTAAAAATTTTTTCGCCGTTTAATACTTCATCACTAGGTGAGATGGCTGCGTCAGACTTGCCGCAAGACACCAAAGTTCTTATGAAGCTGGCTAAGCTTGCTGCTATTGCTGTTTCGACTGATACCTCTGCGCGTTCATTAAACGAGTCGAGCCATTTATTAAGAGGCTGTTCGCTATAAAGACGTTCATAAGTCGGATCTTCGTGAACGCGCTCATATAGAAGCTCTCTGCTCATATTCAGTTCATTAACCCCATACATGGGGTGCAACACTGCTTTTTCAAGTGATGACGCCCGCCCATCCCAGAAAAACCATTGTTGCTTTCCTACATTCAAAAGAGTTGGTGCTCGCCGTTTAGCCATTCCCGATGAAACATCCCGTAGAGGTTGCGGATTAGTATACAGGTAGCCGGGGTTATGGCAGTCTGCACATGAAAGAGATCGATCTCTTGATAGGTTCCTATCAAAAAATGAATAAGCGCCAATCTCCCAGTAAGGCCCGCTCTTTTGAAGCTCCGTTTTGACCTTTTCTTCAATGCAGTTCGCATTTTTTGCCAAGGGCTCTGCAAATACCAAAGTACTCAAAGCCCAAAGAATTAATGCTTTAGAAAAAAAGGCGCATAGCATTGTTGATGCCCCATTCATTTTTCTTCAACCACCAAGACATCAGCGAAAGCTCGGTGCCACACACCATCTTTTCCAATATATATTTCTAGCTGCCAATCTCCTGGCATAGTAAATCTTAGATTCTGAAGCGCAGTAGTTGACGACTTATCAATGTGTATTTCCTCTGGAAGACCATGCCCATGAGAAGGCATCGCAGCCACGGCTCTTAACTGGACTTGCGAAGTCACATCTTTTCCATTCTCCATAACCTTTACACCTATATTCGACGGGCTGTTGGTAACAAAAACCGACGAGGCAAGGCTCAGTTCTATTAAGAAAGTAGAGTCTACTGACGGAATATTTACCTTCAACTGATCTTCCGCAATGGAAGAGCCATCTGAAGGCTTCTCCAAGTCAAACAAGCCAAAATCTTTCGCCGTAGGAGTGGAAATATTTTTAGAGAGTGCAACTAACGGGCTTTTCACAACAAGGGTGCTCATTGCAGGTACATATTGCTCGCCAATCCCAAATGCGTAAAGAAAGTTACCCTCCTTATCAAGGACTTGGGCGCGATGGTTCCCAAAATCCATAACGTAAAGTCTTTTTTTATCGACATCAAAGCTAATGCCCTTGGGTTTATAAAACTGCTTATCTCCCACTCCGTAAGATCCGAATTCTTTAATAAACACACCATCGCTAGTGAATTTTTTTATAACGTGCTTCCCAGTATCACTGACATAAACATTTCCTTCGTCATCAACCGTTATACCAAATGGAAATAGAAAGTCTTTATCCCCTGGACCTGATCCACCCCACGCTTTAAGCTGATGACCACCTAGATCGGTTTTGACTACTTGATAACTCCAAGGGTCAACGAAGTAAACGAATTTACCATCTAAAGAAAGCTCAGCTGAAACTGGCTTCCTATGATAGCCAGATGAAGACTTTTCCAAGATTACAGGCGGCTTCAGAATATTAAATTGCCTATCTACATAGAGAAATGCACCCTGTGCAACATCAATCACTATCATGTTGCCGTCTGGAGTCATAAGTTGAGGGCCTGGATCAACCCTAGTAGGGTCATATCCTTTTGGCAAATCCATAACCTTCCCAAACTTGGTCTTTAGATCTATCACTGTGCTTTGTTCAAGTGCAGCAGCCTTCGGTAAGCCATCCGATCTTATAAGGGAGTACTGCTGGATTCGATTATTTCCTCTATCACTGATAGACACTATTTTTTTAGTTGAGTCATAGAAGGGCCCACTTGGCATTACAAACTTACCAAATTCCGTTCCAAATCCACCAAATTTTTTTATGAGCTTTGGCTTATCCCCTGTTATATCAAATGCAAGAACAGCATGTGTGTCCTGCTCGGTTACGATTAATAGGCCATCGCTAGCTTTTGTTCTGGCGCCATAATGGAATCGCCCCCGTTTTTCCCACCATGCTGTTTCGCTGACGGCTTGAACAGGAATTGATTCTAAATTACTCAAATCAAAGACCTGGCATCTATGTTCAATCGGCTCACATACAACGCCCAACCTTTCGTTCTCCGTAACGGCAACGGTTCCAGGATAGTGTAGTCTCCCACCGCCTTCGTGCCCTGTGACTGGATGTCGTCCCCACTGATAGTCGAATGTCAAATCGGGAAGCTTAAAAGCCTGAATCCGGTGATTAACTTGGTCAGCAACAAAAACATGTTTGGCGGTTCTAGTGACTCCACCCGGCGAGGCTAAAAGCCCAGGATGAGTTCCCCATTCACCTGAGGATTGTAATACATCACCATTAACATCAAACTTGACAAGCCTTCCACTAGCAGCGTCTGAAATTAGCAGGTCGTCACCGATAAAGCTGATACCTCCTGGATCTAATGGAAGACCATTAATCTCCCGGGGTAGTAAATGTTCCTTAATGTTATCGTTTTCATCAATCACATATAATGTAGGGTCATCGAAAGGAATTAAAGCTATTTTGTTTTCGCTTGCATCCATATAATATGGCGAAACAGTCACACCGTCTTTTGATTTTACTTCAATATTTCTAACGAAATCGCCAGCCTTGGTGAATATAACAATTCGACTATTCCCTTTGTCTGCAACGAAAATTAAATTTCCGACCAATGAAATTGACGAGGGAAACTCAAGCTCTCCGTCACCAGTACCTTGCTGCCCGATATTCCGAATAAGCCCGCCAAATCTATCTCTAACCTGTATTCGATGATTCTTATGGTCGGCTATATAAATAAATTGCTCATTATCCATTGTCACGGCAAGAGGTGTATTCAATTCTTTATCGTGCGCACCATAACTTCCGAACTCAGCACTTGGTGTTAGCAAGTTGGAGAAGTGGCGCGATTGTTGTGCGCCTGCACAATCAAAGCTTATAGCGATAGGAATCAGGCAATTCAGAATGCTCTTTCTCATTTTCTATTCCTCAGAGACGAGACCCTTAGCTGCCTATCATTAATGCCGACACTTCGAATGCTGGCAGTTTATAATAAGTTCCATCACACACACTTAAAGAAGTGTAGCCCCCCATACGAAAAGCAGGACAAAATTTTTTTGAAATAGTGGCTATTAGAGTTTTACGCGTTCATGCCCCCTTCGCTAAGCTCAAGCTTTCTATTCAGTTCCAATCGAATCGCGCTTATGTTAATAGCGAATTCTAGCAGTTCTACACCGGCCAATTAGGTCGATTGCAGCTTTCTACGATCTTGAGATGGGGTCTAGGATCGTCACTTACGAACGCTTGCTTTTGGCTGATTTTCGCCGTTCGCGACTGGCCGCTGTGGGTGGATAGCAGTCATTGAAAGACCGTCTACCAGCTCGCTACCAGCTGTTCGCATCCTATACTTGCTTTTTTTCTGCTCTGGACTGGGTTGTGCACAAGCGGACTTTCATTGGGATGGTTGAGGCTGGCGAGCCGCTCATTCAGCAAGCTGTCGACGCCTTGCGCGAGTATCATCAGGCGCAAGATAGAGGCGCGCCGGCCGATGAAGTGGAGCGTCTGCACCTGCTTGCAGAGTCGCTTTTCTAGGCTGTGACTGATTACCAGCTTCGGGTGATAGCCAAGGTTCGGGGAACCAAATTGCCGAAGCTCCATTAGGTAACTCGCGGCGATGGCTGCTCCTTGGGGGCAGGGATGTACGCTGGTTCTGTCGCTAATCGGCCGCGCGGGGAGGCAGCTCAGTGTTCTGCGACGCAATCGGAGGCTATTCGGCAAGTCGCCAGAGGTGGGGTATATAGCGGTGTAAAGCTACGATATGTGGTGAAAAATCAGTTCCGCACCTCCCTGAAACTCCTCGATTTCAAGGGGTTGCAGAGCTACTAGAAGTGATTTGTTGCGGAACTAGAATCGTCCTAACCTATTGAAAATAAAGGAAATATCTTTCGGATTGCAAATCCGTCTACGCCGGTTCGATTCCGACCTCGGCCTCCACCATTCGAAAGCCCCGCAGATTAACGTCTGCGGGGTTTTTCTTTGCGCGTAGAAAACCCTGGTCATTTCCGCATCAGCCCTCTCCTTGGAGTAGGGGTCCGCCGACTTACCGCTCAGGCTGTCACTCCACGCTGCAGATCCACCGGTGGTTGTACCGGTAAGGGGCCCTTGTGAATGCCACGTCTGATACTAGCGTCATGCCACGCTTCTGAAGCGCTTCGGTCAGTTGAGCGAGTGTCTCTGCCTGGATAGTCATTGCTGTCACCTCGTCAGATTTACTGCGTTCATAATTCCTGACCGAGAAGACAACCGCCGGATTCAATTTTTTTGGCTCGCTGCACGACTGCGAGAAGGATCTCGCGGGCAGCGCCTACCCCGCTGACGCCTTAAAGCTTGTATTGAATGGTGTAGGACTCATCGGCTCTAGGCTCTATGGTGATAGGAATGCCGAAGATTTTTCCGTTACATTCACTGACGACACAGCGATACACGGCCCCTTGCCTGATTTGGGTCCACAAGCCTTCATCATGTATCACTATGCATGCCACACGCTCTTCCGGATCATTTCTGACCTGAGCAACGTGGTGGTCCAGGTCGCAGCCGAACTCGGCAGTCGTGAACTCTGGATCGTAGCCTATCAACACCCCGTGCCTTTGCAGGTCGTCCCTTATACGTTCAATCACGTCGTCTGCTTCTTGTTTTAACATGATGGTTACCTCACGGTGCTTGTACCCCTCAAACTCTAGCTGACCCTACAGCTTTTCGTTGTCCAGTGGCCTAACCAACGATTCCCCCTCATTCCTGACATTACCCACCGCCTTGCTGACCGGGTACCAACGAAAGTCTGCTGCGGGCCGGCAGCCCTGTTCCACGATTGCCGCAGCCCGCTGCGGCGACGTAGTGGGTGCGATCCATTCCCGGGCGAGCTCAGGGGACAAGACCAAGGGTTTGCGGTCGTGGATATCGATCAGCCCTTGATCCGCTGCTGCTGTGATGATCACAAAACCATCGCGCTCGTCAGGTTCGATGTTCTGGTGCACCTCTGCAAGTGCCGCGAAGTACAGCGGGGCGCCATCCGCGCTGGTGATGTAAAAAGGCTGCTTTCGCTTTGGGTCCGCCGGATCAGGAATCCACTCGAACCAGCCATTTGCCGGTGCCAGTGCTCTGCCTGCGGGCCACAGCCCTTTGAAGAACTTGCCCGTTACCACCGTTTCGGCCCGAGCATTGATCGGATCCGGACGTTTCCCTTTTGCCCAGAACGGCGACCATCCCCATTTGACCCGATCCACACTCAGTCCTCCCTCCACCTGGCGTATGACCTCTACCCGGGTC